>Ga0206971_10349_pt1 | contig 11815 bp, 2 predicted proteins | sample Alteio_BWOrgHeat_85_FD_152917 | JGI IMG/M metagenome (GOLD analysis project Ga0206971, IMG submission 152917) | Enriched cells from forest soil in Barre Woods Harvard Forest LTER site, Petersham, Massachusetts, United States -... | ecosystem: Environmental > Terrestrial > Soil > Temperate forest >...
AATAATTTAGATTAAATTAGCAATGAAATATCATATCGGAAATATAATGATAAAAGTTGCAATTGTTGAAGATAACATCCGTTTTCAATCCGCATTAACAAACCTTTTAAAAAACTCCGATCTGTTCGAAATATGCGGCGTTTATTCAACTGCGGAAGAAGCAATGCTGGGTCTGTCGGTAAACCAACCGGACATAGCGATAATTGACATCAGATTACCCGACGTGTCGGGAATATCCCTGATAAAAAAAGCCCGGCAAATAACCACGTTTACCCAGTATATGATTTGCACCATGCACCAGGACGACGAGTATATTTTTGAAGCTTTAAAGGCTGGGGCATCAGGTTATATACTGAAAGATGCTTCGGGCGACGAAATTAAGACTGCCATTAAAGATCTGTTTTTAGGCGGTTCCCCGATGAGCCCGTATATTGCGCGAAAGATTATTAATTTACTTCATCAAAACGAGCCCCAGACCAACCGGTACGGGTTAAGCGAGCGTGAGCTGGAGGTGTTAAAATTGATGAGCTCGGGCCTTTTATACAAAGAAATAGCGAATAAGCTGTTTATAAGCGGCAATACGGTAAAAAACCATCTAAAAAGCGTGTATAAAAAGCTCCATGTTCAAAATAAGATGGAGGCTGTAAATAAGTTCATGTCGAAATAAAACGCCGAAAATTTATCACTGAATAACTCGGCTTTATGGCAACCGAATTTAAAAACTGCTTATTGTTTGTACCGTGACTTGTCACTGCGACCGGATCAAATCCGGCGGTTTTCGGCTTTAATTGCCTGGCTTTTATCAAAAATTTTATTTCGCACTTTCCTCGGCGGCACGAAAAATTCCAGCCCGGCAAATAAAAGGCGATCTCCCCGGCCGCCGTGTCTTCTTTAAATTCCCGGTTAAATCCAAAAAATATTTTTATATTATAGAACCCTAAAAAGGCACTAACTACAAAGTTTTTTCCTTTTGGTTAACGCCATATAGCCCTTTCGGGCTATTGCCGCAGCCTGTTTAATGTGATAAACTTGTGACATGTAAGGGCGTCAGCCGGCCTGCCGTGGTTTTTAAAGCATCAATACCTACGATTTCGGGGCATTTGAAATGAATCAGTTGTTTTTGCATATACCGTAAAAACACCCGGAATAGTAACGTATTAATGCCCGTAGTCCCAAATCGGCTGTCGCTAATTTTAGGTTTTCAACTTAAACGTTTCTGTAATGAAAAAATTATTACCCGCCGTCATTTTTTTATCGGTTTTATCAGGCATTAATTCCCTTTTTGCCCAGGCGCCCGTTTTGAGCTACCCAAGCGGTACGCAAAGCTTTACAGCCGGAACTGCGATAACTGCAATACCGCTTACAAATACGGGCGGAGCCGTGCCCGGCGGGTTTTATGGGCAGGTTACGCCGTTCATTCCCAATATCTATGCACAGGGAATGGCAATGGATACCATTCATAAAATTTTATATATAAGTAATGGAAATCAGATAGAAAAAGTCAGTTCGACAGGCGTCGTTACGCCGTTCGCCGGCACTTCAGCCACCGGGGCGGCAAACGGCACCGGGAGCGGGGCAAGTTTCGACAGTCCGCAAGGCTTAGCAGTTGATGCTGCAGGCTATGTTTATGTTGCCGATGAGGTTAATAACCTTATCCGTAAGATCAGTCCTAACGGTGTTGTGACTACGCTGGCCGGAAGCGGCGCCGTTGGATCAAAAAACGCTACCGGTACTGCGGCAAGTTTTTACTACCCAATGGGGGTTGCCGTTGACCAGGCAGGAAACGTTTATGTGGCCGACCAATACAATAGCCTGATCAGGAAAATAACTCCTGCCGGCGTAGTTACTACCCTGGCGGGAAGCGGAAGCCCGACTTTTGCCGATGGCACCGGTACTGCAGCAAGTTTCTATTATCCGGAGGATGTAATAGTTGACAATACCGGCAATGTTTACGTAAGCGACTCGTACAACAGCCGCATCCGGAAAGTGACTGCTGCCGGAGTGGTAACAACCCTGGCAGGCAGCGGAACTGCTGCTTACTCGGATGGCACCGGCACAGGTGCAAGTTTTAATTATCCTGATGGCTTAGCTTTTGATGCGGCAGGAAACATACTGGTGGCAGATAATGGAAATAGTTACCTGAGAAAGGTTACACCGGCCGGTGTGGTGACTACCATAGCCAGTTTATCAAGCCTAACCGTTGTGGCTGCTGACGAGGCTGGCAATTTATTTACAGGAGTTTCATCTGCAATAGACAAGTTAACATTAACCGGCTATACGTTAGCCAGTGCACTGCCTGCCGGTTTGTCATTCGACCCTTCAACCGGTAATATAACCGGTACGCCCCTGCTGGCAATTGCTGCGGCAAATTATACTATTACAGGTTATAATATCAGCGGCAGCGCAAACGCTACCGTAAATATTGCTGTTACCGGTGCTATTACTATACCGCCGCCGGCTACCAAAGCGCCCAACATTAGTTATCAAAGCCCGCAAAGCTATGCCGCCGGTACAACCATCGCCACCTTATCGCCCACAAATACCAATGGCGGCGCCGTTCCCGGGGTGTTGTACGGACAAACGAGTACGTTGGCCTCACCGACCAATGTTTTGGGTATCGCCATGGATGCGTCAGGTAATATTTATGTAACCGCCAGTAACCAGGTTAAAAAGATCACCCCCGCCGGTATCGTTAGTGTTTTTGCAGGCTCGGGCACTCCCGGTATGGCAAACGGAACGGGGACGGCCGCAAGTTTCAACGGCCCGGAGGGGCTTGCTATTGATGCAGCCGGAAACCTGTATGTAGCCGACAACTCCTATAACCTTATCCGCAAGATTACCCCGGCCGGTGTTGTAACCACATTGGCGGGCAACGGCTCGGCAGGTTTTGTTAATGGCTCTGGCGTTTCTGCCAGCTTTAACGGCCCGACCGGGATTGCCGTGGATGTTTTCGGAAATGTTTATGTAGCCGATGCCGGCAATTATGCCGTTCGCATCATCAGTCCGACCGGGGTTGTCAGCACACTTGCTGGTGGCACCTATGGCGCGGTCAACGGTACCGGAAGCGCAGCGAGTTTTGGTACAATACAAGGCATAGTGGTGGACGCAGCAGGGAATTTATATGTTGCCGATCAAACTAATGACCTGATCAGGAAGATTACACCGGCCGGCGTGGTAACAACTTTTGCCGGAAAGGCAGGCGTCGGTGGTGCACTTAATGGCACAGGAGCAGCGGCAACTTTCTATTATCCGTACGGCCTTACCTTAGATGCTGCGGGGAATTTATATGTTGCAGATGATTATAACGGGCTTATTCGTAAGATCACTCCTGCGGCTGTGGTAAGCACCATTGCAGGAGGACTACCTTCTATCACGGATGGCACAGGCGCCTCGGCCGGATTTGGATCACCCACTTTCCTCACAAATGACGGCGCCGGAAATTTGTATCTCAGCGATCAAAGCACTGCTGTCCGCAAGATATCGGCGGTAGGGTATAATATAACACCTGCTTTACCTGCAGGTTTAACTTTCGACGCTGCAACAGGCAATATTGCCGGCTTGCCTACACTGGCCGCCGCTGCTGCAAATTATACGGTGTCGGCTTATAATACCGGCGGCAGCAACACCGCTGTTGTAAATATAACGGTTACCGGTACCGCTACCCCGCCGGCAACAGTGGCCGCGCCGGTTATAAGCTATAACGGCCCGCAAACGTATACTACCAGTTCGGCAATTACACCGTTGGCGCCATCAAATACCGGCGGCGCGGTTCCGGCGGCATTGTATGGCCAGGTGAGCACTTTTGCCGGCACCGGGGCAACCGGCCGGAATGACGGTCCTGCGACAATGGCTTCATTTTATCAACCGGGAGCTTCAGTTGCAGACGCATACGGCAATTTGTATGTTTACGACCAAAACAACTACCTGATCCGTAAGATAAGCCCGTCCGGTATAGTCAGCACATTTGCTGGCAGCGGCTCTTCCGGCGCGGTAGACGGTGCCGGAACCGTGGCAAGCTTTTCAAATGTACTGGCGCTGGCCATCGATGCTTCGGGCAATTTATATGCGGCTGACGCAGGCAATCAACTGATCAGGGAAATAACCCCGGCCGGCGTAGTGTCAACGCTTGCGGGAAAAGCAGGAACCGCGGGTTTTCTTAACGCAACTGGCAAGAGTGCCATCTTTGATAACCCCACAGGTGTAGCCGCCGATGCATCAGGAAACCTGTATGTGGTCGATCAGTATAATTATTTAATACGCAAAATTGTCATATCAACCGGGGCAGTAAGCACTTTTGTTGGTAGCGGATCCTACGGATCGACCAACGGCACCGGCGTAAACGCCAGCTTTGCTAATCCAAACAGCATTACAATTGATCCATCAGGTAATTTATATGTAACTGAAGCGATTAATTATGACGTTAGAAAAATTACCCCTGCGAAAGTAGTAACCACTTTTGCGGGCGGTTCGTCAGGTTTCAGAGACGGCACCGGAACAGCTGCAAACTTTAATGGATTAAATGAAATTACTTGCGACAAAGTTGGCAATTTGTACGTTGCTGATCTAAACAATAACCTGGTACGCAAAATTACCGCCACCGGAGTGGTGAGTACACTCGCGGGCACAAGTACGGCGGGTTTTGTAAATGGTGTAGGTATTGCAGCAAGTTTTAATGGCATGGCCGGCATCGCATCGGATGCATCCGGCAATGTGTATGTTTCAGAAGCGACGAATAATGTTGTCAGGAAAATTACAGCCTCAGGGTACACCATCGACAATGCCTTACCGGCGGGTTTGACTTTCGATGGTACCACCGGAACGGTCAGCGGTACGCCTACCGATCCGCTGCCTGCCACAACGTATACGGTGACAGCATATAATGGCGGGGGCAGCAGCGCGGCAACTATAGGTATAACTGTCAATGGCAATTTGATTACGCCGCCTGCCGTGAATCCTCCGAACATTTCGTATGGCGGTCCGCAAAGCTATACCGCAGGAACAGCAATAAGCGCACTAACTCCGTCAAACAGTGGCGGCGCAGTGCCTGCGCAGATATACACCAAAGTTACAACCGTTACCACATCGCCTGCAACGACGCCGTATGGCATAGCAGTTGACCAGGCCGGTAATTTATATGCCGCTAACACCTACAGGATATACAAAATAAACTCGTCAGGCGCGGCAAGCGTATTCGCGGGCAGTACTACAACCGGTGCTGTAAATGGTAGTGGCACTGCCGCCAGTTTTAATATGACCCAGATTCAGCAGGGTTTGGCATTTGATGCACAAGGCAATTTGTATGTAGCTGATAATGCAAATAATCTTATAAGGAAGATAAGCCCGTCGGGGTTAGTCAGCACGTTTGCCGGTAAAGGAACCGCAGGGGCAGCCAACGGCGCTGCTGCAACAGCCACATTCAATAACCCGATTGGAATTGCAGTTGACCTTGCAGGCAATGTTTACGTTGCGGACGTTGGTAATTACCTGATAAGGGAGATTACCCCGGCAGGCGTAGTTAGCACACTGGCTGGTAATGTGGCAGGCGGTGGGACATCGACTGACGGAACCGGCACGGGCGCTACTTTTAATTATCCCCAGGCCGTAGCTGTTGATGCTTCAGGAAATGTGTACGTCACTGACGACAATGAAATACGTAAAATCGCCCCTGGAGGCATAGTTACAACCCTGGCAGGCAAATCCACAGCGGGTGGAACGGATGGAACTGGCACAGCGGCTACTTTCTCCAGCCTCTATGGCATAACAGTTGACGCTTCCGGAAATATTTATACGACGGGTACCAACGCTATCAGGAAAATAACGCCTGCCGGTGTTGTTACAACTATCGCCGGTTCATATAACAACCCTGGTTCCGGTGACGGTGTAGGCGCGGCAGCATTTGTTGGCAACACTCCTATAGCACTCACTTTTGACGGACAAGGTAATTTATACAGCACCGCAGATGGCAGTACGATCAGGAAAATTTCGATGGTCGGCTATGGGTTAAACACGCCCTTACCGGCAGGGCTTGTATTCGACGCTACTACCGGCACCATAAGCGGTACACCTGTTTTGGCAACTACCGCAGCAAACTACTCCGTTACAGCCTATAATACCGGCGGCAGCAGCACGGCCAATGTTAATATTGCGGTAACCGGAACCTTACCGGTTATACCACCTGCCATCAGCGCACCCAATATTGCTTATACGCCTTCAACAAACTCCTACATGGCAGGAACAGCCATCAGCAACCTGGTGCCCGCAAACACCGGCGGCGCCGTTCCGGCAATGATATACGGTAAAACAACAACGTTAACCGGCACGAGTGCAATCGGCAGCATCAATGGAATCGGAGTGGACGCGTCGGGCAACATTTATGTTGCCGACTATTACAACATCTACGCCATCAATTCCGGCGTAGTAAGCATACTGGCAGGTAACGGTACCGGATTCACCAACGGGCAGGGAACTGCCGCCAGTTTTTCCAGTCCGTATGCGATAGCGATTGATGCCCAGGGTAATAAATATGTTGCTGATAATGGCAATAACGCTATCCGAAAGATCACCCCAGGCGGCCTGGTGAGCACACTCGCGGGAACCGGCAAAACGGGATACATAGACGGACCCGGGTCAATGGCTGAGTTTAACAGCCCGCAGGGTATAGCGGTAGATTCTTATGGCAATGTATACGTGGCAGATACCTATAACAATATAATTCGTAAGATCAGCTCTGCAGGTGTGGTGAGCACCCTCGCCGGCAATATAACTGCTGGCTCGACGAACGGAACGGGGACAGCTGCCAGTTTTAACGGCCCTACCTGCGTCGCGACGGATGCGTCGGGGAATGTTTATGTTGGCGACGGAAACAACCTGGTGCGAATGATCACCCCGGCCGGATTGGTAACCACATTGGCCGGAAGCGGCGCAGCCGGTGAGGTAAATGGTACCGGCACAGCGGCAACTTTTACCGGTATTTACGGCATAACCGTCGACCTTGCAGGCAATGTTTATGTCACCGATGCCTACACCGTCAGGAAGATTACGCCAACCGGCGTAGTGACTACCCTGGCCGGTGTTTACGGGTCGAGCGGAACCACCGACGGGGTTGGTGCGACAGCGTTTTTTGGTTCATACCCATCCGGAATTGCAGTTGACCCATCCGGGAATGTGTATGTAGGAGACGGCAACAAAATAAGGAAAATATCCGCAGTTGGATTTGCCATCAATAGTACCCTGCCACCCGGCTTAAATTTTGACGCTACAAGCGGAACCATCAGCGGGGTGCCTTTGCTGGCTACCGCTGCGGCAAATTATGTTGTTTCGGCTTATAATATGGGGGGAAGCGGTTCAGCCACGGTAAATATTACCGTTACCGGTTCAGCTACGCCGCCGGCGCTTCCCGCTGTTCCGGCATTCAGTTATGCTACGCCAAATTTATACGCCGTTGGACAGGCCATTACCGCTCTGCACCCAACCAGCACAGGCGGAGCCGTTCCTGCCGCAATTTACGGGCAAACCAGCACTTTTGCAGGCAGCGGCACCGTAGGAAATCTTGACGCGACCGGCACTATGGCCGATTTTAATACACCATCGGGATTAGCTACTGACGTTTACGGTAATGTGTACGTGGCCGATCAAAACAATAACACGATCAGGCGTATTTCGCCGGCAGGTGTAGTAACCACCATCGCAGGAAACGGAACGCCGGCGTTTGCCAATGGAACCGGCACGGCTGCAAGCTTTTATGCCCCGACAGCGTTGGCGGTTGACAATAGCTTTAACATTTATGTAGCAGATCAATATAACTCAAAGATCCGGAAAATCACACCCGCCGGCGTTGTAACAACGTTGGCCGGCAATGGCACGGCCGGTTTTCTAAACTCGTCAAATGGCGCGAATGCGGAATTTAACTATCCAAGCGGCATTGCCGTTGATGCTTCGGGCAACGTTTATGTGGCAGATCAGTACAATCAAAAAATTAGAAAAATTACCCCTGCCGGCGTCGTAACAACCTATGCGGGAAGCGGTACTGCCGGTAAAGCAAATGGTACAGGGTCAGGTGCTTCATTTAACTATCCTGCCAGCGTCGCGATCGATGCTGCAGGGAACCTGTATGTGGGCGATCAGTCAAACTACCTTATCCGCAAAATTACGCCAGCCCAGGTGGTAACCACTTTTGCGGGCAGCGGTTCGCCAGGATTTATTGACGGACCAGCCGCAACAGCCACTTTCGGCAGTAGCATTTATGTAACCTCTGTTGACGCGGGCGGAAATGTTTATGTAGCCGATGGCAGTAATAATGCGATCAGAAAAGTCAGCCCAACGGGTGTTGTCACCACTATAGCAGGCAACGGCACATCCGGTACCGCTAATGGCGTTGGCAACGCAGCCGGTTTTTACAACCCGCAAAGTGCGGCTGCAGATAATTATGGCAACCTTTACATCGCCGATGCCAGTAATAACCTGATCCGGAAGATCAATATCTCCGGGTATACCCTAAATGCTGACTTGCCCGACGGCCTTAACTTTGACGGCACTACCGGCATTATCAGCGGTACGCCAATCTTGTCTTCAACTAATACTGCTTACACGGTAACAGGTTATAACAGCGCGGGCGCCGGAACCGCCACCGTCAATATAGCTGTGATATATCCGCCGGTTGTTACAACCTCAGCCCCGGTAACGGCATTTGCATCAATGGGTGATATTACCCCGGTGCCGGTAGTGGTTGACAACGCACTAACCGTTACCGATCAAAGCCTTACTACACTTGCCAGCGCAACGGTTTCCATAACCGGAAACTTCACCAGCGGACAGGATGTGCTTGGATTTACAAATGTGCCCGCATCAATGGGTAACATCGCAGGAGTTTATAACTCAACTACAGGTGTTTTGTCTTTAACATCATCCGGTGCAACAGCAACACTTGCGCAATGGCAGGCCGCTTTAACTGCGGTAACTTATAATAACACCAACAACGTTTCGCCTAACGTTGCTAACCGCACTTTATCGTTTACCGCCAGCGACGGGACATTCAGCACAGTGGCCGCCGCAACCAAAACGGTTGGATTAACTTATACGCCGTCGCATAACGATAATTTAGCCAGCCTTTCTGTTAGTGCAGGTACATTAAATCCCGTATTTAACGCGGCAACCACTACTTATACATTCGGCGTCAGCAATGCAACCAGTTCGCTTACCGTTAACGCCGCAACCGTTAGCCTGAATGCGACTATTGCCATAAACGGCGCCGCAGCCCAGCTTGCGAGTTCGTCGGCATTCGTTCCGCTAAGCGTTGGCAGTAATACAGTTTTAGTTACTGTTCTGGCCCAGGACGGCTCAACCACCCAAACTTACACCTTAAACATAACCCGCGCTGCTACGCAAACCATAACCTTTGCAGCCACAAATACGGTGACTTATGGCGCGGCTGATTTTGCACCGGGAGCTACCAGTACAAATACCACCATACCAATCACCTATGCCAGCAGCAATACCAGCGTAGCTACAATTGTTGCCGGTAACATTCATATAATAGGGGCAGGGACAACAAATATCACCGCTTCACAAGCCGGCAATATAAACTATGATCCGGCCACACCGGTTATCCAGGCGCTTACGGTGAGCCCGGCAGCTTTAACCATTACAGCGCTGAATCAAAGCCAGGTTTACGGCGCTGTAACCATATCGTTAACCGATAATATTTCGGGCTTTGTAAACGGAGATACCCAGGCAAGTTTAACCACGCAGCCTACGCTTACAACCAGTGCTGCTGCAACCTCAGGAGTTGGCACATATCCGATCACTGCCAGTGGAGCCGTCGATCCAAATTATACTTTTAATTATGTTGCCGGAACGTTCACTATCACACAAGCAACATTGACCATTACAGCTAACAACCAAACAAAAATATACGGGGCGGCAAACCCGGGTTTAGGTGTAACCTATAGTGGCTTTGTAAATGGCGATACACCATCAGCCGTAACTACGCCGCCCACGGTAACGACTACTGCCCTTACTTCGTCACCTGCAGGAAGCTATCCGATAACTGCAAGTAATGCTGTTGCGGCAAACTATTCAATAAGCTATGTGGGCGGGACGCTTACCGTTACGCCGGCTGCGCTCACCATTACCGCCAATAGTCTTTCAAAAAGTTATGGCGCTGTAAATCCGACACTTACTGCAAGTTACAGTGGCTTTGTAAACGGGGATACGTTTGCCAGCCTAACAACCCAACCGACTTTAACTACGACTGCTACAACGGGTTCACCAGTTGGAACTTATCCTATTACCGTGAGCGGCGCGGCATCGGGTAATTACAGCATCAGTTATGTGGCAGGCGTTTTAACAGTTAACGCCGTGCCGATCACATTCGGGCCGATCGCATCGCAAGTGTATGGCACACCGGATTTCAACCCCGGGGCAACAAGCGCCGCAACAATAACCTATACCAGCAGCAATACTGCCGTGGCAACCATCGTGTCGGGCAATATTCATATTATCGCGCCGGGCACGTCGACGATTACCGCCAACGACGGCAGTGCTACCGCAATGCAAACGCTGACCGTAACGCCGGCCCCGTTAACAGTTATCGCCACCAATCAAACCAAAGTTTACGGCGCCGCAAATCCAACGCTCACTTTTACATACAGTGGATTTGTAAACGGAGACACGCAAGCTGCTGTATCTACTTTGCCGACTATCACCACCACAGCAACCACATCTTCCGGTGTGGGGAGCTACCCGATCACTGTGAGCGGGGCAGCTTCTTCCAAGTATACCATCAGCTACACTAACGGCAGCTTGTCGGTAACTGCGGCGCCGCTTACCATTACCGCCAATAACTTATCCAAGCCAAGCGGGCTGGCAAATCCCCCACTGACAGTAAGCTACAGCGGCTTTGTAAACGGCGATACCCAGGGCGTATTAACCACACAGCCGACAGTAACCACCACGGCAACTACAGCATCAGCGCCGGGTACCTACCCGATAACCGTAAGCGGCGCTGCGGCAGCGAATTATTCGATAAGCTACGTTAACGGAACACTGACCGTTACCGCCGCAACCATGTCTTTTGCAGCCATCCCATCTAAAGTATACGGGACTGCCGACTTTAGCCCCGGCGCAAATAGTAATAACCCAATTACTTATACCAGCAGCAACAGTGCTGTAGCCACTATCGTTTCGGGTAATATCCACATCATCGGTGTCGGAAGTTCGACAATTACAGCTACCGACGGCACAACAACACTTCAGCAAACATTAACGGTAACCCCTGCGGCTTTAACCATAACTGCCAATAATCAAACAAAAGTATACGGAGCAGCGAACCCAACGCTGACAGCGAACTATGCCGGTTTTGTAAACGGCGATACCCAAACCGTGCTGACCACGCCGCCAACGATTACTACAACTGCAACGGCATCATCGGCAGTGGGCTCATACCCGATCACTGCCAGCGGAGCAGCTGCGGCAAATTACACCATCAGTTATGGCGCTGCCGGAAGCTTAACGGTAACGCAGGCCCCGCTTACCATTACGGCAAATAACCAAACTAAGACCTATGGCACGCCAAATCCTTCATTAACCGTAAACTATAGCGGTTTTGTTAATGGGGATACGCAATCGGTTATTACAACGCCGCCAACTATCAGCACCACAGCAGTTACTGCATCTGGCGCAGGTGCCTATCCAATTAGCGCAACCGGCGCAGTGGCTTCCAACTACGCTATCAGTTATGTTGCGGGGACTTTAACCGTAAATGCAGCCACATTAACGGTAACAGCCGTAAATAAGAGCATGGTGTACGGCGCATCCC
>Ga0206971_10359_pt1 | contig 11769 bp, 13 predicted proteins | sample Alteio_BWOrgHeat_85_FD_152917 | JGI IMG/M metagenome (GOLD analysis project Ga0206971, IMG submission 152917) | Enriched cells from forest soil in Barre Woods Harvard Forest LTER site, Petersham, Massachusetts, United States -... | ecosystem: Environmental > Terrestrial > Soil > Temperate forest >...
AGCTTGACTTTAAATATTACGGGGTTAAATACACACTTTATACCACGGGCTTTAAAAGAAACGGTAGGATCTATAGTTACAAGCTGTTTTTACTGGCGAAAGTAAAAGGGCGTTATTTTAACCAGTTGCTTGCATCGCTTCCGCCGGATGTGCGGTTTGGCAGCGGGGGTGATAAGTCCACCGAAGTAAAAATAGAATTCGCCGGAGATTTAGACGGAGACAAAATCCCTGATTTTATTGTTTCTGAATCGGGATACTCATTTTGGTTTTCTCATTTGTACTTGTCGCGGGCCGCCGGCAAAAAGGCAATATTAAAGGAGGCTTCATTGTATGGGGATACTGATTAATTTATCTGGTAAGATGAGACATCCGAAAATAAATACAGCACGTAAAAGTAAAGCCGTGATGTTAGCAATAGTCATTTTTACGTTTATTTTACTTGCATTTGGTGCATTTGCGGCTTATGCGCAAAGCAAAAACACTGAAAAGCCATTTGTGCTTGGTAAGATTGTTACCATGCACTCGAATGAACTGAACGAAGACCGCGTGCTCAATGTATACTTGCCGGATGGCTACGATCAGGATGATACTGCCCGTTACGCGGTGATTTACCTGTTGGATGGCGGCGCTGACGAGGATTTTATTCATATCGTAGGCCTGGTGCAGTTTAACAGCTTTGAGTGGGTAAATCGCTTGCCAAAAACCATTGTTGTAGGCGTTGCAAATGTTGACCGAAGGCGCGATTTCACCTACCCTACCACCCTGCCCGAGGATAAAGCCGCGTACCCTGCCAGCGGCCATTCCGATAAATTCATAGCCTTTTTAGGGAACGAACTAATTCCCTTTATCGACAAAAAATACAAAACAACCGGTGCTAAAACCATTATCGGTGAATCACTCGGTGGTTTGCTGGCCACGGAAATTGTATTGAAACAGCCATCGCTGTTTACCCAATATATTATTGTAAGCCCAAGTTTATGGTGGGATAATGGTTCGCTCCTCAGGCGCAACCCTGTAATTCCGGCGGTACCTATCAAGGTGTATATTGGTGTTGGTAAAGAAGGGATTTGGCCGGCCAAAATACCGCACGTAATGGAAGATGACGCCAGGCTGCTCGCCGACAAGTTAAAAGGGGCGGAAGACAACGGTGTTCAGGTCTTCTTTGATTACCTGCCGCAGGAAAATCATGCCACGGTAAGCCACCAGGCGGTTTTTAATGCGTTCAGGCTGTTGTACCCGGCGAAAGAATCGCATTGATTTTTTTGACAAGACCAGATTTGACTTTCGACTTCAGAATCAAGACTTTGGACTTAACCACGGCTCATCTCCAATATCTTGTCAAACTCCGCAGGCTTAACGGCACTTACCGATAAGCGGCCCAGGCGCACCAGCTCCAAATCTTTTAACATAGGTTCGGCTTTCACTTGCGCAAGTGCCACCGGGTGTTTCAGTGGCTCAACCGGCGAAAGTTCTACCACTACCCAATTCGTATCATCGGTGGTGGGGTCCTGGTAAGCCTCTTTTACCACTTTGGCAATACCGACGATCTCTTTGCCCTCATTGCTGTGGTAAAAAAATACCAGGTCGCCTTCCTTCATGGCGCGCATGTTGTTGCGGGCGGCATAGTTACGCACCCCATCCCAAAAGGTACGGCCATCTTTATTAAATTTTTCCCAGCTGTATTTTTCGGGTTCTGATTTTACGAGCCAATATTGCATAATCGTAGGGTTTTGCCAAAGGTAAATAAAATGGAAGAATTGACTGTACGTACAAATTATATGCGTTGAATATTTTGTGTTAAATTAACAGTCGATATATTTTTATCGTCGTAATCAATATGAACGCAAAGAGATGGGAAAGCCGGCCAAAAGCACGATAAGGGTCCTGCGCTGGATTTTCGGCATACCGCTGGCTTTTGCCATTACTGTTGGTGAGTTGATGCTGATTGCCCGGCAAGGCAGCCTGGAGCTATATTTTCACAATTACTATATGTACATGGCGGTTACCGAGTTCGAAATTGCTTTCTCATTTGCACTACCCGTATTTTTAAGCAGCCTGTTCGCGCCGAGCCCCAAAAAATATGCGGCATTGATCAGTTTGGTAATCGTGACGGCTTTTATCGTAGTGGTGCTGTATAACATTTTCATCAGTTCGCCCCAGGATTTTATTAATTCATTTACGGTGAATAATATCGCTGCATATATAGGCGTCTTTGCCGGGGGTTCCATTGGCTTTGGCTTAAGCTATGCCGTTTTCAAAAACAAGGGCTGGCACCGCGAATCTGTGATGCTTAAAATGCCGGAAGATTATTAAATTCGGCTTTATAATTATAAAATAGTTTTTACAAAAACCGATGCACAAGCCCGCCGGAAAAACCCTGAATGTGCTCCGATGGATATTCGGCATCCCGCTGGCATTTCTTATTGCATTTGGATTTTTGTACCTTTTGGTTACTTTTGATACCCAGCCGCGGGGCTATGGCTTTTCATTCTCTTTCGTTTTCAGCGTCTTGGCTGTTATTTTCATTTTCGGGGTTCCTGTTTTTTTGAGTTGCCTGATTACGCCAAGCCCTAAAAAGTACGCATCGTTAATTTCGGTTTCCCTTATTACAGTATTTACCATTGCACTCTTTATCTATTTGTTGATCATCAATCCACCCTTTCAGTCCGCGCGGCAAGCGGTCGTTGTGGTGGGCCGGTATATGATATTCATCGCAGGTTCGTCAGCCGGCTTCGCTGTAAGTTACGCCGTATTCAAAAATAAGGGCTGGGAAAGAAAACCGAAAGGCCAGACCATAGACGAATTAGATTGAAGCGGCAAAGCGCAGGCTTTTTCCAATTACATCGTCATTTTCACCTTAATTTGTCCGGTCGAAAGCGTGCGTACAATCAATTTTTCAGCTGTAGGGTAAATTTGCATAATATCCAGGTTGCTGATGGTCACGTCCGAGTGGATGCCGTTTTCAAACGTGCGGCTCATCTGGCTTTCGATGTTCTTTTTACTGTCGGCAATAAATTTTGAGAAATTATAGGCAGATCGTTTTCTGATGGCATCGGTTATGGCGCCATTAAACATCCATTTTGCTGTCTTTAACATCCAGGCACGCGTTTGCAGGTCGAAGGTCAGATCGGGGAAGGAAAGCTCGTGGGTGGCTGTGTCGTAAGTGGGTGTACCCACCAGGTAAATAACGCCGCTGGCTGTTCCGCTAAACTCAACCATCATTGCTATTTTGGTTCCCAGTCCGTAAATTTTTACACTTTGTACATCAAATTCATTACCGGCTACCTTAACCCCCTGGCCGGCCACCTGCTGGTTTACTACGCTGGTGAGGTGGTCATAATTCTCCAGCATGTCCAGGTAAATATTAAAGCCCTTTCCCGGTGCGTAATTGCTTAAAGCAGGCAGTGGCGTTGCCGGCTGTTGCGCGCTTACCAGGGTAACTACAGGCTTTGCGGTTAACCCAACTGAAAAATTCAGCACCGAGCCGTTCAGGCTAAAACTGCTCAGGCACACCGATTGCGGGTTTACATTCAAAAACCCAACATCCCCCACTTTATATTCTTCCGACATGTTTTTCCACAACTGGTCAAACATGGGTTTCAGGCTAAATGCGGCTATTTTGGCATCCACCTGTCCGCCAAGGTTGTTTAGCGGGGCCTTCAGGTAACCGATCAGCCGGTCGGTTACATCAATATTACCAAAAATGATGTTGCAGCGATCAATTGGTTTCGGATCGGGGTATAAAACAGTTTTCGATTTTAAATGATAATTCGGCAACACACTGATGGTTGACTGATATGCAATCTCCATCCTCCGCGGCGGTTCGCCACCCATGCCACATTGCGCCGATAAAACTGGCACCAGGCATTGCGGTCCGTTGCCAAAGAGGTTGCCGCACTTGGCACAGTAGGAAGCAGCGATACCGTAGCTGCCGGTAAATTTCAGGTTGACAACATTATTGCTGCCGGTGATGATGAAAGGCGTACGCGTAAAAGTGTATGCGTAACGCAAGCCGCCGCAGGGCTGCTGGTTGTCGGCAAATTTGGTTGGCACGGAGTTTTCGGCTTGTGTGATATAGCTTTTCATGTCAGCCGATACCGGCACATCAATCGTCGAAACTGGCTGCACAATTTTAGGGATGTCAACCGCCGTGGATTCCGGCGCCACCGGTTTCAAAGTTTTACATGAAAAAAATATTGTAACCAGGAATAGCCCTGCCGTGAACTGCTTTAGCTTAAGTTTCATGTGTTTTTATTGGCTGCAAAAATAATCAAAGCAGTGGATTTTGTAGGCAATAACAAACAATTTACAAACAGGTAAAGGCTATTTAATAAGGTAAAATTGAATGGCACGATTTTGTACTGATAGTTAATATAATTAACTAAAAAAAATAAACCATGAGATCAATTCTTTATATTATCGCAGTTATCCTGGTAATAGGATGGGCGATAGGCGTATTTGCGTACTCGGCAGGCGGGTTGATCTACACTTTGCTGGTGATAGCCCTTATAGCATTTATTTTGGGTTTGATACGAAATCCCACCCCGATTGACTATTAATGAGAACTGGAACCAGGAGTCAGGATAAGGAGACATTTTTCCTGGGTCCTGGCTCTTGGTTCTTTTTTAATATGTTTTATTTTTTCGGCATTCTTCACCCGCCAAAGAACACGCCGATTTTGGCTGCAAAATAATTGTTGTATACCCCGGTAGCGTCATCCTCCACCGATAGTCTGAGGTGGTCTGCTTCAAATCCGACCTCCGGAAAAGGGCCGAATCATCTAAAATTTTTTCCTTTACACTTTAGCATTGAAAAATTTACAAATTAGGTAGCCATCATGTACGCCGTGTCCCATGTCCCACCCTGGACACGTGGGACGGTAGTATGTTGCGCGATTTTTTTGCTTTTGCCGGAATTTTATTTGTTACTTTCCTGCAGTATCCCAAAAATTTCATGCCGGTATTTCAATTACCTCCCTGCAGTCCTTACGCTTAATTTTAGCTTAATAAATAAAGCTTATTTTAGGGCCGGTGACCAGGTTGATAAGGTACTTGTTAAATGGAAGAAAATAAGCTACGGGAGATTGCCCGTGTTTTCCTTAAATTGGGCTTAATCGGTTTTGGCGGCCCGGCCGTGCACATTGCGATGATGGAAGAAGAAATAGTCCGCAAACGTCAATGGTTTACCCACGAACACTTTTTAGACCTCATTGGTGCAACAAACCTGATCCCCGGCCCCAATTCTACTGAGATGGCCCTGCATTGCGGGCGCGAACGGGGCGGCTGGCGGGGATTGTTCATTGCCGGCGCCTGTTTTATCCTGCCTGCGGTAATTATAACCGGCATATTTGCCTGGGCTTACCAAAAATATGGGGCTTTTCCGCAGGTTCAACCCTTTATTTACGGCATAAAACCGGCCGTAATCGGTGTGGTTATTTCGTTAATGGTTACGCTTGGCAAAAAGGCGGTAAAAAACAGCAAGCTGCTGGTTATCGGAGTGATATGCGCAGTTTTGGCCATTTTAGGCATCAACGAAATATTTATTTTGTTTGGCGCAGGCTTTTTTGCTATCGCTCTGTATTATGCAGAAAAACGGATAAATACTTTTAATTCAACTGCCACTTTGTTTTTTCTTCCGGCGGCAACACTCTCAGGTAGTTTTTCAGACTGGAAAGTATTCTGGATATTTCTAAAAGTGGGGGCCATTCTTTATGGAAGCGGCTATGTCCTGTTTGCATTTCTGGATACCGAACTGGTAAAAACGGGTATGCTGTCCCGCCAAACGCTGATCGACGCTATTGCCGTAGGGCAATTTACGCCGGGTCCGGTATTTTCTTCCGCTACATTCATCGGTTGGCAATTAGGCGGCCTGCCGGGTGCGGCAAAGGCAACTGCCGGGATATTCCTGCCGTCATTCCTGTTCGTCGGCCTTCTAAATCCATTAGTTTCTTTTCTCCGCAAATCGAAGGCAATGTCTGCCTTTTTAGATGTAGTAAATGCGGCTACTATCGCACTTATCGTTGCCGTTTGCGTCGAAATGGGCAGATCATCCGTAACCGACTGGAAAACCGGCCTTATCCTAATGGCCGGCGTTGCCGTCACCCTTCTCTTCAGAAAATTAAACAGCGCATTCGTAATTATCGGCGGAGCAATGGCGGGGTACCTGCTGTGGCTGGTTTAAGCATTTTCTACCAGTGTAATTTTGATTGACTTTCCGGTACACACAACTTCTTTTTTCTCTTTCACGCCATATATATCACCTTCTGGATGCAGGCGGATAAAATTTATATTCTGTAAATCAATTGTTTATAATTAATTATAGAACTATGTATTGCATATTACCATCTTAAACATATATCTTTACAAAACAAAGCATTTAAATTATTAAAAATGAAAACCAGCGTAATTTTTGCAACCTTCAGCATCATAGGCCTAAGTGTTTTCCTGTTTTGGGCCAGGTTTAATGTATACGACCATGACACTGCGATAACGGTGAACGACGATCGCGACAGCTACACCTTCACCGCACACTACGACCGCAGGGAAACCGGCCGGGTTGAAAGTTTTATCAACAGAAACATCAGCCCCGACCAAATGGGTTCGTCGGAAAATGATTATGTGGACGCCAATACAAGGCTGAATGACAATACTTGTTTTTATATCAAAGAATCGGCAGGCAAACTAAAGATCAGGCTCGACAAAAGAATAAACGGTACCGCCTCTTATTACCGGGTAAAAAAAATGTGTGAGGGGGTAAAAGAATTGCTCGCCGGTAAATAAATGCAACCTATTTCCAACAGGGAATTACAACAATCAAAAAACATAATCAAAAACAAATGAAAACAATAGCCATCATCCTATCGCTGCTTATAGCAGCCAGTGCCGCAAGCTATGCGCAATGCGGCAAAAAATTCGTGATCAGTACCTCAAAAACAGAGCACCTTGATGCCAGCGGCAATTTAACCCGAACAGATGACGAGAAAGCAGTAGTCGTTATCGGCAAAACAGAGTTGAACATTACGGTAACCAATGCAAACGACGAGCACAAAATGACCGGCGCTATCAAGTCGGACACCTGCAACTGGCCGGTAGCCTACAAAGAAGGAAAAACCGTTTTTAAAGTGGTAATAAGCGGTGATAACGGGCTAGACAGGAACGTAACCATCACTATTATTGGTAAAGACGGGAAAGTTACCCTGCTGTTTGAAGCGGAGGGCGAAGAGGGTGACCGGATACGGGTAACTGCTGATAAATTTGAGGAAGTGGCTTGAGGACAGTTCGGAAAGTCTTAAAGTCGGGAATGTCCAAAAGATGATTGTCGCTTTTTTAGCTGTCGGGAGACTTTCAATAAGCTAATTGCTCTTTCTTTAGGACTTTCAGACTCGAATTTTTCTGACTTCTTACACCGGAAACTCGATGACAAACTCGGTACCATGACCTGGTTTACTCTTAATTTCTATCGTACCACCCAGCGTTTCCACCTGGGTTTTTACCATAAAAAGGCCCATGCCTTTACCTTCGGTGGTAGTATCGAAGCGTTTATATAAACCAAACAGGTGCGAACCATTCTTTTCCAGGTCGATACCCTTCCCGTTGTCTTTAAAATGAAGGGTTATCTTATGTTTAAGCAGCCGGCTCGTGATGGATATGACAGGGGCTATCCCGGTTTGGCGATATTTAATGCTGTTTGAGCAGAGGTTATAAAAAATACTGTATAAATAGCTTTTCACGGTAAACATCGAGCCTGGTTCAAACGAACAGTTAAAGATTACTTTTTCGTTTACTATGGTACTATGGATACTTGTTTTAATAGCGTTCACCAGGTCGATAAAATAAACGTCCTCTTTCTTTTCATTTACCAGCACACGCGATTGCAAAATATGATTAAGGTCCTGAATTACGCCATCTATTGTTAAAATTGACTGCGACACCCTTTCCACAACCTCCTTCTTTTCTTCCGGCTCCAGCAAGTCTTCTTTCAGCATTTCAGAAAGACCTATGATGTTAGCCACAGGTGCACGCAGGTTGTGCGAAATAATATAAGTAAACTGCTCCAGGTCTTTTATGTGCTGGATCAGGTCGGCCGTAACCCGCTCCCTTTCAAGCATGGCAGTCTTGGTTTCTGTAATATCTTTGTTAGCAAGTATGAAACCTGCGTGCCGGTTATCGGCCGTTTTTACATCAAGCCACCGTACGTTATTCCATTGGGTGGCGCCATCCGGCCGCTGGTAGCTCATTTCATAACTGGCCAGTTCGCCGGTAGCGGCAATCTTTTCCAAAGTTGCATTAATAAGCGGCCAACGTTCTTCAGTAAAATAGTAGCTGATATGCTGGTTGACTTTCAGCGCTTTTGCGTTGCGCTCGATGGAAAACTTTTGGGCGAGGGCATTAAATGAAACGATCCTCAGATCAGTCCCTATAAGGATATAAGATGAATCTGTATTCTCGAATATAGCCCGCAGGTTCGCCTCTGAGTTTTTTAAGGCGTCTTCGTCAAGTTTACGTTGGGTAATGTCAGTAACCATTGCCAGCGCGCCCTGGTATTTGCCCTTTTCGTCGATGATTGGGTTGGCAGAGATATTTGCCCAAACCACGTCGCCAGCTTTGGTAAGGTACCTAACGTCAAGGTTTTCTTTTGATCCGCGGCGCCGTCTTTCCATGCAGGCAATAGCGTAAGCACGGCCTTCATCATCCATAAAGTCATACAGCCCCTTCCCCATCATCTCTTCGGGAGCATAGCCTAAAATTTCGGCCATTTTTTTGTTGACGAAGTTGGTCTTCTCCTGTTCATCGATGGTCCAGACGCCTTCCTGGGCCGATTCAACAATCTGGCGATACCATCTTTCGCTTTTCCGATGCTTATCTTCCGCTTCTTTTCTCCCGGTAATATCCCGGGTTATACCGTCAACACGTACCAGCCGGCCTTCTTCGTCAAAGCCCGGGACCACTTTATCCTCAACCCATCGCGTCGCGCCGTCACTTCGGATTATCCGGTACTCTTTTTGCACCGTTTCGCCCCGGCGCAGCATCTCATCTTCGTCTTCAACCAGGTATTTATCGTCCGGGTGAATCAGCTCAAACCATAAGCGGTGATTTGCCAGGAACGCTTCAGCCTTATGGCCATAAAGCTTTTCGCAGCCGTTAGATATTTGGATCACTTTCCGGCTTACCTGGTCAACGGAGAAGAAAACTTCGTCCATCGCGTTGAAAAAGGTCATTAGCTCCTGGTGCGCAAACTCTAATTTTTGCAGACCAAATTCATTGTTAAAGCTAAATCCCATATGCGCCCTTTATACGAGGATAAATATAAGGGATAGAAAATTAAATATTTAGAAGATTTTTTTCACGATGAAATTGAACGCCGTGAATGGAGGTAGTTTTAAAGCATTAACTTTATCAACATCAATTATTAAAATCAAAACCAAATTATATGAAAAAGACCTTACTATTACTTGGCTTTACCTTTTTAGTAACCGCCGGCGCCTTTGCCCAAAGCCAGAAAGCTATGCTTTACTGCAGGGATCCTGAACTGGCTAAAAACAAAAAAATAGTTTATGACTTTTGGCGCTCGGTGTTAGAGGGCGGCCATTTGGAACTTGCACCGCAATATATGCTGGAGACTTACATACAGCACAATCCCAATGTGCCGACAGGGCGGCAGGGCTTTCTTGATTTTTTCGGCAAATTTGCCAAAGCCCGGCCTATTGTTGATACCATCCGGGAGCCGCTGATTTCAATTGTGGCTGAAGGTGATCGGGTAGTGCTTGCTTTTAAATCGGTAAATAAAGACCCTAAAGACCCATCAAAAACTTATGTTACAACCTCTTTTGAAATGCTCCGTATTGAAAACGGGAAGGTTGCAGAGCATTGGGATTCGGCGCTTAAAGAGTAAAACCTCAGTGCAATATCTTAAACATCAATTCTTTCATCAATCCGCCATGATCGGTATTTGAATCAACGCCTTTGCTTTTTATGTCGCATTCGCGCAGGTAGCTGATAATCTGCATGGTTTTGCCATAGTTGTAACTGCGGGCGGCCTGCTCGTAATCTTTTATAAAAAACGGGTTTACGCCAAGTTCGCGGGCCAGGTTTTGAGGCGATCTGTCTTTTGAATAATGGTAAAGCAGAACTTTGCTGAAAAAATTATTCAGGTTGCCGAGTACCAGTACAATCGGGTTGGATCGCGGATTAGCCTCAAAATAGTTGATGATCTGGTTCGCTTTTAAAACGTCTTTTTTGCTTAACGCGGTCTGAAGCTCGAATACGTTGTACTCGCGGCTGATGCCAATGTTATCCTGGACGAGTTTAAGCGTGATCTCCTGCCCCGCCACAACATTCAGCATTAATTTTTCCAGTTCATTGGCAATCTTCGACAAATCATTGCCCAAATATTCCGCCAGCATAAAAGTAGCCTGCTGACTTATTTTGTAAGCCTTTGCGGCTACGAAATCTTCTATCCAGCCCGGCACTTTGTTATCGTAAAGCGGCGTCGACTCTACAATTACGCCATTTTTTTCGATGGCCTTGTATACTTTCTTCCGCTTATCAAACTTGCCGTACTTATAGCAAAATACAAGTATGGTGCTGCGCAGCGGATTATCAAGATAAGCCAGTAATGGATTGATACCTTTTTTATCGGTATCCTCATTGCCCCATTTCATATCCTGCGCTTCCTTTACCAGTACTACCTGGTAATCGGCCATCATCGGGTACCGTTTGGAAGCGTTCAATACGGCCATCACATCGGTATCCTTGCCATAAAAAACAGTTTGGTTAAACCCTTTCTCCGCATCGCTCAGCACCTTGTGTTCAACAAAGTCGCTTATCTCGTCAATATAATAGGGTTCATCTCCATGCAGCAGGTAAACGGGTTTGTACTTCCTGTTCTTTAAATCCTTCAATAATTCAGCGGCATTCATTTCGGATGCAAATTACGGAAAGTTCATGGTTCATAGTTGATGGTTGATGGCAAAAAGTCAAATAGGTTTTTACAGCCGGCAGTATGGCCCTGTTGAATATACCAAAATGCAAATTGCAGTAATCATACCATGAACTATGAACCATGAACTATCAACTTTTCCCTACCTTCGCCTCATGGATCTGCTCACTCCGCTCGAATTGCCCCCCTACCCGTTCAAAATAACCGACCATGACGGGCAATTGACTTTGTTTGACGTGATCCGGAAAAAAAATATTGTGTTAACGCCCGAAGAATGGGTACGCCAGCATTTTGTTCAATACCTCATCCTGCAAAAAAAATATCCAAAATCACTAATTAAGCTGGAAGGCGGCCACAAACTGCACGGACAGGCCAAACGATCTGATATTATAGTTTATAATACAACTGGTGAAAAAATATTACTGGTAGAATGTAAGGCGCCGTCAGTAGCGATCGATCAACACGTTTTTGACCAGGTGGCGCGCTATAACATGGTGCATAAGGTACGCCTGGTAGCCGTTACCAACGGTTTACAGCATTATTTTTGCCGGGTAAATTTTGATGACAACAGCTACCGGTTTGTAGTGGAACTGCCAGCCTATGGCGAGATTTGATTATTGCACAGGGGCAACCAAAAGTTGTATCTTTTCGAGCAGGTCCCTTGGTTTAAAAGGTTTTGACACGTAATCATTCATTCCTGCTTCTGTAACTTGTTCATTTATATCAATCATCGCGGCAGCGCTTAAAGCTATAATAGGTGTGTTGGCTTTTTTAGTATCCGGAAGCCTGCGGATTTCGACAGCAGCATCGAAGCCGTTCATTACCGGCATT
>Ga0206971_10343_pt2 | contig 11680 bp, 9 predicted proteins | sample Alteio_BWOrgHeat_85_FD_152917 | JGI IMG/M metagenome (GOLD analysis project Ga0206971, IMG submission 152917) | Enriched cells from forest soil in Barre Woods Harvard Forest LTER site, Petersham, Massachusetts, United States -... | ecosystem: Environmental > Terrestrial > Soil > Temperate forest >...
CAGCGTCGACCGGAAACGCGCCTGCAAGCCGGTATCTATTTGTAGTTTTAAGGATACGAAGGAGGGATTGTCGGCCTTTTTCTGAAAAAAATACCGGTAATCACTGTCATATTTACCGCTTACCCAATCCTGAAAATCTGTGCTTAATGCGATGGTTTCTATTTGCTGTGGTGTATAACCGGCGGCGTACATAGCGCCAACAACGCCACCCATTGATGTGCCAACAATATAATCTATCGGGATATGGTTTTCTTCTAATGCTTTGAGTACGCCGATATGCGCCAGCCCCTTGGCACCACCGCCGCTAAATACCAGGCCCACTTTCTGAGCGGTAGCCGTCAGGCAAGCGGCGAGCAATAACAAAGTAACCCGTATTTTTTTCATGCGCTGGAATGCAGACTTAAAAATACGGCTTTTATGTTTGTTTATTGCTTAATTGAGCAGGTAAATATAATAGTTAAGTAAGCTGGCAAAGCTAACCCAAAGTAAGTAGGGCACCAGCAACCAAGCTGCCGTGCGACTAAGTTTGCCAAAGTAGAATATAGTAACCAAAATGCTTAGCCACAGTGCCATAATGATGGTAAGGGCCATGAAGATTTGATGCAAACCGAAAAACACGATCGACCATGAGAAATTAAAAAGCAATTGGAAAATGTAAGTGTACTTGGCATTAATATAAACAAGGCTTTCATCCCGTTTTTGCCATACCAAATAAGCCGATATGCCTATCAGTATGTATAATAATGTCCAAACCGGTCCAAATAGCCAGTTGGGCGGGTTAAACGCCGGCTTTTGCAGAAATGTATACCAGGTAGGTATTTGTGGTACGGTAAAAAAAGACGCAACACCGCCTATTGCTAAAGTAATGCCGATGCTGATAACCAGGGGTAACCACGTGAAACTTGCTTTATGTGCGTTCGTGTTCATAATAACTTAAACGCATTTCACCGAGCGTTGTTTGTACCTATTCTTCCGTTTTGTATAGGACTGAAGCTTTTTCAGCCGACATTTTGATGCCCTTGATCATAGCCGAACTAAAGCCGTTATGCTCCATTTCGTTCAACCCTGCAATGGTGCAGCCTTTTGGCGATGTAACTTTGTCAATTTCTTGCTCCGGGTGCGATGCCAGTTGCAATAGCAGGTCGGCCGCACCCTTTGCGGTTTGGGCCGCCATTTTTAATGCATCGTGTGCGTGAAAGCCGATCTCCGTGCCGCCTTGTGAGGCCGCGCGTATCGAACGTAAAAAAAACGCGATACCACAGGCGCACAAGGCCGTGGCTGATGTCATCAACTCTTCATTAATGGGTATGGTTACGCCCACGGTATCAAACAGTTCCTTTACTAATGCTATGTTTCCATGCGAGGCATGTGAGCTTCCAATGCAGGTCATACTTTGGCCAATGGCTATAGCAGTGTTTGGCATAGCGCGTACAACCTGAACATCCATATCCAAATGCTTGCGGATATCGGCACAGCTTACTCCCGATACTACAGATATCAGCAAATGTTTTTTTGGTTTGATGGCTTCTTTTATTTCGTCAAGCAGTTTGTTAAGCTGTTGCGGCAATACAGCCAATACAATAATATGCGCCTTACTTACTGCTTTCTCGTTATCATCACTTACCTTATATTCTTCATCGGCCAGGTAGGCCAATGCTGCTATATTACGGCGGGTAAGGGTAATTTGCTGGGGCTGGTATATGCCCGCTTTTACCAGTCCTTTGGCCAATGCCAAACCAATATTGCCACTGCCTAAAATGGCGATGTTTTTGTGTGTACTCATATTTTGGTGCTTAACCTTGTTCCGAACGTTTGATTTTGTTTGAGTTTACCCAGTTCTTCAGCATGGCCAATGATCACTGCTTTTACTCCACATGCTATAGCCGTAAAGGCATTATCTAATTTGGGCAGCATTCCGCCCGAGATGATCTGTTGTTCCTTAAGTTCTTCGTACCGCTCCGGGTCTATCTCCCGTATCAGCGAGTCCTCATCATCAACATCCTGCAAAACCCCCTTCTTTTCAAAGCAGTATATTAAAGTTGTGTCATACAATTTGGATAGTGCTACTGCTAATGCCGATGCTATGGTATCTGCATTGGTATTGAGCAATTGCCCTGTCCCGTCGTGCGTTAATGCCGAAAATACGGGTACAAATCCGGCCTCCATCAGTTTGCTTATGTTTTCCGCGTTTATCGACTGCTCATCCAGGTCGCCTACAAACCCATAATCGATAGTTTTAACCGGTCGTTTTTTAGCTAAGATAAAGTTGCCGTCAGCTCCCGTAAGGCCAATCGCGTTACAATCAAGGGCTTGCAGCGCTGCCACAATGTTTTTGTTGATCAACCCGGCATAGACCATAGTCACCACGCGCAGGGTCTCAATATCCGTAATGCGTCTCCCGTCAACCAACTTAGCCTCAATACCCAGCGTAGCGGATAATTGGGTAGCTACTTTGCCTCCGCCATGCACCAGTATTTTAAAACCGTCAAGCGCCGCCAGGTCTTTTAAAAAATAATGCAGGTTCTCGGAGTTGTCAATTACGTTACCGCCGATTTTTACAATGTGTAATGCTTGCCTCATCTGTTTATCTCAACAGCGAAAATAGTTAAATGCGAGTGTAAATGGGGCATTATAGGCAAAATAATCGCAAAAAAGGCTGGTTCATGTAACTTTTTTGATGAAAACTGATAACTACGTTTAATAACTGAAAATTTAGTTGCAAAACTGAAATATAAGTTTTAAACTTGTTCTATGGAAGAATTAACCAAAACCGAAGAACGGGTAATGCAGATATTATGGAAACTAAAGCATTGCTTTGTTAAGGATATAATTGATGCCCTGCCCGATGATCCTAAGCCGCCTTACAACACCATATCTTCCGTTGTGCGGTTGCTGGAGAAAAAAGGCTACGTGAGTTACAAGGCCTACGGCAAAACATACGAGTACTTTCCGGCCATATCCAAAGCTGAATATCGCAAAGCATTTTTTGGCAAAATGTTTTCGGGCTATTTTGATAACTCAGTCGAGAGCCTGTTATCATTCATGGTTAAAGAGGATAAACTAAGCGAAGCTGATATCAACAAGATCAAAGACATCATCAACAAAAACAAATAGTTATGGGCACTATCATTTATCTGCTGCAGGTGAGCGCGTGTATGGGTGTTTTTTACCTGTTTTATTACTTGTTTTTAAACAGGTTAACATTTTTTACCATTAATCGATGGTACCTGATCGCCACGCTTTTTTTAAGCATGGTCATCCCACTACTACCCATCCCGGTATCCAGGCAACAGCTTTACCCAACGATGGTGCAACAGGTAGTAAATGTTAATAATCAGCAAAGCCAGCTTGTGCAGGTAGCAGCAGTATTACAACCTCAACCGATTGGTAACCCGGTAAACTGGATGTTGCTACTAAAATGGGCCTACTTGTTTGCCGTGGCAGGGCTGTTTGTTCACCTTTTGGTAACGCTGTATATCTTTTTTACCCGGATCAAAAACCGCCGTATCGACCGTATAGGCAGTGTTAATATTTTGCGCGGTGATAAAAATCTTCCTAACGGATCGTTCCTCAACTATATTTTCCTTAACGATAATGAGCTAAGTGCCGACGAGATACAACAGATACTCGCTCACGAAATGCTGCATGTTACCCTGCTCCATTCCGCGGATCGCATTATTGTAAAGATGATACAGATCGCTTTTTGGTTTAACCCGTTTGTATATCTCTACGCCCGCTCCATCGAAGAGAACCATGAGTTTGAGGTCGACCGTGAAATAGCCCGCTCATCCGACAAAAATCAATACGCCAATTTACTGCTGCATTTATCGGTATCGGGGCAGGGTATGCTTTATCATAGTTTTAGTAAAGTACCCCTTAAAAAACGCATCAGCATGTTATTCAACAAACCATCGGTCAACATGAAAAAGATAATCTATGTGCTTGCCGTACCCGTAATATTGATAAGCTGCCTGGCCTTCGGCCGGTTTCAAAACGATAAAGCTCCGCAACAATACAGCGCCATTAATGGTGTAGAGGCTATGGGCAAAAATCCATTGGTTAGGGTTAACGACAAAGTTTATTCCAAAGATATATTGTATAAGATAAGTCCGGACTGCATAACGGCGACAGAGATTTTTAACCCAAATCCCAAATTGGTTAAATACGGGGTCACTATTACTGATGGCTACATTGGTATTTGGACAAAAGGCGGTAAAATAATGTATTTAACAGCTTTGGATAAGGCAAATTTGGTCAAACGCAAATCTGTCCCGCAATCAGTTTTTTACACACGCCTGCACCTGAAAAATAATGACGGTTCCGCATATGATGAAGCCATTGTACATCTGCAACCAGAAGGGGAGGCATCCACCAGTTTAAAACCTGCTGATAAAGTTGGCTTTTTAATTGATGATACCTTTTATGATGAAGAAGGTATCAAAAAGATAACGCCAGAAGTTGTAAACTCGCTTTCGGGCGCATACGGTGTTGGAGGCCCGGAAGCTGATATGCCGGCCATTGCTAAAACGGGGTACAGGTCGATATTTAGTTTTAAAACAAAGGCTGCAGAAAAAGCGGATACAGTAAAAAAAGTTCGTGTTAACGGAAAGATATATTCCGGATCAAACACCCAGGATTCTGCACACATAAAAAAGCTTTTAAAGCAACTAACAGGATATCAGGTTGATGCTGATGGCAATGTGACCCAAAACGGAGCGCCGGTTACCAAAGTGCTCATTAACGGACAAACAATAGGCTCAGGCGAGCAAAGCCCACAACAAAATGATGTGATCAAAAAACTTCCCGGCGCGCAACTTGATAGTAAAGGTAATAGTATAGCTAATGTGCAAGGTATGCCTCATCAAACAATCATAGGTTATAAAATTGACAGCACGGGCAACTTCAGCAAAGGGCCGCAGGCTATAAAAAATGTCCGCATAAACGGTAAAAGCTTTGGTCAGGGACAAAGCTTTAAAGCCGATAAAATTGTCATTGTAAGTGATTATGGTGATAAAGCGAGAGCGTCTGTAAAACCCACACCCTCAAAAGCAGACTCGTTATTAAAGCGGATGCAGGGCTACGAGGTCGACCAGGCGGGCAATATTACCGTAAACGGGCAGCCTGTTAAAAAAATAAAGATCGATGGTAAAGTTATTAATGTGGCGCCAAAGGCAACGGTCGATTCGACCGTTCGTCAAAAACCATAGCGAGGGTAATAATACCTGACGGAAAGCATCTTTTTAAAACATAAACCCTACTTTAGCCTTAATTGAAAGATTAGGGCTTTATTATTTTTATATGCGTTTAAACGAGGTTACAAACCACCCCCGGGTGGTGATCATAGGCGGCGGTTTTGGTGGGATCGAACTGGCTAAGAGACTTAAAGATAAGCCGATTGAGGTTTTAATGGTTGATAAAAACAACTATCACACCTTTCAGCCTTTACTTTACCAGGTAGCCATGGGCGATATCGAGGCTGATTCCATAGCGTTCCCGATCCGTAAAATATTTGCCGGGCAAAAAAACTTCGCCTTTCGCATGGCCAATGTCGAGCAGATCAACCCCGAAAAAAACACCATCAGTACTGATATTGGCGAAATAGCGTATGACTACGTGGTAATCGCAACCGGTGCGACGACCAATTATTTTGGCAACGATGAGTTGCAAAACCACACCATGCCCATGAAAAGCATCCCCGAGGCGCTAAACCTGCGGAGCCTGATCTTGCAGAATATTGAGAAAGCTATCATAGCCGAAAGCCAGGATGAACGCGAAGCCCTGCTCAATTTTGTGGTAGTAGGTGGTGGGCCAACCGGTGTCGAGCTATCGGGTGCTTTGGCCGAAATGCGCAACTATGTTTTAACCTATGATTATCCCGAACTGCGCAAAGAGGATATGAAGGTTTATCTGGTCGAGGGCAAAGAACGTTTGCTGGCCGTAATGTCAACCCAGGCGTCAAAAAAAGCATTTGATTTTTTAACCGAGTTGGGTGTTGAGGTAAACAACAGTGTACACGTAAAAAGTTATGATGGCGAGAAGCTGATCATCGACAATGGCAAAGAAATAACAACCCGCAACGTATTATGGGCTGCAGGAGTAAGGGGCGAAGTGATTAAAGGGATACCGCACGAGGTTATTGTTCGTGGAAATCGCATCCAGACCGATGAGTTTAACCGTGTTAAAGGTTACCTTAATGTATTTGCCATTGGTGATGTAGCCGCTATCATAACCCCCGAAACGCCTGATGGGCACCCTGGGGTAGCCCCTGCAGCGATACAGCAGGGTAAGCAACTTGCTAAAAACCTGATATTATTCAGTAGCGCTCAAAATCCAGAACCTTTTAAGTACTTTGACAAGGGTTCATTAGCCACGGTTGGCAAAAATCTGGCTGTAGCTGATCTGGGCAAGATACGTTTCCAGGGGTTTTTTGCATGGCTGGTATGGGGCTTTGTCCACCTCATGTCTCTCGTTAGCGCGCGCAATCGTTTAGTTGTGCTGATTAACTGGGCAGGCAGTTATTTTAGTAACAGCAGCGGCTCGCGGCTCATCATCCGCAAATACAACACCAAATCAATGAAGATCGAGTAATAGGATTACGCGTTGATTAAAGCTTCGTAAAGTTTATCAATCTCAATTGGCTTTCGCAAAAAACCATTGAAAAACGAATAGTATTCGTTTTCGTGTTCAGCAGTAATATCTGCCGTAAGGGCAAAAATAGGGGTATACAAATTGGGCCCTTCGTTTTTGCGGATATGTGCCGTAGCATCGTAGCCGTTCATTTCGGGCATGTGGATGTCCATCAAAATATAATCAAAAGGCTTGGTTTTTGATTTTTCTACAGCTTCAAGTCCATCCTTAGCGTGCTCTGTCACAATGCCCCAATTGGATAGCAGTTTGCGGGCTACCATGGCGTTGATCATATTATCCTCGGCGAGCAGTACCAATTTATCCTTCAGCTCGGTTGAGCGCTTTGATGGGGTTACAATAGGTACCCCCGATTTTTTGAGTTGCAGGTCAAAATAGAATACCGATCCCTCGCCGACAACACTGCTAAAATTAACCGTGCTACCATACAACTCAACTAACCTTTTAACAATAGCCAGCCCCAAACCAGATCCACCTTGTTTGCGCGTAGTAATTGATTTAGGTTGCGAAAAGCTATCAAACATCTCATCAAAATAACTTTCGGGTATGCCAACGCCTGTGTCAGAAATCTTAAATCGTACAACGTCGGTGTACTGATTGCCACCTGTTCTTTCAATCTCAATGGCTACCTCGCCGGTGTCGGTATATTTAATGGCGTTCCCTATCAGGTTCCCCATTATCTGCGAAAGCTTGGTCTCGTCAACCTCGTAATGATGAGCAACGTCGGGGCCTGTTTTTAAAGTAAGCTTTAAGCCTTTCTCTCTCGCCAGGTTTTCGTACGTCCGTTTTATATTCTCCAGTAAACCGGTAAAATTGCAGGGGCGTATCTCTAACTGTACCTTGCCGGTATCCAGCTTTGTAAAATCTAATATATCATTAATGATAAGCAGCAGGTTGTTGGATGCAAATTTTAACGACTCGAGTAATTGCTTATCTTCCTCGTCTGATTTGTCTTTTAGTAGCGTAGTGATTGTTATAACGGCGTTCAGCGGCGTGCGAATCTCATGGCTCATGGTCGATAGAAACTCTTGCTTCACCCTTGCCGATTGTTCTGCCCGGTCTTTTTTCTCAATGATCTCGGCCTTTTCGCGCTGCGCCTGTGCCTCTTTTTCAAGCGACTCCATTTTGGTGATCAACTCATAGTTTTCAATCACCTTTAAGGTCTGGCTATTTATAACTGCTTCTTTCTCTACTAAATAACGCTCCAGGTACTCCAGGGCTTTTACAGTATCACCTTCTTGTTTATAAATGCGGTATAAAAGGTAATCGCATTTAAACTTGATGATCACAATGTTGTTTTCAGTACTAAACTGCAGCGCATGCTCTATAACCTTTTTGGCCTGTTTAAAATTGCCCATCTCTACATACACCGTGGCCAGCTTATGGTTGGCCATACCTATGCCCAGCCTGTCACCCGCTTCGATATGTATTTCTAAGGCTTTTTTAAAATCTATCTCTGCTTCGCTTAAACGGTTAAGAGCTATATATACTTTACCACGGCCATATAGTGCAAAGCCAAGCCCGCGGATATCACCGCTTTGTGTTTTGATGGATATCGAGCGTTCTATCAAGTCTAACGCCTTTTCTATATTGCCCTGTTTAAGGTAAATACCCGATAATGGGTTATAAGCATTTGATTCCAGATTGACATCGCCGGCTTTAGTCGCGTTGACTATCGAGTTTTCGTAGGATAGTATTGCGTTTTTTTGATCGCCAAAGTACTCGTAAATAGTGCCTAATGATTTGTGTACCCTGGCCTGGTTATGGTAGTCGTTAAATTTACGGTAAATAGCGAGACAGTCTATCAGGTAAATTAGTCCAAGATGGTAGTTGTCAGTTTTGTAGTATACCCCGGCTATACTGTATTTGGCATCGGCTATCCCTCTCTCGTCTTTTAGTTTTTCAAAATAATCAATGGCTTCTTTAGCCATCTCGATCGAGTTACTATACTCGCCCATGATCATATAAAAAAGCGAAAGGTGGTTAAGGCTGCGGCCAATCAGGGCTTCGCTGTTGGTTTCGCGACTAAGTTTAAGGGCCTTTTGCGTAAGTTGCACGCTCCGTTTTAAGTTATTGATACGACAAGCGTATGCGTCGTCTAAAAGTGAGACAACCAACATATTGCTATCTATCAACGATTTATCCATAAGGGATTGATCAATAAAACTTGTAAGGGGGCCCGTAAATATATCCATAAATATATGGATATACGTTTGTAAATCAAAAAAGGCTGCCTCAATAACGGGATAGCTGTAAAATTGTTTTCAATTGGGCCGGTTTGGTCTTTTGGATTGAGTATTGCAGTTTATTTTGCTGTAGCTATTGGTATGGCCAACACACCAATAACAGACTAACCTTTCATATACGCTGCAATCGTAGCCTCATTTACATCCACGCTATTTTCGAAGGCGGCGATAATGTTTTGGCGCTCTTTTTCACTGCGGTTTTGACTCAATTTGTTTTTTGCCTCCAATGTTGTTACCCTGATCTCGAACCCGACTATCGCATTCAGCATTTTGGTTTTAAAATCCATAGGCAACTTTGCCCACTGGTTAAAATATGCAGGCTCATACTGGGCTATCATTTTCTCCATCAAACCTAAAAACTGTTCGGTATCGTCAACAGGTGTTGCTTTGCCATATGCGTGTACCGCGATGTAATTCCAGGTTGGTACGCTTTGTTCTTTTTCGTAATGCTGCGGCGATATATAGGCATGTGGTTCGGTAAAAATAACCATGGCCTCATTATCAAACAATTGTTGCGCATGCGGGTTAGCTTTCGCGAGATGTGAGCTCAGCACAATTTCGCCATCACGCATCTCGGCCACAAAGGGGACGTGGGTGCCAAAAGGCATATTGTCCTGCGCGGTGATTATGGTACCGAAACTGTATTTGTTGATAAATGCCAATACATCTTCAGGATCATTATTGGCAAAATGTTTGGGTATGTACATTTCACAAGCCCTCCAGCATTTGTTTCAACACCGCCTGCGCTGCCCACACACGGTTGCCGGCCTCGTGTACTACCAGCGAGTTTGGTCCATCTAATATCGCCGCAGAGAGCTCTAAATTGCGCCGTACAGGCAAGCAATGCATTACCCTGGCATCATTTGTCGGCGCTAACTTTTCCGGGGTCAGCATCCAGTCATCGAATCCGGTAATTACCTTACCATAAGGCTCGTATGCCGACCAGTTTTTTACGTAGATAAAATCAGCGCCTGTGATTGCTTCTTCCTGGTTGTGGGTTATTGTTGCACCTTTGGTATAATCGGCGCAAAGCTCATAACCTTTTGGCTGCGCTATCACAAAATCAACATCGGCCTTGCACATCCACTCGGCAAACGAGTTGGGTACTGCTTGCGGTAAAGGTTTGATATGAGGAGCCCAGGTTAGTACAACTTTTGGTCGCGCGGTTTTCTTTAACTCGGTAATGGTAACCAGATCAGCCAGGCTTTGCAACGGATGCCTTGTGGCTGATTCTAAACTCACAACAGGGATGCCGCAGTATTTTACAAATTTGTTAAATATTTCTTCGCTGTAGTCCAACTCGCGGTCTTTCAGTCCCGGGAATGAGCGTACGCCCAAAATATCAACGTATTGCCCCATTACGCCCGCAGCTTCGCGGATGTGCTCAACCGTAGTGCCGTTCATGATCACACCATCGTTAAACTCCAGTGCCCAGCCCTCTTTATCCATATTCATCACAATAACGTTCATCCCCAAATTGGTAGCTGCCTTTTGTGTGCTTAAACGTGTACGTAGGCTCGGATTTAAGAATATCAAACCCAGGGTGCGGTTTTTACCCAGATGCTGAAAAGCATAGGGGTCTTGTTTTAGTTTAAGCGCGTCTGCAACTAATTGGTTAATGTCGGTAACGTCGTTTACGGATGAGAATAGTTTCATTATTCGGGACTTGAAGCCGGAAACTGCTCGTTTCCGGATGTTATTTAAAAATTATGAATGTACGGGCACTTCGCTGCCTTTTAATACAGTAGTAAATGCGTCCAAAAACCTGTTTGCATGTGCTTTAGACAAATTTAAAGCAGGTAATAACCTGATCACGTTTGGCTTGGCCTCACCGGTAAAAATATGGTGCTTAAACAAAAGGTCCTTTTTAGCGTGCGCCAGTTCGTCGGGCAATTCAATGCCGATCATTAAGCCACGGCCGCGTACCTCTTTTACCTGGGGGAATTTTTTCAATTCTTCGATCAGGTAACCGCCAACTTCGGCGGCATTTTGCATCAGGTTATCTTGCTCCATTACTTCGAGCACCGCTAAAGCCGCGGCACAAGCAAGGTGATTACCGCCAAAAGTAGTACCCAGCATAAAGTAAGCAGGTTTTATTTTTGGTGCGATAGATATTGCGCCTATGGGGAATCCATTGCCCATGCCTTTGGCCATGCTGTAAATGTCGGCATCGACCCCGGCAAAATCGTGCGAGTAAAATTTACCCGTACGGCCATAACCACATTGCACGCTATCGGCAATAAAAACGGTATTATACTCGTCACATAGCGAACGTATCTTTCTCAAAAAGCTTTCGGATGCAACCTGTATACCGCCTACACCTTGTATGCCTTCAATGATCACCGAGGATATTTCGTTCTTGTGATCGGTGAAAGCCTGCTCCAAGGCAGCCTCATCGTTCCATGGTAAAAATATCACGTTATCAGTCTCGTTAACAGGGGCGACAATTTTTGGATTATCGGTAACGGCAACCGCCAGCGATGTACGACCGTGAAAGGCCTTGCGGAAGGCAATGATCTTTTTCCGTCCGTTATAAAAAGAGGCCAGTTTAAGCGCGTTCTCGTTAGCTTCTGCACCCGAGTTGATCAAAAATAGCTGGTAATCTTCTTTACCAGATACCTGGCCTAATTTAGTGGCCAATTCCTGTTGCAAAGGTATCTCGATAGAGTTCGAATAAAAGCCCAGTTTATGTAACTGGTTCTCTAATCGCTCTACATAGTGCGGGTGCGTATGTCCAATGGATATTACAGCGTGACCGCCATAAAGATCCAGGTACTCGGTTCCCTTTG
>Ga0206971_10361_pt1 | contig 11678 bp, 14 predicted proteins | sample Alteio_BWOrgHeat_85_FD_152917 | JGI IMG/M metagenome (GOLD analysis project Ga0206971, IMG submission 152917) | Enriched cells from forest soil in Barre Woods Harvard Forest LTER site, Petersham, Massachusetts, United States -... | ecosystem: Environmental > Terrestrial > Soil > Temperate forest >...
GTGGTGATTGTTGTGACGGTCACTGCCACGATCATGCCGCTCACCACGGTTTTGATTTTGATTCGGGTTCTGATTTCCCTGCGGGCGCCGCTCGCGCGGGGTCCGTTCCAATTCATCGGTATGCTCCTCGCGGGATTCGATGACCACTGGCTCATCCAAGTCCTGAGAAATCACAATATCTTCCCCATCGTCCGTCGGGGGAGCCTCCTCCGCTCGCTCCACCGGCGGCAGAGGATGTTCGGCGGTTTGAGGCATTGGCGACGAGGGTTCGACGTCCGGCTTTTTTGATTCTGAATCGGTTATGTTGTCCATTAGTAAATGTACCTCCTGAAATTAACACTTTGTAAGAGGCCGATCGCAATCATGGCGCTAACCACCTGCGACCCGCCGTACGACACGAAAGGTAGGGCGACCCCCGTCACCGGGAGAAGCCCCAACGTCATGCCGATATTCATCACGCACTGAAACGCAAAAAGACAGCCCACCCCGACGGCGATCAAAGACCCGAAACGGTCCTGAGATTCCGTCGCGATGACAAACGACCGCCAGACGAGCACTCCGAAGGCGATAATGACGACTGACGCCCAGAAGAAACCCATCTCTTCTCCGATAACGGAAAAAATGAAGTCCGTATGCTTTTCCGGAAGAAAACCCAGCTGAGTCTGACTGCCGGAAAATAATCCTTTGCCGAAGAGCCGGCCGGAACCAATCGCAATTTGGGACTGCAAAATGTGATACCCGGCGCCCAACGGATCAAAGCCGGGGCTGATGAAAACGACCAGGCGTTTCCTTTGATAATCCTTGATCAGATGCTGGATCAGGTGCGCCGTATAAACTCCGACGGCAACGATCAAGGAGAGAAAGGACGGATACTGCCAAGGAATCCGGAAACGCAGTTCACGCATGAGCCACCACAAGCCGAAGATAAGGACGGTCGCTATAAACAAGAGTTCGATAGCCGAACGCGTGCCTCCCGCGCTCGAAACGAGAAAGTTGGCCACCGGATGAAGAGCCAACAGCTGCGGCTGCATGGAGAAATAGGTGGCGATGAGCGGAATCCCGATCGCGACACCGCCGTAAAACATGACCGCGAGCAAATAAATCGATGGGATGCCGGCAAAATAAAGCATCGCCAGCATGATCGGCCCATACACCAAAGTTCCGCCCAGATAGGGTTCGCGAAGGATCAGAATCATATGCAGGCCGCCCAGGACGAAGACATGCGACATGCATTTCAAGACACTCATTTCGCGTTCCGGCTGATCCAGAAGGCCGGCAATCGCCACGATAAATCCGATACGCGCAATCTCCACGGGCTCGAAAGACAAGGGACCAAGAACGATCCAGCTTTTGGCGCCATGAATGCGATGGCCTAAGACCAATACGCTGACGAGCGCCAAGAGCGTGAGCGCGTAGATCACCCACGGGTAGGCTCGGAAAATCTGGTAGTTGATGCTGCTCAAAAGAAAAATAAAAAAGGTCCCGATACTGATCGCTACCAGCTGCTTCATGATAAAACGCAGAGAGGCGCCGGAGGGATTGACCGCGGAAAATACCGCGACCAACCCAATCGCCAAAAGAACCCCCATCGCCGCCATCGTCGGCCAATCCATCCGCCGGCTCCACGTCCCAAAAAAAGAATCGCGGTTAATCATAGATTCCCCCTCTCCCCTACGTGGGAGAGGGCCTGGCCGCCGCGGCCAAGGGGTGAGGGGGTCTTTCTCTCTTCCAACGTTTTCAAAATCACTTCTAGCACAGAATCCATTTCCTCGAGGACTTGAACATCCCAAAACCGTATCACTTCAAATCCTTCGCTTTTCAAGAAATCCGTTCTTTTCTGGTCATACTCGATCCGTTCCGCATGCTGTCCGCCGTCCAGCTCGACAATTAACTTTGGCCGAAAACAACAGAAATCCGCGATGTATGAACCGATCGGCTGCTGTCGTCGGAACTTATACCCTGCAAGACTTCGCGACCGCAAAAGCATCCACATCTTCCGCTCCACGTCCGTCTGGTCGCGGCGAAGCTGTCTGGAAAAATCACGCTGCCCTAGTCGCATACCTTTCATTGCCTCATTTATTACTGTGAAGACATAGGATGAATGCGACGAAAAAGATTAACGACAAGGTTGCCAATAATCCAATTGAAAACCAATAATTTCCGGGCTCTTTCGCGCGATAGATCCATCGCGCATGATTTGCTGCTTTACCCGTCCAAATTTGCCAAGCGGCGCCGGAAGCTAGAATCAGCGCGGCCGCGAGCATGATGAGAAGACCGAGGCTATTGTCACTCATAATATTCTTCCAAAGACCTGTTCAAGCCCCCCTCACCCCTGGTCGCCAGCTGTTCTGGCGACCGGCCCTCTCCCACGTAGGGGAGAGGGTGTCCATTTGAAAACGATTAGTTCGGCGCCCCGGCTTCGCGGCGAGCGAGGACGTACTGGAGCCGCTGCGGCGACAACGCCCGGAGCGAGCGCGAAGCTGGGGCGCCGAACTCCCGCAGTTAATCACCTTCGACCTCCCCAGTGCGGCGGTGTTCGATCGCCGTGGCTTCCGAAGGCTTTAGCGCGAGGGCGATCATGTCTCGGGCGATGGGGGCGGCGGCCGAGGCGCCGTGGCCGCCGTGCTCGACGAGAATGCTGCAGGCCACTTGCGGCTTATCCGCGGGCGCATAGGCGACAAACCAGGCTTGGTCTTTGCCTTTCGACGCTTGCGCCGTGCCGGTTTTCCCGGCGACATCCATATCCGGGATTTGAGCAGCGACCCCCGTTCCGTGGCGGACGACTTCCACAAGCGCTTCCCGCACAAGCGACAAGGATCTTTCTGAAAGGATGATATGGTTCACCATGCGCGGCTGCCCGAGATGCTCGACGAACTGGCCAAATCTCTGAGACTCCGAGACAAGATAAGGCTGCCAGAGCTCTCCGCCATTGGCGACCATCGAGATGACGTTGGCCATCTGCAACGGGGTGACTTGAAGCGCTCCCTGACCGATCGCGTAATTGAGCGTGTCACCGCCCTGCCAGTGCTGGCGATGACGGGTCTTAAACGCGATCGGGAGATCCCATTTCTTCTCGTGCGGCAAATCGACGCCGGTGGGAGCGCCCAGGCCGAATTTTTTTGCCATCTCTTCGATGGCCTCCGGCCCGATGTCCTGGCCGATCTCATAAAAATAGACGTCGCAGCTTTCCGCCAGACCTTTGGTGAAATCCACCCAACCATGCCCGTGCGGTTTCCAGCAATGAAAAATCCGGCGTTCTTTTCCGAGCGTGTAGGTGCCATCGCAATAGACTTTCTTCTCAGGATCGACCGTCCCGCCTTCCAGCGCCGCCAAAGACGTCACAATCTTGAAGGTGGACCCCGGCGGGTAGAGCGCCTGAATCGTCCGGTTGTAGAGCGGCAGATCCGGATCGGATAAAAGTTTTTTGCGCTCGTCGGAATCCCCCAAGGGCAGAAAAAGATTCGGATCGAATCCGGGGGAAGAGGCAAGCGCGATTAATTCTCCGGTGTTCGGATTCATCATCACGGCGGCCCCGGGGTGTCCTGTATCACGCAGTTCTTTTTCCGCGAGCTCCTGGATTTTCGCATCGAGCGTAAGCACCAGATCTTTTCCGGCTTGCGGAAGGACATGGCGGATGACCCGGACTTGGCGACCTCGGGCATCCACTTCAATTAAAAATCCCCCATCCTGCCCGTGCAGGGAGGGGTCATAGAGCCTCTCGATGCCGGATTTTCCAATCCAATCGCCGCCGTGATAGCCCTGCTCGGCAAACTGGTCCAATTCATCATCGGTGATTTCGCCGACGTAGCCGAGTACATGCGAGGCCAATTCCTTATTCGGATAATAGCGCTGCTCTTCGATCGTGAGCGAGATCCCGGGAAGATGAATGCGGTCCTGCAGAATTTCAAAGGCCTGATCGCGACTGAGCCGGTCCGAGATGCGCACCATGGATTTAGCGCGCACGGCGGAGAAAAGACGTTTTTGAAGTTCCGGTCCTTGGACCGTCAAAATGCCGGAAAGCCGCTTGGCCAACGGTTCAAAGACGGCCGGATCAAGACCCAAGGGAGAAAAAAGCGCGACAAAGACCGGCTGGTCATCCGCTAGAACGCGCCCATCACGATCGAGGATTCGTCCCCGAGGCGCTCGTTCCACGAGAACCTGCGTGTGATTATTTTCCGACGCGCGCGCGAATGCCGCCCCGCGAATGATTTGCAGGTATCCGAGCCGCAGAAATGCGGCCGCCAAAGCCATAAAGGCAAAGGCTGTCAGACTTCGCGCGCGGCCGGCGCGAATCGATTGATGCGAAAATCCAGCGGCAAAAACCAAAGCAGTCTCCTAATGTTGTGCGTCAACGGGCGTCATATCCCAGACGGCCGCCCAATAATCCAAAGCAAAAAATACCAATGGCGCGAACAAGGCGTTGATCAACGGAACGGTGATAAACGCCCATTGGAAAGTCCCCTCGTTGACCGAGAAGAACCGTTCGACGACCAGATACAGCGCAAAATAAATCATGCTCACCGCCCAGGAAAAAATCGCCTGTGTCCAGGGTTTGGACGCATCCAGCTGCCGGCGAAACATCCCAGCGGCATAGCCGGCCAAGGAATACAAGATGGCATGGATTCCCAAGAGCCCCAATGATGAGGCATCCACGAGCAGCCCCCAAATAAACCCCATCCATTCCCCAGCCCAGGGACCGCGCGTGAGCCCGAAATGGAGCACCGCAATCAGTATCCACTGAACCGCAAATAGCGTCCCGCCTAGGAAATGATTGCTAACCACCTGTGCCCACAGGAGAATCCAGACGGTGAAAAGAAGATAGAACGCTTTTTTCATGTCGCGAGCACCAGCACGATCCGAATCTGATTGGAACGAGCAGCGGGCCGCAATTTGGCTTGCAAAAAGAGCTGACGTGGATCGGGCTCCAACCCCTCGACCCACCCGATCGGAATATCGGGAGGGAAGGCGTTGCCTAGCCCGGACGTGACCACCAAATCGCCAATTTTCACCTGACTGCTTCTGTCCAAAAATTTGAGCATCAGCTCATGCGAATTGGTGCCCTCGACGACACCATCTTCACCCTGTGCGCCGGGAACCGTGGCCGCCACTTCACTCAGTGAATCCTGCAAAAGCATGACTTTCGACACATGGGCGGAGGCTTCCAAGATTCGGCCGATGAGCGCTTCGCGGCCCTCCACAACGGCCAGAACCGGATCATCGGGGTCTAGCCCGTCTTCTTTTCCTTTATCCAGAACAATTTCCTGGAACCAACGTTGGGGATCACGTCCGGCGACATGGGCGACGATGGCTCGAGGCCAACGTCTCTCCTTTACTTGGAAGACATCGCGGAAATGGGCATTTTCCTCGGCGAGGATCTGCATCTTTCGACGATCTTCCCCGGAAAAATGACTGGAGAACTCAGTGATCGACTCCCCCGATCCATTGTCGACGGACGATTCCGCCTCCGGCGATGTACTCGCAGAGGACGAAGGCTCTTTCAGTTGCGCGAGAAAGCGCTGCGGGGGAAGCGTGAAGCGGACGAGAAGGGCCCGGAGATGCTGAACGGAGGAGGTTTTCTGAAAAGCCAGGAAGAGCGATGAAACGAAGAGGAGGCCCGCCAGAAGCACGGTCGACCTGTAGCGTTCGTAGAGTTCCCAGTCCATATGGTCCAACCCCTATGGTCTCGGGAAGAACACCTTTCGTCACCCCGGCGAAAGCCGGGGGCCAGTCGATGTACTGGGTCCCGACTTTCGTCGGGATGACGGCCTATTAGTGGAGCGGCAGTGCGCGGCGTTCCCGCCGCATCTGGTCCAGCTCTTCTAAATATCGCCCGGTCCCCATCACCACGCAGGTCAGAGGATCCGCTGCCATGACAACCGGCAATTCCGTTTCTTGCGACAGAAGATCAGGCAATCCGCGCAACAGCGCCCCGCCTCCTGCCAAAACGATGCCAGTGTCCACTAAATCGGCGGCCAGTTCGGCCGGTGTTTCTTCCAGAGTCTGTTTAATAACCTCAATGATCAGTTTGATCGGGTCCGCCAATGCCTGCCTCACTTCTTCGGAGGTGATGGTCACCGTCTTAGGCAGTCCCGTGACCTGGTCCCGGCCTTTGACTTCCATCACTTGTTCCTCTGGCAGCGGAAAAACCGATCCAATCTTTATCTTCACTTCTTCCGCGGACGTTTCGCCGATCAACAAATTGTACTTCCGGCGGAAATACTGGATGATGGCTTCATCGAGCTCATCCCCCGCAACGTCCAGCGACTTGGAGACAACCATGTCTCCTAATGAAACGACAGCCACCTCCGTGGTGCCGCCCCCCATGTCCACAATCATGTGCCCGCGCGGTTCGTTAATCGGAATGTCAGCTCCGATCGCGGCGGCCATGGGTTCTTCAATCAAATACACTTCGCGCGCCCCCGCCTGTTGGGCGGATTCCCGGACGGCGCGTTTTTCCACTTCCGTAATTCCGGAAGGGACCCCAATCACAATGCGCGGATGCAAGAGGCTCCGGCGGTTGTGAACCTTTTTGATAAAGTAGCGGATCATGCGTTCGGTCACGTCGAAATCGGCGATTACGCCGTTACGAAGCGGCCGGACGGCGATGATGTTGGCCGGGGTTTTCCCCAGCATCCGTTTGGCTTCAACACCAATCGCGAGAACATTCCGGGTGTCTTTCTCGATCGCCACCACGGACGGTTCCCGAAGCACAATCCCCTGTCCCTTGACATAAACAAGGGTATTGGCCGTACCCAGGTCAATACCCATGTCGTTTGAGAACAGGCTGAAGAGATAATTAAACATTCACGGCTCAGGAGACCAGCTTCAAGATTCCCATTTCTGCCCCGTCGGAAAGACGCGGCCCGATTGCGATAAACTGCGTGTAGCCCCCCTTGCGTTCCTTGTAACGGGGAGCAATCACATCAAACAGCTTAGCGTTTACGGAAGGATTTTTCAAATCCTTTGCCACGCGTCGACGGGCGTTCATGTCTCCCGTCTTGGCCACGGTGATCAGACGATCCGCCAAACGAGACGCTTCACGCGCCTTCGGTTTGGTGGTTTGAATTTTTTCGTAATGCAAAAGGCTCGTCACCATGTTGCGAAGCATCTGAAAGCGATGCCCCGTGGGACGTCCGAGTTTGCGGCCGGCTCCGGTATTCATAGTTCGACTCCACTCACAATCAGTTCGTCTTGGCCGGCTGGCCGGTGAGAGCGGGAATATCCATTCCCAAGCTCAGGCTCAATTCGGTCAAGCGTTCCTTAATTTCATCGAGAGATTTCTTCCCGAAGTTCTTATAGGATATAAGTTCGTCGTCCTTTTTGCTGACTAAATCTCCGATGGTCCGGATCTTCGCCGCTTTAAGGCAGTTCGAGGCCCGCACCGATAACTCAATAATATCCACCGGTTGATTTAAAAGTTCGCGCAGACGATCGGCATCCGCGGCCGGAAGGCCCGGAGTGGCCGAGGCGGCCGGTGTCATTTCCACGGGCGCCACGACTTCTTCTTCGAAGGTGATGAAGATCGAAAGGCTGTCCTTTAAGATCTTGGCCGAGTACGCGATCGCGTCGCCGGGGGCGACCGATCCATCCGTCCACACATCCAGGATCAGCCGATCATAATCGGTGATCTGTCCGACGCGGGAATTTTCCACGTCATAATGGACTTTGATCACGGGAGAAAACAAGGCATCAAGCATGAGCGCATCCGCGGGATAATTCTCTCGCGTCTGCCGTTCCGCCGGCACATACCCGCGTCCGCGGCAAACCCACATTTGCATGGTCAATTCGCCGTTCGTATCCAAGGTCGCGATGGGAAGATCCGGCGTCAGGATTTCGACGTTGGCGTTGGCTTCGATATCTTTGCCGCGCACCACGCGTTCTCCCTTGACGGTCAAGGTGAGGAGTTCCGGCTCCGGCGTATGGATCTTAAAGCGCAGCTGCTTTAGGTTCAGAAGGATGGTGACGACGTCTTCCCGAACACCCTTGATGACCGAATATTCATGGGCGACCTTGTCGATCTTGACGGCGGCCACGGCGCAGCCTTCCAAGCTCGAGAGCAGAATTCGGCGCAGCGAATTTCCGATCGTATGGCCATATCCCTTTTCAAACGGTTCGGCATAAAAGCGGCCGAAAGTGTCCGTCAGTGTTTCCTGATCACATTCCAAACTTTGAGGCAATACCAAATCGCGTAATTTCATCTAACTTCCTCCTTAATTCCCTCACCCGGCCTTTCGGCGCCCTCTCCCATCGGGAGAGGGTCGGGGTGAGGGTCAAAACTACTTCGAATAGAGTTCAACGATCAACTGTTCATCAATCGGGTAAGACATCTCATCTCGGCTAGGCCAGCTGCGCATTTTTCCGGCCGCGTGCGAGGCATTCACTTCGATCCATGACGGCATCGGACCGCGTTTCTGAATGACTTGAAGGGCCTGTTGAACCGCGACGTTTAGCTTGGCCTTTTCCGACAACGCAATCTTGTCGCCCGGCTGAACCGCGTAGGACGGAACGTCCACCCGGTGGTCATTGACCGTCACATGACCGTGCAGCACGAGCTGGCGGGCATGCGGCATCGAGAGGGCAAATCCCAGACGCTTGGTGACATTGTCCAGACGCGTTTCGAGAAGCCGTAGAAGGTTTTCACCCGTAAGTCCCGGCATCCGTTCCGCGCGCTGAAAATAATTCCGAAATTGTTCTTCCGTGAGGCCGGCGATGCGCTTGGTCTTCTGTTTTTCGCGAAGGCGGCGGCCATACTCGGTCACTTTCACCCGCTGATTGGTATGCATGCCCGGCGCGGACTTGCGCTTGCCTTTTTCCAGCGTGCAGGCGTTATAGCACTTCTCTCCCTTCAGAAAGAGTTTGGTGCCTTCACGACGGCACAACCGACAGACCGCTCCGATATATCGTGACATAGTTAGACTCTCCTCGGCTTGGGTGGGCGGCAGCCGTCATGCGGAATCGGCGTCACATCCCTGATAGACAAAATCGACAACCCGGCGCCCTGCAGGCCTCGGATGGCCGTTTCGCGACCGGCTCCCGGACCTTTGACCAGCACGTGCACTTGCTTGACTCCAATATCGGCGGCTTTGCGAGCGGCGGTGTCCGCGGTAATCTGCGCCGCGAAAGGCGTGCCCTTTTTGGTGCCTTTAAATCCGCAACTGCCGGCCGTCGCCCAGACGATGACCTGACCTTGCTCATCGGTAATCGACACAATCGTGTTATTGAAAGACGATTGAATATAGGCTCGGGCGACTGTCACGTTCTTCCAAAGTTTTTTCTTGCGCGCGGCGCCTGCGGCCGCGGGCTTGCCGGCGGCGGCTCCGCTGCCGGATTTGGCCTCGGACGATTTTGGGGGTGGAAGCTTTTCTTCTGCCATAAATTCTCCTTATTTACCAGCCGGCGCGGCGCCGGGCTTGGCGGCGGACGCGGGCTTTTCCGCTCGCGCAGATCCGACGGTTTTCCGACGGCCTCGACGCGTTCGCGCATTGGTTTTGGTGCGCTGGCCCCGGCAGGGCAAATTACGGCGATGCCGGAATCCGCGGTACGCTCCGATCTCCATCAGGCGGCGGACGTTGGCCTGGATGTCACGGCGCAGATCGCCCTCCACCCGAATTTCTCGGGTTTGAATAATCGAGCTGATCTTATTCACTTCCGCTTCGGTTAAATTTTTGACGCGAGTCGCCGGATCAATCTGCGCCTCGGCGATGATATCCGCGCCCAACTTGCGGCCGATGCCGTAGAGGTAGCTGATCGCGATATCGACGCGCTTGTCTTTGGGTAAATCAACGCCTGAAATTCGGGCCATACGCCTGTCTCCTTATCCTTGACGCTGCTTGTGGCGCGGCTCTTTACAGATCACGCGCACCACGCCCTTGCGTCGGATGACTTTACATTTGCCACAAATAGGTTTGACCGATGCTCTTACATTCATTTTATTTTTCCCGGAAAGTGATCCGGCCTCTCGTTAAATCGTACGGCGACAACTCGACTTTTACTTTGTCTCCCGGCAAAATCTTGATGTAGTGCATGCGCATTTTCCCCGAGATGTGCGCCAGAACCGTATGTCCACCCTCGATTTCGACTTTGAACATGGCGTTGGGAAACGCCTCCACGACTCGCCCATCCACTTCAATTTTTTCTTCTTTGACCATCAAGCCCTTTCGTCCCCGTGGGGAGATAAAATCTCGGTGTCTTTTTCCGTAATCGCTACCATCTTTTCGTAATGCACAGACAACTTACCGTCGGCCGTCAGCACCGTCCATCCGTCGTTCTTGTGGACGATCGCGGCGGTGCCGGCGTTGGCCATTACTTCCAGCGCCAACACCATGCCTTCCACCAGGCGAATCCCGGTTTTCGGCGTCCCAAAATTGGCCACATGCGGCTCTTCGTGCATCGCGCGGCCGATGCCGTGGCCGCCGTATTCACGCACGACGTTAAATCCGGCTTTTTCCACGACGGCCTGCATCGCGTAAGACACATCGCCCAGCCGGTTTCCGAACACCGCCGCGTCTATCGACGCCTGCAACGACTCGCGTCCGGCCTTCATCAGCTTTTCCTGCTCCGGAGTGGCCTTACCTCCGATCACCCAGGACGTAGCCGTGTCGCCACAGTAGCCCTCGACAAACATGCCGATATCGAGACTCAAGAGATCGCCGTCTTTCAAACGGCGCTTGCCTGGGATCGCATGAACGATCTCGTCATTCACGGACGTGCAGACGGTTGCCGGAAAACCTCTATAGTTCAAAAACGAAGGCGTCGCTCCGTGCTCGCGCATCATCTTCTCAGCCATGACATCAATGTCTTTGGTGGTCATGCCGCTTACGACTTTGCTTTTGAGCGCCAGGAGAATCTCCGCGGAGATGTGCCCGGCCGTTCTTAAAAGATCAATTTCCCTCGGACTCTTTAACTCGATGCGGGCGGTTTGAGTTCCCATCATCGACTACTTCACGCCACAAATCGGACTGACTTCTTTGGTCACGACCGCCACCGGCGCCGAGGCGTCCACAATTTTCAAGACGCCGGCTTTCTGATAATAATCCAGAAGAGGCTTGGTCGTCACTTGGTACACATCCAGACGTTTGCGAATCGAGGCCGGCTCGTCGTCCACCCGTTTGATCAAGGCGGCGCCGCATTTGTCGCACTTGCCTTCATGCGCAGGTGGCTGCGAGACCAGATTGTACGTCGTGCCGCATTGGCTGCAGACCCGCCGTTTTCCCATCCGATCGATGACCACATCCGCACTCACATTAAAATAAAGAACAACGTCAACCGGCGTTTTCGCCTTGCTCAAAATAACATCCAGCGCTTTGGCTTGAACGAGGCTTCTGGGATACCCATCCAGAACAAACCCCTTCTTGCAATCTTTTTCCTTCAACCGCTCCGCGACGACGGCGTTGGTCAGCTTGTCCGGAACGAGCAGACCGGAATTCACGAACTGGGCGACTTCCCGGCCCATGGCACTTTCTTTGCTGATGGCCGCCCGAAAAATCGCTCCCGTCGCAATCGCGGGGATCCCGAGCTTTTCACCGACCAGTACGGCCTGTGTGCCCTTCCCTGCGCCCGGAGGTCCTAAAAAAACAAAGCGAGCGGCCATTCCTTACGAACCGACATTAAACCAACGGCCCTTAAATCCGCCCCCACCCTTAAAGAACCCATCATAATGGCGCATGATGAGATGGGAC
>Ga0206971_10298_pt2 | contig 11649 bp, 10 predicted proteins | sample Alteio_BWOrgHeat_85_FD_152917 | JGI IMG/M metagenome (GOLD analysis project Ga0206971, IMG submission 152917) | Enriched cells from forest soil in Barre Woods Harvard Forest LTER site, Petersham, Massachusetts, United States -... | ecosystem: Environmental > Terrestrial > Soil > Temperate forest >...
ACATTAAATCTGTACTCTCTCGATCTTTTGTCGTTCGTGTTTTGCTTTTCATTGCCATCCTTGCTGTTGGGTTCACACCGGCGCAAGATACAGCGAAGCAGGAGGACCCGTTGCCGCCCGGAAGCAAGCAATTAATCCAGCCGGAAGAATTGGCCCAGGCTCTGAAAGGGACGAGGAAGCCAGTCGTGCTTTTCGTGGGCCCGAAATTCATTTACGAACAGGCGCACATCCCTGGAGCGGAAAATATTGGTCCGGTAGGACGGCCGGAGGGTATGGAGAAACTACGCGCCCTCGCAGCTACCCTGCCGAAGGACAGCCCGGTGGTGATCTACTGCGGCTGCTGTCCGTGGGACCACTGCCCCAACATTCGTCCTGCGTACTCCGAATTGAAGAAGGAAGGTTTTACCAACGTTCGCGCCCTCTATTTACAGAATAGTTTTGGCGAAAACTGGAAAGATAAAGGCTTCCCTGTCGCCGCCGGTGAATAAAAAGCCTAAAACGCGCAATCTGCTGGTTGCGCTTGCTGTGGTCTGCCTGGCCTTTGGTGCTTACCTATTTGCTCATCTACACGGGCCGCGAAACTCCGATCGGTTCGGCCGTGCCAGTTTGCGAGTTGTCCCGGATCTTTCCCTAACAGACCTGAATGGCCGCACGATCCAGACGGCAGACTACAAGAACAAAGTTGTGCTGGTAAATTTCTGGGCAGCGTGGTGCGTTCCCTGCGCGGACGAAATTCCGCAGTTTATCGCTCTGCAGAAGAAATATCAGAGTCAGGGGCTACAGGTGATTGGCTTCTCAGTAGACGATGATCCGCGGGAATTGCAGAACTTCTACGGCAAATATCAGATGGATTATCCGGTGATTCCCAGTGTCGTCAAAGATGCTGACGCATTTGGCGGCGTGCTGGGCCTTCCGTCAACTTTTCTGATTGGCCGGGACAGCCGCATCTACATCAAACACACCGGCACGACCGATTTCTCTGCGCTTCAGAAGGAAGTGGTTGCGTTGCTAAGAACCACGCCCACATCAAGATAGAATCCAAAGAAAATCGAGTTCAAGAATATGAAGATCACCAAGATCGAAAGTTTTCTTTGCAACGCAGGATTGCGAAACTACCTGTTTCTGCGGCTGCACACAGATACCGGACTCACTGGCATCGGAGAGGCCTCTCTGGAATGGCAGGAAGACACTGTGCGCACGCTGGTCCACGAATTTCTGGAAAATCGGTACGTTCTGGGCGTGCACCCGTTTGATATTGAGAGTCTGGTCGACCGGATGGTACGCGATCAGTATCAGGGCGGCGCCACCGTAATGACCGCCATTAGCGGCATTGAAATCGCACTTTGGGACATTGTTGGCAAAGCATGCGGCCAGCCGGTATACAAACTGCTTGGCGGCCGTTGCCATGAGCGGCTTCCGGCATACGCCAATGGATGGTACGGCGGAGCGCGGTCGCCGGAACAATACGCCAACGCCGCGATTGCCGCGGTCGCTAGAGGATACACGGGACTAAAATTCGATCCCTTCGGCGTGGCGTGGAAGGAGATCCCGAGGCGAGCGCTTCGTCAAGTCGTGGATCTTGTAAGCAAAGTGCGGCTTGCCGTCGGTGATGACGTGGATCTCATGATCGAAGGCCACGGACGGTTTGGCGTTGAGACGGCAATTGAGATTGCGCATGCGCTCGAGCCTTTTCATCCTGCCTGGTTCGAAGAACCGACTACGCCAGACAGCATTGATTTGCTGGCAGAGGTGAAATCAAGAATCTCCACACGTATCGCTGCGGGCGAGCGCCTCTACACAGTCCCGGAATTTTTCCAGATGATCTCCAAACGTGCCTGCTCGATTCTGCAACCGGATGTGGCGCATTGTGGAGGCATTCTCACGGCCAAAAAGATTGCTGGCATGGCCGCTGCTCAGGAAATTGTGATTTCGCCGCATTGCTCGATCGGCCCGGTAGCATTAGCCGCAGCACTGCACTTGGACATGTGCACACCAAATTTTCTGATACAGGAATGCTTCTCCGAATTCGACGTCCCATGGCGTAATGACCTGGTGCACGGCTGGAATCCCATCAAGAACGGAGAGTTTGAGCTGCCCGAGATTCCAGGATTGGGCCTCGAACTAAACGAAGCCGCGATTGCCGCTCATCCGTATGTAAGGAACTCTTTCCCAAGCCTATGGGATCGCGGTTGGTATGAACAATTCACACAGAACGAATGAGGCGAAAACTTTGATCTCAGCCAAGCAACTACGCGTCAATCACTCCACACAACATTAGGTAGGTTACCGTGCTTCTTCAATCCTCCGGTAGCGCACCAGCATGCTGCTCGCCGGAGACGGCAGATTCACGCGAAGCTTGCTCAGATCATTGCCCGTCATCGTGCGACGATCCTTCACATCGTAGGTTTCAGCGAAGGTCACTTCGTATTTAGCTGCAGGATCCAATCCACGCAGGCTGACAGTCATATCGGATTGCAAGCTCTTCGGTCTGCGGAAGAACAATGCATAGCCTGCGTGCAAATCACTTCGATGAAATTGCCAAACGCACCAATCCCGATCCTGCGCGTTGAAACCAGCCAGAGGATAGAAGTCACCCAGCCAGTAGGGACGGTTTTGTTTGATTTCCGCAACGGCTTTCCGCAACTGATCTTGGGGAATGTAAGGGGAAAGAAGATTCAAACCGATTCCCGCACCGGTGGTGGCAACGCTTCGCACTCGATAAGGGTCCAGCGCATTTAGCAGGCTGGAATGCAGCGGGACCCAAAGACTCAACTCCATCGTCTGCGCTTGATTGACTTCGGGAAATACTCATACCCGTCAAGTTCGGTACGCGTCAAGGATCCAATGCTGCGCTTCGTTACCTCGATGTCTTGCCCGGTGATTCGCCAGTTGGCATTGTCGATGGTAAGCTTCGGGTGTTTTTGCAGCAGTCCATCCCAGAAGCCATAAAAGCCCTCAATATCGTGGTTTTCGGTGATGCCTTCGCGGTCCGAAGTGTCAGCCGCGCGCCAGTAAGGCAGTGGATTGACATTGTTGTCATTCCGGTAGGTGTCGATACCCCAGTCTGTGATGTGTTGTGAGAGCATGTCAGTCATCCACTCTCGTGCCGCGGGAATGCCAAAATTGAATTGGCCTTCATCCTTGCCCCAACCTTCCTTTTTCAAATTGTCGGGCATTGTCAGCACCCACTCCGGATGCTGTTTCGCGACCAACGTGCCGGGTGACACTCGCTGCGGCTCAAACCACAGGATGAAACTCAGACCCCTTTTATGAGCGGCATCGCCTAGAGGCCTCATGCCATGCGGAAATTTTGGATCGGGATCCCAGTTCCCCGCTCCGGAAGGCCATCCTCCGATAAACCATCCAGCGTCCACCCAATACCCTTCGAGGCCCACGTCTGGCAGTCCATTGAGCAGTTCGAGCTGGTTCTTTTCGTTAACGTAGTTGAGCGAGGCGTCTTGCTGAAACAGGGCATTGCCTGACTTGAGTGTCGGCCATACATCGAGCGGGTTCTGTCCCGTCTTCGCTGCGATGTCGTCAAACATCAGCGTAAAGTTCGGGGTGTGAGTTACGAGCGGCGTCATGACCTCGCCCCCGATTCGGGGCAGGTAATAATCGACTAGCAGACGGCGCCATAAATTCTGGCTTTGCAGCCAATCCTTCCCTTTCCATTCCAGCAAGACCACGCTCGGAGTCCGCACACTCTCTCCGGGATGAAGTTTGAAGTGGGTCATCTGTTGACCGACACCGATTGATAAGCTGTCCGCACTGTGCTGAGCGTTAAGCTCCCACTGGCCAGTCCATCCGATCCCGCCAATCAAGCCACCGTCTGCCCACTGAGTATTGAAGTACGGCAGATCGGTCTCGACGTGCACTCCTTCTTTCATGCCATAGTGCTCCAGATGGTAGTCCGTTCCTATGTCCATCGACTGGTCGATGCGCTGGTAGTCCGATGTCATGCCAGGAGCACCAGAGGCTGAAGTCCGACCTGCACTCCCAAGAACATGATGGAAAATTACCGCCCCCGCCGGCACGGGAATCTTCTGATCAAGAGCGAGCAGCTTTTCGATGATCGGAGTGTCACTCGATCCCGTGTTACGTAAGCGCACCACCCACTCGACCGCCCCCAATCGCAGAAACTCTGTCGATTCCCACGTCACTTCCAGGCCAGTTGCGCGGTCGGTGTAGCGCGTGGTGGTCTGAATTCTCTCATCCGGCAGCACCTTCTTGGTTTGGCTGCGTTCCCATCGAGAAAGAATTTGCTCTGATGACTGGCCACCATAAACAAAGGAAAAAGGCACAGTTTTCATCGCGTGCGCAAGAATTGGTGGCAGCGCGTGTGCATCTGCCTCGCTTCCGTGGAGCGAGGGGAGAAATGAAATGACTGCGAGGCAAACGACAATCAGATTGCGGATCATACTGGCACCTTTACTGAGCTCAGCCCTAAGCTGCAGGCCTAGAGGTCACCTTGAATTTCACATTCGGGATTTATCTGCCGCCCAAAGAGTACACCCTATACCACAACAAATTTTGTCGAGAGATGATATCGGCCTAGCGACATCTGAGCGAACGAATAAAGCAATACCCTTTAGGATTCGAATCGCCTGAAAAGGTCAAATAGAGCACTTTAGCGGCATGGCTTGCAAACATTAAACCGACCAAGATGTAAAAAAACGAGAAGTGATTTCTGGAGTAAGTTTTGCAAGAACCTGCTGAGAGGTTCGTGGATGACGACTCTAAGCGGTGGTAGTCACAAACCTAAAATACAAAAGAATGGCTCCTCAGGTAGGATTCGAACCTACAACCCTCCGGTTAACCAGCCGTACAGGGTAAAAATCTAAAGCCTTATTTATCCGTTGCTTCTGGGCGAAAACATTCTGGAATCTACCCTTAATTGGGCCATAGGGGCCATAAATAAATTCCGTCCTAGATTGGTACGACTTACGAATGGAGCTTTCTAGTACGGTGTGGGCGGACGCGATATCTTTGAAGGACCGATGGACCCCGTGTGACTTTTTGGCAGACAGAGGCCTGTCAACGCCGAAAATATCTAGGGACGAATACCGCGTGCATTTAGGGCGATGCGATAGACGCTGGTACTTGCGGTGATGTAGAGCGTCTTGCCATCCCCTCCCCAATTCAGGTTCCCCACCATCTCCGGAACCACGATGGTGCCCAGGTGTTTGCCTTCGGGGGTGAAAATCCAAACTCCACCAGGTCCGGCACTGTACAGGTTCCCTCGCGTGTCGATTTTTATGCCGTCCGGGTATCCGGGTCTGGGATCTGAAGTCGCATCGTAAAACACTTTCCCATCTGCCAGCGTTCCATCAGTCTGCACCTTATAGCGCATCCAGAACTTTTTAGGCTCTGAATTATCGACATACAGATAGTGTTCGTCCGGCGAAAAAGCAATGCCGTTTGGCCTGGGCAAATCGGTGATGAGAAGCTGCAATTGAGCCCGATCCGGCGCCGCGCCCGCCTTTTGGTTGAGAGCATTCGGAATTCGGTATACCCCATTTACCTTCAGTTCCTTGGCCGGGTCTTCATCTTCTTTGCCCATTCCATACGGGGGATCAGTGAAATAGAGCGATCCGTCGGACCTATATATAAGATCATTCGGGCAATTGAGCTTTTTACCCTGATACGAGTCCGCCAGAATCGTACGCGGTGCCTGTACCGTGAGTGACTCGAGCCGCCAAACATTGCGGCCACAATTGCCGGCCGCGGTGAGACGGCCGCGTCTGTCGAGCGTCAGTCCGTTCGGTCCGTTCTGTGGATCACCGACAGCAACTTTGGCGGGGCTTCCAGTTGGTTCTTCAAAAACGCTGGTGCCACCATCGGCAGTCAGCTTGTGGATTTTGTTCCTGTCCGTATCGGAGAAAAGAAGATAACCGGAGTGGATCCAGATCGGACCTTCCGTCCAACTGAACCCGGTGGCAACTTTTTGGAGAATCGCAGTCGCGGGTATGATTTGGTCGACGGCTGGATCCAGCCGCTCGATTTTCGTTTGCGCAGGCGCGCCGTCCATCGCAACAAGAACCGCTGCCGCGATAAACGTCCACGCTAGAAGTTGTAACGATTTTAGACCGATCATCAGTGCTCCTTTGCGGCGAATTGCTATTGGCGCGTAACACCGCCGCGAGCAGCTTCGTTATCCATAGGAAGTTCCTGCAGCTGGTAAAGTGAAGCGATGGTTGCCGGATATTTCGGAATGGGGATTGTGCCGCCTGAGAACCGGGCTGCATTCGCCACTTCTCCGCGAACGAGCCGCGAGTGAATCTCATTGCTGACAGTCATCTCACCAAAATAAATCGGAAACGCATCCGCAGCATGATAGCTCAGGATCAGCGTGCGACGAGGCTGCGTGGAACGATTTGTGGTCGAGGCATGCGGCGTCGCTCCATGCATAAAAATAGCCGTGCCAGCAGCGCCTGGAATTGGTACGGCCCGGGATTCATCCACCGGCTCAATAATCTTTCCGCGAAATAGTTTGTCTTTGGAGTGATTCATTAAGGGGCTATCCTGGAAACCCGGAACCACTTGCAGACATCCGTTCGAAGAGTCGGCATCATCAAGATAAAAAAGAACGGCCAACGAATCACGATTGGTCAACGGATAATAGGAAATATCCTGATGCCATTCGACCACGGACCCGATCCGCGGAGGCTTCATATTGATTTTGCTGTAATGGAAGATGAGATTCGCACCGATAAGCTGTTGTACTGAATCGAGCAACTTCGACGAATTCGACAATGCACGGAAACGCGGATAATAGGTGCACGGTTCATAGATTCGCCGAACCAGCGTTCCATGCGATGATTGATTAGGCTCCATTTCGAGCCGATCTTTATTATGTTTCGCCAAAGTGCATCCGGCGGAAATCTCTTCCATGTCGCTTAGTAGCGCGGAGATCTCTTCTTTGCTCAGAAATCCAGCATCGCTAGTGAAGCCGTCTTCCCTATATTGTTCGGTCTGTTGTTGAGCCAGCATCCCGGTGAGAACCTTTCCATCCCTCATGAGCTTACAAAATCAGTCACCTCAGGTTTTAAGACTGAGGCCTTTGATAACGGACTACGACTCAACGATTGGCACGATGATGTGAGAAGCATATTCACCACCGTGATAAATCGTTTGTGTGGCTTTGTGCAACTGGACATCGTCTCCGAATTTGCCGCCGCTATTTGGGTTACGATCATATTTCGGAAAATTGCTGCTCGAAATCTCTACCTGGATCCTGTGTCCTTGGAGGACAACATGACTCAGAGACCAAAGGTCAATGGTGTATTCATATACTTTTCCGGCTTCAATCAACTCTTGTTTCTTGAACGAATTCCGATATCGAGCACGAAGAATTCCCTCTCGCAAGATTTGCGCATACCCGTTGGGATAGACGTCGATCAATTTTGCCGTGAAGTCTGTGTCCGTTGCCGTGGAAGAAGCAAACAGCTTACAAAGGATGCGTCCGGTGATTTCCGTGTCCTTCTCCACGGGCTCGCCGGTGAACACTAGAATGTCGTTTCGCCCTTGAAGCAGTCTTTGATCTCGGGGACCATCCGAATTGGGGATTCCATAGCCCTGCCACTTTTCGATACATCCATACGTAGGCACCGGATCTGCCGGGTCATAAACAAAAGTGTCTGTACTTTTTCCTGCCGTAGCCTCCATTTTCAGGTTCCCATCGCCATAACGGCTGTTCGCATGCCCTCCACTGGCTAAGTAATACTTCGTTGGGACGGCACGACTCACCGGCCAATCGGTCTCACCGCGCCACTTATTTTCTCCCATGACAAAGATGTTGACTGGAGGCTCATCCAGTATGCCGTTATCGATTCCCTTGAGCCAGTAGTCATACCAGCGCAATTCAATCGGTTTTTGAAAATATAGCCCCCATTGCAGATCACTCGGCAGATCCTCGGCGCTGGCGTGAACGCCAAAGTCCAAATCGCCGACGACGCGGTTGCCTGTAGCGTGTTCCCAAGGGCCCACAATCAGATGGTGCTTTTTGCGCAGCTCCTCTGGGCCGTATTGCGTCATCCCTAAATATCCGTTGATTGTCGCCTGTGAAACCTGGTCGTACCAGCCGGTAATATTCAGCGTAGGGACTTTTATCCGCGAGTATTTGCCGGCCCCCAACTCTCCGGTCTTTTGCCGCTCGCCAACGCTGAAGCGCCAGTAATTATCGTTGTCGGGATGCTCCATAAAGTCTTTCCAGAGATCGGTGTTCTTGCCCAACAGGACATGATCGATGTCTTTCACCGGAAGATGATGGACGGCTCTGTCCCAGTCAAACCATTCAGTTTCAAGATTGAAGTTATTGGTGTGGCTTCCTCCGAGAACCGCGAGGATGTGCATGCTATTGGTGAGCTGGAAGGCTCCATTGGGATAGATATTGTCGTGATGATCGTCGGGACTGCAGTAAGGAATGATCGTGCTCAAATAGGGACTGCCTTCGGTCGCTCCCATCCATTGTGTGAAGCCCAGATAGGAAGGTCCCGCCATGCCGATTTTCCCTGAACTCCACTCCTGCACGCCTAACCAGTTCAGGCAATCCTGCACATCCTGGCCTTCGTATCCGCCCTTGCGCCAATCGGTGTGCCAGAAGAAATAAGGATCGCCGCCGGAGTCATATCTTCCGCGGCAGTCGACCGTCACTACCGCATAGCCGCGCGGAACAAAGTACTTAGCTCGGGGAACGGCGAAGATGCTGTGCGACTTGTCATAGGCGTAGTGGAGATAAACAATGGGAAATTTCCCTTCCGACTTCGGCCGCCAGATGTTCGCCGACAATTTCACGCCATCCCGCATGGGGATTTTCATATCAAACTCAAAGATGGTTTCGTACTTTGGCTGGGACAATTTGTCCACCCAGGAGGGGTCGGCCCGCACGAACCAAGGCTCACCTCTCGAACCTCCATTACCGGCGTTCTCCGGCTCGGGTTTGGCAACTGGCGATTCTGCTGCCATAGATTCCGCCGCCAATGCAGCCGGAATCGGGAGTGTTGTCGCCGCCGCGCCTGCAAGGCCCTTCATAAAGTCACGCCTCCCAATTGCGTCCTTAAACATTTGGTCTCCTGATTTTTTGGTCGTTACTGTTCTTAACGATATTTCCGAGTCAATTGCTGAATCGCCCCTTAACGGCCGGTTACAATGACCTGCTTCGCACCCAAATGGCGAATGCGAACTACATAGTCGCCGTCCGCCAAAGCCTGCAAGGTGTACCCGGGTTGCTCCAAATCGTTGCGCGTGCTGAGACTTTTGCCTGCCGCCGTAATCCTGAGTGGCTTGAAGTTCAAGCGCAGCACGGCCACGCCGCCATCGTCGAACGTGTTGTATTCGACGGCGCGATCTTCGTATTTCACTTTCTGCACAACCGAAGAAGATCGCAGCAGACGGTTCTGTCCGACCGGCGCGAATTCCGGAATGGCTCCCATGGCCCACATCAGATTGCGTCCGGCGTCGGCGTATCCGTCTTCAAACCAATACGTCGAACCGTGACTTAGACCACAGCAGGCGAACCTTCCATCCCAATCCATAAAGTAGGTCGTATAGTTGAGCGAGCGGAAAGCGTTTTCGCGCGCACTGCCGTCGCCGGTCTTTTCGTAATACATGGCGTTGATGGCACCCCATGCAGCAGTTCGGCAACTCAGCCCTGCTCTTGAGCAACAACTTGCGCCGCTCAGCCCGGGGATACTCACCACTGGATGCTGTTGTTCATCGATTCCCCATGCTCCAAAGAAAGGGCCGCGCCCGAGCAAGCCACGGCTGCGGTCCAGCAAATAACCCACGTGTGTCTGCCATGAACGCAGTGGAGCGGGATTCGGCTCCAGGGTACCGGGATCGTCCCGCGAGAGGATGTAGTACGCCGTCATCATCGAACTTTGATCGTTTACATTTAAAGGGTCTTTCGGGACGTCCTCGTAATATCCGCTCCACCGGCCCGAGGCAGGATTCTCGGTAAGCTGGATGGCGAGGATCCAGTTCCATGCGAGGTCGCGCGTCTTGCGATAGTTGCTGGTATCGCCGACGCCTAGCCGAATGAGTTCGTCAAGGAGACGAACAGCAGCGACGACCATCCCGCCAAATTCTTCGCCCGCGATTACGTCCCCGGTGTGTGCATCAACCCGAAAAGGCCACGGCGTGTGATCTGCGTCTCCGGGACGCACATGCTTGACCAGCGCGTCGGCGCAATGCAAACCAACATCCAGATACCTTCGCTCACCCGTCATTTCATAGAAAGTTATGTAACCCAGGCCGAGTTCCGCGACTTTGTCAGTCTCGATTCCCCCATAGAACGAGCGTGGCATATCCGAGATGCAATGTCCGTAATCTTTGTCGCCGGCACAGGAGGTCGCAAACGGAACGCCGGCCCAGTCCCAATCGCCCGGTGTCATACCGTGCGCCAGTTGGTAATCGAGCATATCGCGCACCACACCGACGGCTTCCTTGTCTCCTGAGTACGGATACCAATTCACGACTTCGTCCACCATGTGAGCGAAAAAGCTCGCCGGGTTATGCTGATACTCGACGCCCTGCAGACTCTTTTCCTGATAGATCGGGAAAGTCAGATAAATTTTTAGGTTAGTGCCCTTCTCCGTATCCAGTGGAACCTTGTGTTCCAGAAAATCCCACGTCAGGCGCAGGACCTGGTCATAACCTAAGTTCTTCTCGGGGTGGTACCAGGCTAGAAGTTTGCCTTGAGAATCCAGTACTGCATTGTGCCAGGGCATCTGCGCGTTCACGTAGTTCCGTCCCTGATCCTGGGCGAGGCCGAAGGTAATGCAACACACACACCAGGTTGCAAGGCATACGCTCCGAACTGCGCGACGGGATACAACAGGCAGCATGTTCATTTCTCCCGTGTTGCGGGGTTCGCGTCCACACCGCTCAGCATCGAAAACGCGATACCAGAGAACTCAATAGTGAAACGAACCGTTTCATTTAGAAAAACGGAGAATACGAGGAGTTTCCGGAGTTGTCAAGGAAGGATTAGCGATGGGGAAGGTTTCTTTCTCAACGCTTAAACAAGGGGCTTGTTCGCGCGATCAACTAGCTACGGGCAAGGGGCCATAGCTAATATTCACTGGGGGAGTATTGGAACACCTGCGCCCTCTTTCAAGGTTTGAAACGAATTAATGGATGACACGCTGAACTTTTCGGTCACATCATTGGGCCATCGCACTTCCACTACATCAACCTTCGTAGCATTTCCTAAACCAAAGTGTAAGCGCATATCACTCTGCGACATGTAGCAGCAACCACTACGAATGTCAGACGTTTGGGTAACTCCGCCAGCTTTAATCGTAACCTGTGCTCCAATCGCGTCGCGGTTGGAATGTGTACCTACCAGTTGAAAAGAAACCCAGTTCTGCTTCTTTCCCCGGTTCACCAGTAGATTTGGGTGAGAATCCAAGTTGTTCACTACCAGCGCAAGAGATCCACTGTTGTCGAGATCTCCATAGGCAAGTCCCCGCGCCGGTGTTCGAACCAGCGTGCCGGGACCTGAATGTTCAGTCATGTCGGCGAACGTTCCGTCCCTGAGGTTGTAGTACACGTTCTTCTCTTCCCGAAAACGGCTTCCCCGCCTCAACTGATCGACGTTCGGGTAAACGTGCCCGTTAGCCATGAAAATGTCCTGCCATCCATCGTTGT
>Ga0206971_10367_pt1 | contig 11463 bp, 11 predicted proteins | sample Alteio_BWOrgHeat_85_FD_152917 | JGI IMG/M metagenome (GOLD analysis project Ga0206971, IMG submission 152917) | Enriched cells from forest soil in Barre Woods Harvard Forest LTER site, Petersham, Massachusetts, United States -... | ecosystem: Environmental > Terrestrial > Soil > Temperate forest >...
TGCTCGCTCTTGCGTTGGCGATCGCCAGCTCTCCTCTAGCGTGGAGTCAGGTTTCCTCCAGCCTGTCGGGCACCATCAGCGACCCGACGGGCGCGAGGGTCGCCGGAGCCAGCGTCATTGCGAAGAATCTGGATACGGGCGGATCGCGCAGTGTGACAACCGATCAAACCGGCGTCTATCGTTTAGTGGCATTGCCGCTCGGGGAATACCAGATCACAGGTCGGGCGAATGGGTTTCATGACACCGTGCGCACCGGCGTACGACTTCTGCTTGCGCAGGATGCACAAGTTGATCTGACGTTGCGTCTCGGCTCGGTAGACTACATCAACGTATCTGCAGACTCGACCCTGGTCACCACAAGCACGCAAGACATTTCGGGCTTAGTCGGTGAGCAGCAGATCAAAGATCTTCCCCTCAACGGACGCAGTTACGATTTGCTGCTGATGCTCAATCCCGGCATCGTGAACTTTACCTGGGAGAAAACCGGAGGGAATTTTCGATCCGCTGACTTACGTGCTCACTTATACGGCGTGCGGGCTGGCGGGAAGCCTCAGCAGCCTGTGGTGGCATCCGAACGTGACCGGCGCGGGCGCTTCGGGCGCGATCTTCGGATTAGCGGGCGCACTCATCGCGGCTCTACGCTGGGGGAACCTGCCGATCTCAAAGCAAGCCATCCAGCAAACCATGCGGAGTCTTCTCATCTTCGCCGGCTACAACCTATTCCTGGGACAGGTCGGTGCGGGCATCGACAATTCGGCGCACATCGGCGGATTGCTTTCTGGAGTGATTATCGGCGGCGTTCTGGCGAAGCACCTGACGGAGACGGAAGAGGTTCGCAACCGCTGGCGGAACGGTGTGCTGGCCGTGGCTTTCGTCGTCTTGCTCGCTGTCTTTGGATGGGTGAAAAAGACCAACGCGCAACCGGCTCCTACCGAGCAAAGCCTGAATTTGCGGCAGCGAAATATCAGTTCTCGACTCGCTTCGCGAGCGTAATTTTCGGCTTCAGCGCCGGAAATCAAAATGAGACGGATGTCTCCGGTTCCAGCCAGCCCAGACTATCCGCAATCGCTTGTATCCATTACAATGACGCGCAGGTCGACATTCGGACCGTCTGCGCCTGTGCTAGCCCAGTTTTCGCACTGCGCGACAGCCCGAACCCCAGGAGCCCTGTGGATACGGTTAGTTACAGCTTCATCATTCCGGCGTACAACGAGGCGCAGAGGATCGGTGCCAAGCTCGAGCGGGCGCTCTATTACTCCGCTGAGCGCGGCTGGGATGCCGAATTCATTGTGGTGAACGATGGCTCGACGGATGGTACCAGCGAAATCGTTCGCGCCATGGCGCGGAAGAATTCGTCTCTGAGGCTGCTGGAGAATCCCGGCAACCGGGGTAAAGGATACAGCGTGCGGAACGGCATGATGCACGCGCACGGCGAGGTCCGGTTGTTCAGCGATGCGGATTTTTCCTCTCCCATCGAGGAAGCGGATAAGCTTTTTGCCGCGATTGCGGCGGGTGCGGATATTGCCATCGGATCGCGGTGGTTGAGCCCCGAATTGCAGACGATCAGGCAGCCGATTTACCGGCAGATTTATGGGCGTTTATTTAACTGGGCATTGCGGATCGTGCTGGGCCTGAACTTCAAAGATACGCAGTGTGGCTTCAAGGCGTTTTCGCGGCGGGCCGCAAATACGATTTTTCCGCTGCAGAATGTGGAGCGCTGGGGTTTCGATCCGGAGCTACTTTATCTGGCGCAGAAGTTTGAGTTGAAGACTGTAGAAGTTCCGGTCACCTGGGCGCACCGTGATGGCACGCGCCTGAGCCCGCTGCGGGATGGCTTTCAAATGCTCTGGGAGATGCTGAGAATCCGCTGGAATTCCTGGAGCGGCAAGTACGCAGTCATCCCACAAAGCGTCCCGACGGCTCTGAAGTAGCCGCTGCGGCTTTTGCTCGCATCAGCGGGCGAACGATCATTCCTTCCGTTTTATCGAAAATCAGCGTCATTGACGGAGCGCAATCTTCGCAGAGCCAAAAGAACTCGACGCGGCGGAATGACGCTTTTGCGCGAGATCCATTGCCGGAGTTCTCTGAGTCGTTCTTCGTTGTGGAGTTGGATGTATCCCAGCGAAACAACTGTCCTCGACTGAGATAGAGGAACGCGGCAGAGCAGCCCGGGTTAGCGCACTTCGACAGCATACTGAACCTGTCTTCGCGGGCAAGGTCGTGCTTTCCCCACAATGCTACCGCCGGGCGACAAATGCAATCCATTCCAAGGTATATCTCTGTGGAAATCTGCAGCGCGGACCAAAAGTGGAATCAGAGACGTAACAGACCTACGGCTCCACAATCGAACGCTTTAGGAGAACTTTTGGTTTGATTACCTTCGGTCCGGAGACGAACCGGTTTCCCGCAACGATGTAGCGAAGCGGACGGTCCGCTGCCTTGGTGATGCCGATGCGAGGAGTAACGATTACGCGCGGACGGCGGGCAGTGTCTTCTGCGATCCATATATCGGATGCCGCGCTGGTCAGGTCTTTCCCGTTATCCCGCTCGCGGGTGATGTCTAGAGCTTCGGCCATGCGCCCGGGGCCGCGGGTAAGCAACCGCAAGTCTGTCGCGCCATCGAAGGGAATGCCGCGCGATTCGGCCATTTCTGGAATTCCGGCTAGCGGTTCCAGCGCACGGAACAGGACGGCTCCGGCAACGCCTTCCGGCTGACAGGAGACGTTGAAGCAGTAGTGATTGCCGTAGATGAAATATACGTAGACGAAGCCGGGCGGCCCGAACATCACCGCGTTGCGGGGAGTCTTTCCACCATAAGAGTGGGCAGCGGGATCGTCCTTGCCCAGGTAGGCCTCGACTTCCACGATTCGCCCCGCCAGGATCTTGGTGCCGTCGCGCCTGACCAGAATCTTGCCCAGCAGATCGCGGCCGACGCGCCGGGGATCGCGATCATAGAAGCTGCGCGGCAGGCGCTGGGCAAACTCGGCGGGGATTTTCATGGACGTGGGGCGAGCCTAAGCGCCCTTGAGCACGCCCTTTAAGTACTCCAGAACCTCGGCGGCGTGCCCCTCGGGCTTCACCTTGTGAAAGATGTGATTGATCTTTCCATCGGGGCCAATGATGAAAGTGGTGCGCGCCACCCCCTTCACCTTCTTCCCGTACATGTTCTTGTCGACAATCACGCCGAATTCGTTGCAGACCTTCTTGTCGGCATCGCCCAGCAGCGTGAAGGGCAGATCGAACTTTTCCTCGAACTTCTTCTGCGCTTTCGATGTGTCGGGAGAGATTCCTAGCAGCACGGCTCCGGTCTTCTCGATCTTTTTGTAGGAGTCGCGGAACTCGCAGGCCTCAATAGTGCAGCCGGGGGTGTCGGCGCGGGGGTAAAAGAACAGAACGACATACTTGCCCTGAAACTGCTTCAGCGACACTTCTTTACCATTCTGGTCGGGCAAAGTAAACGCTGGAGCCTTATCATTGATATCCATGGCAGTCTCTCCTTCAGCTTCTGCACGGTTATATCGCACTCGCTTGCTTGCCGTCATCCTGCTGAGCGCAAGCGCGTGCTTCGCGCAACTGCAGAGACCGCAAAAGCCCACCGTCCCGGACGATTCGGCGCCGACCAAGGCTCCCGCAAAAAAGGTAAAAGGTCCGCGGGCGCTCGCTTTGATCGAGCTTTCTCCGAACGGAGCGGCCCACCTGATTCCGATTGCAATTCAGGTGGATGGCCAGTTTTACGACGCCAGTGCTTACAAGGCTGCGCCGATACCGATGGCGCTCGAATCGGGAACGGTGTACGAAGGGGAGAAAGCCGGAACTTCCGTCGGGCTTTTCACGATAAGCGGCGCGTTGAAAGGAACGAACGATACCTGGGGCGCGGCGGGATATTGGGATGCCGGTGGCGCAAGGGCGGCCGCGGCGGCGCATAAAGCTGAGAAGAAGCCGAGAGACCTGGAATCGTCAGATGATGGTCCGCCTGTGTTGCATCGGCGGCAACCCAAGGCGGGTACGCCTGCGTCGTCATCTCCATCTTCATCAACTCCGTCGTCAGCACCGTCGTCTTCTGCGCCAAGCTCGTCAGCGCCCTCGTCGTCCGACGATGATCGTCCTACTCTGCATCGGCGGGACGCTCAGCCTGCGGCATCTTCGTCTGCACCTGCCTCAACCGCGCCGAATTCTTCTGCGCCCGCGAATTCTGCTCCGGCGAGCCCAAGTGGATCGAACTCGAATGCATCGAAATCAGGCGCATCAACACCAGTTCCTGCAATTCCGTCGGCTGCACAAGCCGATACGGTTCCGGCTGCACCATCGACACCCGAGCCGGTGGATCCCGATGCGCCCACGCTACGCCGCGGGAGGCCTCGGCCCGAAGCGAAAACTCCGGCTGCTACAGCGAAATCCGCTGCTGGCAAGGCTTCAACTCCTGCAGGCTCGGCGAACACCCCGTCTTCTCATGGTTCCTCATCTCCCGCGAAGCCTGTAGCTACAGTGCAGCTTATTCCCGCGATTTCCGATGCCGGCGGGCCCGAGCCTCATCCTTACACCTACATCATCAAGCCGGAAGATGAGCAGCAGCTGCACAAGAAGATGCTGACGTTGGCCTCGGATGAGATCGTGGCGCACGCTAAGCAGAAGGCGTCGCAGGTGATCGAATCGCTCTCGCCCACGCCGCAGCGCCATACCCCTACGACGGGCAAGACACCGACGGCCAAGGCGCCTCAGCCTGTATTTAGCGATGTGCAATTTCATTTGCTCGATCCGTCGATCAGCAATGAGCCAGTGCTCGTTATGACTGCCTCCGCTGTGATGCCGCAGAGCAAAACAGCAACTCAGCCGGCGCAACCATATTTGCTCACGCTGGTGGCGCGCGAGGATATCTACGGCGATCTGCACAAGATGTTTTCGAATATCACGGACGCGCAGCATCTCGACGTGCAGCCTCGTTACGATTTCATCGACGTGGTCGATGCCGACGGAGATGGCCGTGGTGAGTTGTTATTCCGCAAAGTGTCGGACACTGCGACCGCGTATGTGATTTACCGTGTGATTGGCAATCAACTTTGGGCCCTGTTCGACGGGCCGCTGGGTGGATGAAATGCAGCACAAAACCGCAATGACTGACACGGCTTGAACAACCCGACTTCATTCCCGAAGAATTTTTGGTGGGGCTCGGCTACATCCGCCTACCAGGTGGAAGGCGCGTGGAATGAAGACGGAAAAGGCGAATCGATCTGGGACCGCTTTGCGCATACGGCCGGCAAGATCAAGAACGGCGACACCGGGGACGCCGCCTGCGATCACTATCATCGCTGGCGTGAAGACATTGCCCTTCTGCGCTCGTTCAATCTGAACAGCTATCGCTTCTCGATCGCCTGGACTCGCATTCAGCCGACTGGCGCCGGCCCAGCCAATGCGAAGGGTATCGATTTCTACAGCCGATTGGTTGATGCGCTGCTTGAAGCGAAGATCCGTCCGTTCGTGACGCTCTATCACTGGGATCTTCCCCAGGCTCTTGAAGATGCGGGGGGCTGGCCCAATCGCGACACCGCTTCTCGCTTTGCCGACTACGGCGGCTTGGTCGCGCGCGCTCTGGGAGATCGCGTCAGCGACTGGATTCTGCTGAACGAAGCCATCTCGTTCACGACAGAGGGGTATCTCAACGGAACAAAAGCTCCGGGCAGGAAAAGCCTTCCGGCAACGCTGCGAGCGACTCACACGGCGAATCTGGCGCAGGGTCTGGGTTTTCGTGCTGTGAAGGCCGCTTCGCCCAATGCTCGTGTGGGTTCAGCATTCAGCATGTCGCCGTGCGAACCGGCGTCAGATTCAGAAAAAGACAAACGAGCTGCGGGACGCGCTCACAACTTCCGCAATGTCTGGTTCCTCGAGCCGGCTTTCAATGGCCGCTATCCCGAGGCTTTCCCGTTTTTGCCGTCGCGGCTGATGGGGATCAAGTCAGGTGACATGGATCGCGTCCGTGCACCGCTGGATTTTATCGGTATCAATTTCTATGACCGGACCATCGTTTCCGCGCCCGGTGGGACGGAGCGTCTGACCAATCCGCAGTATTGGTTTCTGCCGGCGAAGATGGGACGCGGCAGTGCTGGCCCTAAAACCGATTTCGGCTGGGAGGTTTGGCCGCAGGCGCTGCACGATATTGTGATGCGCATCACCCGCGACTACAACCGGCCGGTCATCGAGATCACGGAGAATGGCTGCTCATACGCCGATATTCCTGGGCCGGACGGATTGATACACGATGACCGCCGCATCGCATATTTCGAATCGCATCTTGGTGCTCTGTCGCAGGCGATTCGCGACGGCGCCGATGTGCGCGGCTACCACGCCTGGAGTCTGCTGGACAACTTTGAATGGGAGCACGGCTACGGCGAGCGCTTCGGCCTGACGCATCTGGATTTCAAAACACAGGAGCGCACCGTTAAGGAGTCAGGGAAGTGGTACGCGCGCGTGGCGGCGCAAAATTCTCTTGGCTGAGGCGAAGCTCTATTTCTGCGTCAACACTAACTGACCGTCTTCGACCGAAACTCCGCCGACGTTTTCCGGAAGCTTGAGACGATCTTTCTGTTCGGAGAGCCGTTGCTGCAAGGGCCCATTCACCAGCGAAACCGGAATATTCAGATCTCCGACCTTGAACTCGGTGGGATCAAACGTAGCGAAACCATCTTTTGAGCCAAGATGTCCGGCCACGGTAACCCAAACATTCTTTCCGGCGACGTTCACCAGAAATTGCCCATGTGCTTGATCGCCATCGAAGCTGACCTGCTGATCCAGAATATTCGGCATCGCCGAACCAACATTACTGTCTCCAGAAAGCTGTCCGCCGGATAGTGCGCCCGAAGCCTGCGCCAGCGCAGCTGAAATTTCGTCAGATGTGATGTGAACCTGTGCCGGCGAAGGTTTCGACTGCGACGCAGCAGAGGCTTGCGAATCCTGTGTCGCGCTCGGCGCGGCTGGTGCCTGTGCACTCTGCGGCTGAGTTGTATCCGCCGCTGTGTGCGCGGGCTGGTCAAGCTGCGACATCTTGTCCTGGAACGACTGCGCGTTCGCGGCCGCCTGTGCAGCAGTCTGCGGAGCGGCAACAGGGGCGGGCCTCTTTAACACCAACACCAGCGCCGCCACGGACGTGACCAGCGTCGCAATGCTGATGATGCGGTCCAGCTTCCACTTTTTCATAACGCCTCCGCGGCACACTTCCGCAAGGCCATGATATCGGCGAAACGCGAGGAATTCAGATGACGGAAGTCATCGGTCGCGGGTTACCAGGGATAGATTCTTCGACTGCGCCGGTCCGCGCTGCACGCAGGCTTCGCTCAGAATGACAGCAAAAAAAAAGAGGGAATGCTCAGCCATCCAGCTTCTTAGTCAGCAGCTCATTCACCATTTGCGGATTTGCCTGGCCCTTCGAAGCTCTCATCACATGGCCGACAAAGAATCCGATCACGGTCTTCTTCCCGGCGCGATATTGTTCAAGCTGTTTCGGATTCGCCGCGATAATTTCGTCGATGATCTTTCCGAGCGCTCCTGTGTCCCGCGACTGCTCCGGCCGGCCTTCTTCTTCATACACCGCAGGAAAATCCTTGCTGCGTTCAAAGCAAAGATCGTAGAGATCCTTAAGCATCTTGCCGGAGATCGCGCCACTCTCGACCAGATCGGCCGACGCGGCTACGCCGTTCATTGAAATCGGAGACTGTTCGATCTCGAGGCTCTTTGCTTTCAGGCGGCCAAGAATTTCGCTCTGTACAAGATTCGCAACCCGCTTGGGATTCTTCGCCGCCTTCGCCGCCGACTCAAACTGATCTGCCAACGATCGGGTGACGGTGAGCACCTGCGCGTCCTGCTCGGTAATGCCGTAGTCACCGATCAGTCGCTTGCGCCGTGCTTCGGGCAATTCCGGCATGGTGTCACGAATGGCACTCTGCCACTTTTCGTCGACCACCAGCGGCAGCAGATCCGGCTCGGGGAAGTAGCGGTAATCATGCGCCTGCTCTTTCGAGCGCATGCTGTAGGTCTTGCCTTCGCTCGAATTGTAGAGGCGGGTTTCCTGCGTGATCTTTCCGCCGCCATCCACCACTTCAATCTGCCGTTCGATCTCGTAGATGAGTGCTTCGCGGATAAAGCGGAACGAGTTCACATTCTTGACTTCGGTCTTCGTGCCAAATTCTTTGCGGCCGCGCGGCTTTACGCTCACATTCGCATCGCAGCGCAGTGAGCCTTCTTCCATATTGCAGTCGCTGACTGCGGTGTAAAGAATGATCTCTTTCAACCGCGTCAGATATTCGTAAGCCTCATCGGGAGAGGCGATGTCCGGCTCGCTGACAATTTCAATCAGTGGCACGCCGCTGCGGTTCAGGTCGATGGCCGTGCGCTCGCCCGCGTCCGGAAAGCCTTCATGCAGGCTCTTGCCGGCGTCTTCTTCCATGTGCAGTCGGGTAATGCCGATTCGTTTCGGGCCATTCGCCGTCTTGATGTCGATCCAGCCAAACTCTGCCAGCGGCTTATCGAACTGCGAAATCTGATATCCCTTCGGCAGGTCGGGATAGAAATAGTTTTTACGCGCAAAAATCGAGGTCTCGTTGACGCGGCAATTCAGCGCCATGGCCGCCAGCGTGGCGAACTCGACCGCCTTTTTGTTCAGGACGGGCAAAGCTCCGGGTAGCCCGAGACAGACCGGGCACACATTGGTATTGGGCGGATTGCCGAATTGCGTCGAGCAGGAGCAAAAGATTTTGGTTGCGGTCAGCAGCTGGACATGGACTTCAAGCCCGATAACCGGCTCGTATTTTTCCGCCGCTGCGACCGTAGATTCCGCCGTGGTGGCCATAGTGAGGTGATTATAAAACAAGCAAATGATGCCCGATCTATTGGAGTAGATGGGATCAAGGCTCTCAAAAATTAGATTTCGGTTGAAGTGGTTCTGGCGCGATTATCGTTATTTTATGAAACGACTCAAATGTGATGCTGCGGGTCGTATTTCGTAGTTCGTAGTCGAATGCGACCTGATATTTTCGGGCGACCGTATATCCGTTTCGAAAATGCCAACTCCGCACATTTTCCTTTGCAGCTTCGTTCAAAAGCGCATGGCCCGACTCAATCCCAATATCCGTCGGTTCATTCCCCTTTGCGGGCAAAGTAAACATTAGTTTCACCGTCCCATACACGCCTGCCTGCCGCGCTAGACCTGGATATTTCGGAAGATTTGCGGATACCAGTTCAGGCTCGTCCTCTGCCCGAGCAACTGTGGCAAGCATAAACATTAAGCATGTGAGCGCAACCAGAAAATTCTTCGTGAATTTTCTAAACACTCTGCCCTCCTATTGACTGAGGATTTTTCTCCGTTCGAACACTCTTTAACGCCACCCTTATCGCCCGCTCCACCGGCGAATACCTCCCATCCGCTCTCTCCAGTTCGAACGGCTGAACCAACCCCAGCGGCGGCTGAGCCATGAATCGCGGACGCCTGCCGTGATGCGTTTGCGCGGCATGTACCAGAAACGGGTGACATAAATACACCGTTCCTGCATCTCCCGTTGCCAGCACTACTTTACGTGTGGCGCTTTCCGCATATCCATTCGCCGCGAGTTCGCGCGCGGATAAACCTTCATCGCCGACCCGGCTCAGAACTCTGGCGATATCCAGATGCGATCCCATCCGAAATCTTGTCGGCGCGTCGTCTTCGCCGGCATCTGAAAACAGAAATAACATCAGCAGAGCTCGTCCTTTGGAGCGTAGATTCACCCGCCAATTGAAGTAGTCGTTCGCATCGCCCGTTTCCGGTGGAAAGCTGCTGTCGATATGCCAGCCCGTATCTCCCGGATCGTCCGGCGATGGAAAACGCACCGGAAATGCACCCAGGTTGTCGCGTGGCGCCCAGTATCCAGGGCCGACCAGCTGATCGAATGCCTCGTGAAGCTAAGGCATGTTCGCAGCTTTGGCGAACGGCTCCTGCCCGTACCAGCCAAGTCGGATGACCGGTTTCGCCCACGTCGCTGGATCGTTCTCGTCGCAGCCACTCTCTCGCCAAAGAATCGCGCGTCCCGCGTCGGCCAGCGCACGAGGAAAAGCGTGCTCCACTTTGACGAATCCGTCACGGATAAATTGCTCGATCTGGTTTTCCGTCAGCATCGGCTACTTCCTCTTCAACGCTTCTAACTCATCAAGCGTTCGCGGCCAGTCCGATCCCAGCAAACGCGACAGGCTTCGGTCCGCCAGCACTTTGCCGTTCGTCTGGCACTTGGCGCAATAATTGGTTTCGTTATCGGCGTAGCGAATCCGCTGAATTTTTTCGCCGCAGCGCGGACATGGCTGACCATACTTCCCATGTGTCGCCATCTCTGGGCGGAATGCAGTGACCTTCTCCGGAAATTTCTTTTTCGATTCGGCTTCCAGGCGATCCATCCAGAGTTGTAGTGTTTCGCGGGTCGCTTTGTATAAGCGATCCCATTCCTCCGGTTTTAACTTTTGCGTCAGCGTGATCGGAGATAGTTGCGCTGCCCATAAAATCTCATCCGAATAGGCATTGCCGATGCCGCTGAGAATCCGCGGATCCGTAAGCGCCCGCTTCAGCGTGCGGTTCTCCGCGGTCAGCGCGGCCCGGAACCCATCCAGGTCGGTGTCGAAAACTTCAATTCCTCCCGGGTCGACGCTCTTCATTTCATCTTCGCTGCCAAAAACATACAGCGATGCGCGATGCTTCGTGCCGGCTTCGGTCAGCACCAACGATCCATCTGAAAAATCGAATGCCGCCAGATCGCGCCGGCCTCCCAACTTCACGCCCTTAGCCTTCCAGTGCAGCCGCCCCGCAATCATCAGATGCAGCACCAGCCATAGATCACCTTCTAGTCCGATCGCGATCCGTTTGCCGATCCGCCGCAACTCCCGCACCGTTCGCCCTTCAACGTCGCCGATCGGCGGTTTTGCTGTCCGCAGCAAGAAGGGGCTGCCAAGCCGCACATGTTCCAGCGGCTGCCCAACGATGCGCTTGTCGAGCGCGTTGAGATAAGCGGCGATATCGGGTAGTTCCGGCACGCTATTAGCTTGCCGCGCCCGCCAAAGCTTTGCAACTCTGAGTGCGCCCCAGGCCTGTGCCTCCGCTTCGCCTGTTAGAATCAAAGAGCAATGGCCCTGCCGTTCGTTCGCGATCTCTTCGCGGACATAGAAAACCTGCCCGGCTTTTCGCGTGTTGCCTCCCATCTGAAAGAGGGCACGGGGCGCATTCGTGTATCTGGACTAGCCCCGTCCGCTAAGGCTTTGCTGCTGGTTCTGCTGCAAAAAGTGGCTGGACGGCCCGTTATCGTCGTAGTTTCCGATAATCACTCTGCGGAAGAACTGGTCCCCGTTCTGCAGGCCTTCGCCGAACTCAACGGCACTGCCGATCCTGACTCGATCGTCTGTCTGCCGGCCCGCGACGTTCTCCCTTTCCAGAATCTTTCGCCGCATCCTGAAATTCAG
>Ga0206971_10240_pt2 | contig 11439 bp, 7 predicted proteins | sample Alteio_BWOrgHeat_85_FD_152917 | JGI IMG/M metagenome (GOLD analysis project Ga0206971, IMG submission 152917) | Enriched cells from forest soil in Barre Woods Harvard Forest LTER site, Petersham, Massachusetts, United States -... | ecosystem: Environmental > Terrestrial > Soil > Temperate forest >...
GGCCATGCGCGAAACTTCTTCTTCTGATGATAGTTAATCAATATGAAGGGCAGATAAATACCGGGAAAATGATGCGGGCGTTGCTGCATAAAGTTTATAGCGGCGGCACCCTTGTTTTGAATAATTGCAGTGTAAACGAAATTAAACACGAAGACGGCCATATACAATTAACAACTTCGCAGGGAAATTTTAAAACGGGTAAAGTAATATTGGCCACCAATGCCTTTGCAAGCCAATTATACCCCGAACTGGAAGTAGTACCGGGGCGCGGGCAGGCGCTTATTACCAAACCCATTGCCAATTTAAAGCTGAAAGGCACTTATCATTTTGATGAAGGTTATTACTATTTCAGGAACATTGAAAACCGCGTACTTTTTGGCGGCGGCAGGAACATTGACTTTAAAAGTGAAGAAACCTTTGATTTTGGCCATACCGAAAAAGTTAAACAACAGCTAACCGCTTATTTAAATGAAATGATATTACCCGGCCAAAATACAGAAATAGATTATTGGTGGAGCGGCATTATGGGTTTTGGCAGAGAACTTAGCCCTATAGTTAAACAAGTGCAGCCTAATGTTTTTTGTGCGGTGCGCTGTAATGGTATGGGCGTGGCAATGGGTAGTTTGGTAGGAGAGGAAGTTGCGGAGCTGGCCATGTAAAGATTAAAACAACCCCACCAGCCGTTCCAAAGCCATTCCCCTCGAGCCTTTTATTAATATGGTTGAATTTTTTATTGGATGAGCCTTTAATCCGGCAATAGCATCTTCAACGGTAGGATAGAAGTTCATAGTTAATGGTTCATTGTTCATAGTTAAACTCGCCTGTTTAAAATCCTGGCCAATGAATATTCGTTCATCAACAGGGATGCTTAATGATTTTTCTATGATCGCCTTATGTTCGGTTGGTGAATCAACGCCCAACTCAAACATATCGCCTAAAATCAGCACTTTGCGTTTAGCGGTTATCTTTCCTATGTTTTCAATGGCTACCATCATGCTGCTTGGGTTGGCGTTATAATAATCGCAGATCAATGTATTGGTAGCCGTTTGCACAATTTGCGAGCGGTTATTTTGGGGCTGATAGTTTTCTATGCCTTTATTTATTTCGGAGGCGGTCAACTTAAAATATACGCCGATACAAATTGCCGCCAATATATTATCCAGGTTATAAGCGCCGGTAAGCTGTGTTTTAACAGCATAGCTTTCTCCCGAACTATTGTTGGTCCATCGTAATGACAGCAGGGGAGCATTCTCGGTTATTTCGCCGCTCACCAAATCGTCAACAGCATCACCATAAAAAACCGGTGGTACTATAAACTTTCGTGCAGACTGCATTTCCATTAGCGCGGGACTATTGCTATTTACAAAAGCAATCCCGGCTTCCGGACTTCCCGACTTCCGGACTTCCCGACTCAAATAATCATACAACTCTCCTTTGGCTATCTTTACCCCCTCTACACCTCCGAAACCCTCTAAATGCGCCTTGCCCACATTGGTAATTAAACCATGGGTTGGCTGTGCTATATTGCAAAGCAGCTCAATTTCTTTAATGTGGTTGGCGCCCATCTCAATAACAGCTACCTGGTGCGAAGTATTGATGCTCAAAATAGTCAACGGAACACCAATATGGTTGTTCAAATTTCCCTGGGTAGCAAGCGTAATAAAATGCTGCGACAGAACCGCGTTAATTAATTCTTTAGTCGTGGTTTTGCCGTTGGTGCCGGTAAGCCCAATAACCGGTATATTTAATTGTTTACGATGATGCCGGGCCAGATCCTGCAGAGCAGTTAAAACATCGGCGACTAATAGGCATTGGTCGTTAATTTTATAGGCAGGGTTATCAATTATGGCGTAAGCCGCGCCGCTATCAATAGCTTGTTTGGCAAAAGTGTTCGCGTCGAACTTGTCGCCTTTTAAAGCAAAAAATAAACCACCAGCGGCAATTTTCCGGGTATCGGTGCTGATAACCGGGTGCTTTATATATAATTCGTATAGTTGTTGGGTAGTTGTCATGTATATCAACCAAAGTTATTGATTTCTGTTCATCCAGCCCACAACCGCTTTAATTTCGCCGTAACTAAAATCAGCGCCTAATATTTCTTTTAGGGGCGCCAGCCTGTCGGCGCCGTAGCTTTCAACGGCATCTTTAATGGCCGGTATTTTTTCTTCGGCCACCATCGCCTGCACATCCATCTCACCCGATTGCACAAAATAGCTTAAATGGCTCTCTATCGTCCAAACCGAAAGCCCGCGTTCTGTAGCGATATCGGCAATACTTTTTCCCTGCCGGTATAAGTTTAAACTTACCAAACGCGTGTCGCTGCTGCGGGGAATAGAGGCCGCCCTTTCTGCCCTAACCCTGCGTTCGCGTTTTTTGCTTTTCTGACCCATCTTTGAGCCGAGGCCGCGCTCGTTGGCATACGTTTTTACCGGCGCTAAAAACGCCCGCCCATATCGCGCCAGTTTAATATCGCCAAAACCCGAAATAAAGCGCAGCTCATCCAAACTTTGCGGTAGGTAGGTAGCCATTTCAACTAAACCAGCGTCGGATAGTATAATATAGGCCGGTACATTTTGTTGCAGAGCGATATCGCGCCGGGTATTTTTCAGGATGTTTAACAGGTCGTTTTCAAAAGGCAGGGCCTCTGTTGGGCGTTCTTCCATTATTTGTGTGGCTATCAGCTCAACCTTTTGCAAGCCTTTTAGTACCGCATCGCTTTTGTCGGTTAAATTTAAAACCGGATATTCGGTATCTGTTACTTTTAAATAGCCTAAAGCGATCAACTCGCGCAGGTAACGCTGCCAGTCGGTTTTGCTGATATCTGCGCCCACGCCATAAGTTTTAAGTTCTTTATGTTCGGCGCGTATCTTTTCGTTTTTTGAGCCGCGTAAAAAGTCGATCACATAGGTACTGCCAAAACGTTCTTTCAGCCTCGATACTGCCGAAAGCGCTTTTTGGGCGATCAGCGTACCATCAAACTTGGTGATCTCGCTCAAACAAATATCGCACGAGCCGCAATGGTCCGAGGCCTGTTCATCAAAATAATTCAACAGATATTGGCGGCGGCAGGTAGGCAGCTGGCAATATTTGGCAATATCATCCAGCTTGCTCAGCATAATACGGGTTTGCTCCGGGTCATTCTCAACACTTACAAAACTTTTCAGCTTGATGGCATCACCCGGCGAGTAAAACAATAACGCGGACGAGGGGAGGCCGTCGCGCCCCGCGCGGCCGGTTTCCTGGTAATAGCCCTCAATGTTTTTGGGCATATCCATGTGCACCACATAGCGCACGTTAGATTTATTGATACCCATGCCAAAGGCTATGGTAGCTACAATTATCTTTACATCATCGCGCAAAAAGGCTTCCTGGTTCTTTGCTTTTACGGCGTTATCCAGCCCGGCATGGTAGGCTTCGGCTAAATAACCCTCATTGCGCAGGTCGGCAGCCAGCGCCTCGGTTGATTTGCGCGACAAACAATAAATGATGCCCGATTCATCCTTCCTGTCCTCCAAAAAATCAAGTAATTGAACAAAGCTGTGTTTTTTGGGGCTAATGCGATAGGTGATGTTGGCGCGGTTAAAGGAGGAGATAAATATAGCCGGATTTTTCAGGTTCAGTTTTTCGAGGATGTCCTTTTTTGTCAGTTTATCAGCCGTAGCGGTAAGCGCTATGACCGGTATATCGGGAAACTCGTTTTTTAACCCCGCCAGCATCAAATACTCCGGCCTGAAATCATGCCCCCAATGCGATATACAATGCGCCTCGTTGATAGCTATTTGCGCTACAGCAACGGGCAGCGATTTTAAAAAACTGACAAGGTTATTATTAGGCCCGAACAAACGTTCGGGCGCCAGGTATAGCAGCTTGATATGGTTGCTGTTTAATTTTTCGATGATGCGGGCCTGCTCATTGGGGTTTTGGGTAGAGTTTAAAAACGCGGCGGGTATACCGGCCACATTCAGGCTGTCAACCTGGTCCTTCATTAAAGCAATGAGCGGGGAAATGACAATGGTTAGCCCGTTCAACAAAACAGCGGGCAACTGGTAGCATAATGATTTACCACCGCCGGTTGGCATCAGCGCCAGCACATCCTTGCCGTTTAAAACATGCTGTATAATGGCTTCCTGCTCATGCCTGAACTCGCTGTATCCGAAATATTTTTGCAGGGCCTGCGTGGGTGTCATGTTTTTCTGTGTGGATGTGAAGATATGCAAATGTGCAGATTTTCGCATCTATTTAAGATTACAACTATTATTTTTAGCTTTAACCCTTATATATGGCGAGAAAGATCTACTACTTATTAATTTGTGTATGCTGTTTAAGAACGGCATCTGCACAAACCATACAATCCCCGTCCGAATTTTTAGGCTACCCGCTGGGCTCGCAGTTTACCTATCAATACCACATTGTGGAGTACTTTAAATACATCGCCCAGCAATCAAAAAATGTAAAGCTGGTGCAGTATGGCACTACTAACGAGGGGCGGCCATTGATTGCCATGTTTATTGCATCCGATGAGCATATTGGCAAGTTAGAAGATATCCGTAAAAATAATTTGGGACTGGCGGGGTTAAACGAGGGTGTCTCTATAACTAACGCTCCGGTAATCGTCTGGTTAAGCTACAACGTTCATGGTAATGAGCCATCATCAAGCGAGGCGGCTATGCAAACCTTGTTTGACCTGGTCAATCCTGCTAATACCGCCACCAAAGTCTGGTTAAAAAACACGGTGGTAGTTATTGACCCTTGCTTAAACCCCGACGGGCATGAGCGGTATGTTAATTTTTATAATTCGGTAAAAGGCAGCACGCCTGATGCCGACCCTTCATCGCGCGAACACACGGAGCCCTGGCCGGGGGGTAGAGTAAATCATTATTATTTCGATTTGAACCGCGACTGGGCATGGCAAACACAAAAAGAAACGCAGGCCCGCGTAGGGTTATATAATTCGTGGCTGCCGCAGGTGCATGTTGATTTTCATGAGCAGGGTTATAATTCGCCCTATTATTTCGCGCCCGCGGCCGAGCCGTTTCATAAAGATATTACCGCATGGCAAAAAGAGTTTCAAACAACCATAGGTAAAAACAACGCGAAGTATTTTGATAAAAACGGATGGCTGTATTTCACTAAAGAGGAATTCGACCTGCTTTACCCGTCGTATGGGGATACCTACCCGCTTTATAACGGTTCCATCGGCATGACGTATGAGCAGGGGGGAATAGCAGCGGGCTTAGCGGTAACTACCCGCATGGGCGATGTGGTGACATTGAACGACCGTATAGCCCATCATCATTCCAATAGCTTAAGTACTATTGAAACCGCGTCGGCAAATGCCCAAAAAGCGGTGGATGAGTTTAAAAAATATTTCGACAACAGCCGCAATAATCCTGTGGGCGAATACAAAACCTATATCATCAAGAATGATAACCAGGACAAGATAAACACGTTGGCTGAATTGCTGAACCGGAATGGCATACAATATGGCTATGGTATAAAAAGCACCACACCGGGCTATAACTATATTACCGGTAAAACGGAGCAATGCGATATCAATACCAATGATATGGTGATAAGCGCCTACCAGCCCAAATCGGTATTGCTGCATGTGTTGCTGGAGCCTAAAACTTTTGTTGCCGACTCGAACACTTATGATATTACCGCATGGTCATTGCCTTACGCCTATGGTTTGCAAGCTTATGGGTTAAAAGAGGTAATAAAACCTGTTCCCCAAAAAACAGCAAATGTAGGGCCGCAGGCTGTAACAGTTAAACAACATGCGTATGCTTATATAGCTGCATGGCAATCGGTAAATGATGTTAAGTTTTTGGCCGAACTATTAAAGAAAAACATAAAAGTGCGTTATGCCGAAACCCCGTTTGAAGCAGGCGGCAAGAAATTCGGGGCGGGGTCGCTTATAATTGCCAGGGCGGGAAATGATAACGTCACTTTTGATGACGATGTAAATAATATTGCAATGACGGCAGGCCGCGAACTAACACCGCTAACAAGCGGCTTTGTTGAAAAGGGCGTTGACCTGGGTTCGAATTTCATCAAATATATACATCCTCCAAAGGTGATGCTGGTAACAGGCGCAGAGGTATCGGCAGAGAATATGGGCGAGGTATGGCATTTTTTCGACCAGCAGCTGGGCTACCCGGTAACGCTGGTTAATTATAAAAATATGGGCCGAATCAAACTGGGTGATTTTGATGATATTGTTTTTCCGGAGGGTAATTATGATGACTTTCCTTCAGAGAAATTGCAAAACTGGGTAAGAGATGGCGGTAAATTAATAGCGATGGGAAGCGCGGTTGCGCAACTGGCCGGTAAAAAAGGTTTTGATATTAAGAAAAAAGACAAGGATACCGTTAAGAATAAACCGGAAATAAAATTCTATGAGGACAGGGACCGGGAAATAATAAAATCCAGCGTACCCGGGGCCATTTATAAATTGAATCTGGATAATACCCACCCGCTCGGCTACGGCTTTCCTAAATACTATTATACACTTAAGCTGAGTGATGATATTTACAGCCTATTAGGCGATGGCGGCTGGAATATTGGCACGGTAAAAAAAGACGCGTACGTTTCGGGTTTCGTAGGACAAAAAAGCAGGGAAAAGATAAAAGACGGCCTCTTGCTGGGTGTACAGAGCATGGGTCGCGGGTCAGTGGTCTATATGGTTGATGACCCCCTGTTCCGCAGTTTTTGGGAAAACGGCAAGCTGTTATTCGGCAATGCGGTGTTTATGTCACAGTAGGCAGTTTGCAGTTAACTATTGCCAACTGCCAACTGAGAACTGCAAACTAATTCCCCCCTCCAACTCTTCCCTTTTCATCTTCCGCGCCGCCGCGGTGTTCGTGGTTTTTTATTTTTGAGTTGCCAAAGTTGTAAGTGAAGTTAAGCTTCAGCAAACGTGTGTCAGCCTTTTGCCTGATGACGAAGTTGTTAGTAAGCTCATTGCTGCTCAGGTCATTGCGGCGCATATTGAAAATATCGTCCATAGCCAGTTTAACATTGAGCTTTTTATTGGCGAATGCCCGGCTTATGCCTGCATCAATTTCATCACGGGCATATAAATGGTATATACCATAAGTCAGGGGCGTATGGTAATTCCCCGATATTTCGCCCTTAAAACCGGCAAACAGTAAATTTTGTGTGGTCCGGAATACAAAGGCTGCCTGTCCGTTATCTACATTACCACCCATAAAGCCGTTGGATTTGTAGCCCAGGTAAAACCCGTTAAAGTTAAAATTGCCTGTCCACCAGTTAGAAATGGTATAGGGCGAATAAATATTAATATTATAGCTGTTTTGCACCTCCAGGTTATCATGCGTTTCGAAGGATTTATTGCCTTGCGTAAGTATCAGTTCGGTAATTACATCGGTAGTTTTGCTGTAGCCCAGGGTTACATTGATGGTTTTGTTATAGGTATAATTAAACTCAAAATTATTGGTGTATTGCGGTTTTAAAAACGAGTTGCCCTGCGAATAGGTATAGGGATCTAAATAATACACAAATGGATTCAGATTATCATAATCGGGGCGGTCAATACGGCGGCTGTAAGAAAAACCTATCTCATTCTTTTTGTTCAGGGTGCGGTTAATAAAAACACTTGGGAAAAAGTTAAGGTAACTGCGATCAACCGGTGTGCTGCCTAAAAGGTTGGCATCTGATTGGGTGTATTCGGCACGCAAACCTATTTGTATCGATCCGTTTTTAAATTGCTGGTTCAGGTTTATATACCCGGCGTCAACTTTCTCTGTATATATAAAACGGTTGGTTCGGGCGGTGTCATTAACATAAGTGCCATTTGTCAATGCCTTTTGCGCTTCAAGGTCGTTATCTGTTTTAACACTGCTAAACTTTACCCCGGTTTCCAATTTTATGGTTTTACTTAATGGTTTGGTATAATCAGCCTTGCCCGACCGGATATCAATTTTTGATGGCGTCTGGTTGCGAAGCAATTGCGGCGGGTGCTGTATGCTTCCATTAGCCAGGAAATAATTGGTCGTATATTGCGCTATAGAGTTATTATTAAATTTTGAATAATCGAGATCAATACTTAATTCCTGGCCAAGGGTGTCTAATTTATAACGGTCATTCAAATTGAGGGCAAAGTTCCTATAGGTTTGGTTGATGGTCGACGTTGTATTTAATGATGAATCGGCAACTCCCGGGGTTTTACCTATTATAGTATTGTTATAATTGCCATCGTTTTCGCTGTTTGAATAGCCGCTTACTACAAAGCCAATGGTGTTTTTAGTGGTCACGTCATAATCGGCTCCAATATTATAATTGTTATAATGGTTGGTTTGGTTCATGGTTGATGTTTGCGAAAAATAAGTTTGCTTGCCCGTATTATCGGTTATTATACGTTCAATGTCGAAAGTGCGGTAGCGCGGATTATCGCCGCGGCTAAAGGTACCGAACAGGTTAAGATCGCCTTCTTTATGATTTAAATTCAAGCTCATATTATCTCTGGGGTTTTTGCTATAACCGCCGCCAATAGTGGCACTGCCGTTGGTTCCGCTTTGCTTGTTCTTTTTTAGTTTGATATTGATAATGCCCGAATTGCCAGATGCGTCATATTTAGCAGATGGATTAGTGATGAGTTCGATGGATTGTATAGTAGTACCGTCAGTTGATCGCAGCAGGGTAGCCAGTTGTGACGATGACAGGTAGGTAAGTTTATCATTTATCATAACTGTAACACCTTGTTTGCCGTTTAGGGTAATATTATCGTCTTTATCAACGTCAACGCCCGGCGCTTTTTGTAAAATTTCGAACGCCGTGTTCCCGGCTGCTAAAACGCTGTTTTCAACATTCATTACGGTACGGTCTATTTTCCGCTCAATTAATGGCCTTGTTGAAGTAATGGTAACCGTGTTTAAATTCCTGGTGTTTTGCCGTATGGTCAAAGCAGGAACATTGAAGCTGTTTATACCCTCATTAATATTAAATGCGGCGCTTGCCGCTTTATTATAGCCCATGTTAGTTGCTTTAATTATGTAATCGCCGGGGTTAATACCGTCAAACGAATAGACACCCACATCATTGGTTAATGTACCTTTTACTACGGTAGAGTCTTTCGCTTTTAATAAACTAACGGTAGCGTAATCCATTGGGGCGCCTTGTTCGTTTACCAGTTTTCCTGATACAGATGATTTACCGGCTTGTGCAAACCCGCTTAAAGCGACAGTAATTAATAATAAAGTATAATATATTTTGGTAGTTATTGATCTCATGGTAATAATGTTCAGGCAATAAAAAGCCTGTAAAAGAATTTTCTTTCTTTTTTAGTTAAGTAATTAAATTTTGATGTTTTGTTAGCCGGTTAATAATTTTTATTGTGCCGGCTATTATTGTCATAGCGTTTGTTTTAACGCAGTGGCAATGTTTTTATATAAGATGCACAAAAGGGCGTAAAGGTTACAAACTAATTTAATTTTTTAATGCCGGAAAAAAAGTAACCACCACATCATTAAAAAATGAAAAGGGCGCAAGTGCTTTTTTGCCGGGAATACAACGGGTGTTCTGAATGCTGTGTTTTTCGGACTTGTTACCATGTAAAGCCGCGCTATTATAAAAACGTATAATAAGCCCGCTAAATATTAACAGGCTTATATACTTCATATATAGAACAAAATGTTTTATTATCTTTCTTTTACAGCTTTTACCGCTTTTACCGCTTTTGTTGTATCGGGTTTTGCAACGGGTGTAACCAGCGTATCTACTTTACATTCCAACCCGGTGGCCGTCATAATAAATGCTGCCGACTTTGCATCGGGCTGTTTGTCGGTTTGTTTACACTCGTAAATATCAATGTCTCTTACAAAATCGCCGAGCTTGGTGTCAATTACCACTTCTGAGTTTAAGGGTACTTTTAAAGTAAGTTCAATGTGCTGACCGTACCAAGATGTGCCCGCCAATCTTTGCAGCGTACGGTCAAAAGTTAAAACCGAATCCTGCTGAACAAACATATAGCTTGTATTGCGCGCGTTTAACAATGCATCTTCATACCGACGGCCCTGCGAGTGGAAGGTTTCCACCAGTACCGGCTGGCTTACATCGCTTTTTTCTACCCTGATGGAAACATTTTCCCGTTCAAAATCCTCAAAGGTATTGTTATTATCGTACGTAATGGTCATGTCCTTGAAGTGCGATTTCATATTCAGGCGTACGCTATCCTGGTGCGAGAAATACCTTACATCATTTAATTTTAAGTAGTAGATATTGTGCGGAGTAGGTTTTATATTGATAGTTTGATTAAAACTGGCCGATGAACGAAAGCCCGCAGCTATTTTTGATCCATAAAAAACCAATACGCCCAGGGCAAACAACCATACTATTAATATAACAGCCCCAATGCTTTTATCAATTGAGCGGGTATTAAATATTCCCTTTAGGGTTATTAGTGCAATAGTTAGCACTGGTATAAAGGCAACTATAAAAGCAGATATGTATATGCGGTTTGCAAACTGGTTTTCTATTACGCTTAACGGAAATACGTGAACAGGCGCCCGGCCCCAAACCTCGGCCAGCCCCAGGCAAACTACCAGTGCTATCGCCCCTGCTAAACAGGCCATTAATATAAATACGCCTATCATTTTAATAAACACCCTACCTGCCCCCTGAAGAAACTGGCCCATGTGGTGAAAAAACTCTCCGGCAAAATCCCTCATTTTATAGGCAAGGGGTTTTGCCTCTTCCTGTAAGTTAGACAAGTGGTTTTTCAGCGCACCCATTTCTTCCTCAAAGTTTTCTTTAAAACCCTGCAGGTTTAACTTTTTACCCTTCATGGCCATCCTGTCGCCCCGGGTAACGGCTTTGGGTATTACTATCCATAGTATTACATACAGTATTAAACCTGTACCACCGAAAATAACCAACAGGGCAAATGCCAGCCTTAGCCAAACCGCTTCAATATTAAAATAGTTGGCCAGCCCGGCGCATACGCCGCCTAATAAATGATCATCAGGGTCGCGGAACAGGGTGCGCGTTCCGCTGTTATAGGTGTAGTCGTTATGCACGGCAGGCCCCCCTTCCTCTTCGGCGGGTTCAAAATCATCAACAGTGCCCATTTGTTCAATAACCAGCTTTACATCCTGCTCAACAATAACCTGTTTGTTCTCTTTGGCCAGTATATCGGCAAACATTTCGGCTATGCGGTTTTCAATATCGGTGGTAATCTCCAGGCTATCTGCCGAGTTTAAAAAATGACGTTTTACATCCGTCATATAATTTTTTAATATTTCGTAGGCATCCTCTTCAATATGAAAAACAGTGCCATTTATATTTATAATAATTGTTTTATTCATGATATTATGATTTAGCGGTTTGGTTTATTGTTTTTTCCAGTAGCGGTTTGTACGGCAAAGGCAAGCTCCTGCCAGGTTTTATCAAGCTGTTCAAGCATTTTTCTGCCTTCATCAG
>Ga0206971_10369_pt1 | contig 11419 bp, 7 predicted proteins | sample Alteio_BWOrgHeat_85_FD_152917 | JGI IMG/M metagenome (GOLD analysis project Ga0206971, IMG submission 152917) | Enriched cells from forest soil in Barre Woods Harvard Forest LTER site, Petersham, Massachusetts, United States -... | ecosystem: Environmental > Terrestrial > Soil > Temperate forest >...
ACTAAGTGTTTTATTGTTGTTGTTTTGCGCGTTTAAAAGCAAGGCGCAGAGCTCTATAACCAGTCACTCGGATTTTCCAGATGGCCTTTATGGCGGTATTTATGGCGGCCACGCGCCTGAAAGTACGATAGAGAACGATAGTGTAACCCCCAATCCGCCGAGTGGCTGGACTACGGTTGGTGTTTACCTGGTAGTTTGGTTGCACGGCGACCAGGGCGACGACCTGTACCCGATCATAGACGGCACGAGTGGCGGGCCAATTAATGATGATTGGGATTATACGATAACAGACCCTTATCCGGGAGAGAACTTTACATTGACCTATTCGTGGGAGTGCGATTACTTTGACGGAACTAATTATGCCAGCTGCTGGCAGACCATTGTAGAATAACCGATTTTTGATCTATTAAACCGGGGTATATTATTTGGAACCATTTTTGGAGGAGGTAACGCTCCCCGAAAATGGTTTTTTTATTGTGGTATGAATTGCTTTAAATTTACAAGATGAAGAATAAGCTTTTGCTGATGGTTGCCGGATGTGTTTTATTGTTAACTCAAATAGTTGCGGCCCAACTACCGGCCGACCCTGAGTGGGTACACATTGTAGGCGCGCACGACGCGCCCTATAAAAAAAATATATATAAGGTTACCGATTACGGCGCGATTAGCGATGGCGCTACACTCAATACCAAGGCCATCCAAAAAGCTATTGACGTGTGCTCATCAAAAGGTGGCGGGCTGGTGGTTTTTGCGCCGGGCAAATACCTTACCGGAGCTTTGTTTTTAAAACAAAGCGTACGACTGCAAATTGACCGGGGCGTCGAGTTAATGGGCAGTCAGCATTTAGAAGATTACCCCGAAATGGATACCCGCGTGGCGGGGATAGAGATGAAATGGCCTGCCGCGTTGATCAATGTGATAGATAAAGGCGATATCGCTATTACCGGCGAGGGGATCATCAACATGCAGGGCAAAGCTTTTTGGGATAGCTACCTTAAATTGAGTAAAGATTACGAGCCAAAAGGCCTGGCATGGGCGGTTGACTATGATGCCCAAAGGCCGTGTACCATACTCATATCCGGATCGAGCAACGTTACGGTGCGTGGGGTTACATTGCAGGAAGCCGGCTTTTCGACAATTGAGATACTATACTCCAAATTTATAACTGTTGATGGAATCGGTATCCGCAACAATATCGACGCGAATGGTCCGGCTACCGATGGGGTGGTTATTGATTCGTCATCTTATATACTGGTTCAAAACTGCAATGTTGATTGCAATGACGATGATTTTAGCCTCAAAGCCGGTCGCGACGCCGATGGCCTGCGGGTTAACCGCCCGACCGAGTATGTGCTGATACGAAATAGTGTTTTAGGCTCGGGGGGCAACATGATCACCATAGGCAGCGAAACAGCGGGATCGATACGCCATGTTTTGGTTACCGGGCTGATTGGTAACGGCGCCCGCACCGGGTTCAATTTAAAGTCGGGCATTACGCGCGGCGGTACGGTTGAGGATATCCACTTTCAAAATATTACGATGAATGGGACCGCCAATGTATTGCAGGTAAACCTAAACAGCGACCCATCGTACCCAAAACTACCTGATGGTTATAAAGAGAAGGACGCGCCCGCGCACTGGAAAAAATTACTCGCCAAAGTTGAGCCGGCGCTGGGTATACCACATTTGCAGGATATTTATTTTAATTACGTTTACGCTAAGGCGGCCAAAAAAGCCATCGATGTTGCCGGGATAAAAGAAGCAAGGCTAAACGGTTTTCATTTTGATAATGTGAGTATTGAAGCGGCCACAGCCGGCCAAATCGAATATGCCAATAACTGGACTTTTTATCATACGACTATCATTACCGCAGATGGGAGTAAAGTAAATATCAAAGAATCAACGGGCGTGGCACCCTAATAGCTTGACTATTTTTTGACCACTAAAACACTTACTGCGGGAAACGTGCGGAAGTAGTCAGCCCGGTATAAGGTGTTTTGTGTGCCCAGTTCGTCAAAATTGCTTTTGTATTCTTTGGCGTGCCTAAAGTCGGCTATTACAGCAACTCCGCCGGGTTTTAAAACGCGGGCTATTTCGGTACAGGCTTTTTGGCGGCCTGGTTTATCATAAATATTATGCAGTGTCATGTTGGTGAGGATCACATCAAAAGTGTTGTCGGCAAAACTCATCTCCATGGCGTTCTCGTTAAGTATCTGCGTTTTATCAGCCACGCCTTCGGCAATGGTGTTTTTGACGGTGTTTTGTATAGTGTTGCCTGTCAAATCTTCGGCGTTCCAGATATCAATACCAATGGCCTTGCCGGTGGTTAACCTTTTCGCGGCCCCGATCATTAATAAACCTTTGCCGGTACCGATATCTAAAACCTGCTCGTTGCCCGTCCAGGAGACCAGGTTAAGCATACGGTCGCGGTGTTTGTATTTTCCATATAAAGAGTAGGCGAGCATTAATATCCCGCCAAGGGTACAACCTCCGGCGGTCCAGAACAAACCCCGCGTATCAATAATGACCGAGCCGATGGTAATTACCGGGAAAAATACCGGGATGAGAAAAGCGGCCAACCCGCCTAAAAACAAATTGCGCACCACGCCGGGTGCATCAATACCATAGTTTACTTTGATCGTTTGAGCAGTTGACATTGATTTTTTATGATAAATATAAACAAAGTGCGGCATATTACTTGTTTGCAAATCAAGGTAGCTACCGTTTAATTCCCCGGTAAAGCAGGACACCACAGGTTGCCCAAAATCGGCAGAAGCACTAAAATAGGTCAATATTTAGCAGGTCAGTACTGCCATCCGTCAGCCAACTATAAACTATGCCGCCCAAAACACCTTTTAATAGCCATTATATTGCTTTTGGGTGTGTACGGAAAGATTTTATGCTGTACGCGGACAGGCCGGTTGGCCGAGCAGTTTAAGATGCCTGAACGTAAAATGTATTTTGAACCGATATTTCGACAGGTTTTTAACCGGCTTGTTGCAGCAATTGGGGGTAACAATTTTGTTATTATAATTATAAACCATGAAGATAAACCTTTACCTAAAACAATTAATACTGCTGGTAGTAGCGACGGTGAGCTTTAACACCGCGACGGCCCAGCGGAAAACCCAGCAGTTTGATAAGTCATGGTCGTTCGAGCAAAGCGATGTAAGCGGCGCTGATAAAGTTGAGTTTGACGACTCGAAATGGAAGGTTGTGGACGTACCGCATGACTGGAGTATCTTGGGCAATTACGACCATAACAATGCTACCGGCAGGGGCGGTGGTTATTTACCATCGGGAATAGGCTGGTACCGCAAGCGTTTTACTTTAGACGATGCTGATGCGCAAAAACGCGTGTTTATTGAGTTTGACGGCATTATGGCCAACAGCGATGTTTGGATAAACGGCTATCATTTGGCGCACCGTCCGTATGGCTATGTTTGTTTGAATTATGAATTAACGGGGCATGTAAACTTTGGTGCAAAAGGGAACGTGATCTCCGTGAGGGCTGATAATACCATTCAGCCGGCCTCGCGTTTTTACACCGGCGCGGGTATTTACCGTCACGTGCGTTTAATTACTACCGACGCGGTGCATGTGGATACCTGGGGTGTTTTTGTAAGCACACCACAGGTAAGTGCAGAAAAAGCTACCGTGCATGTTAAAACCTCGGTAGTTAACCAGGGCAAGCAAAGCCAAAAAGTTGTGTTGCAAACCAGTTTGGTTGGTAGCGATGGCTCATCGGGTTATTCTGCGGAAAGCACACAAATGATAGGCGCAGGTAAAGCGATAACTTTTGAACAGGATATTGCCGTGCCGAAACCAGTTTTGTGGAATGTAGACAAGCCATTTTTATACAAAGCACAAACTTTTGTGAATATCAATTATATAACCATTGATAAGGCATCAACCACGTTTGGTATTCGCGAGGCGCATTTTGATGCCGACCAGGGTTTTGTATTGAACGGCAAAAAAGTGATGATCAAAGGCGTGTGTTTGCACCAGGATGGGGGCGCGGTAGGCTCGGCTGTGCCGTTAAGGGTATGGGAACGCCGCTTGCAATTATTAAAGGAAATTGGGGTTAACGGTATCCGTACGGCGCATAACCCGGTATCTCCGGAGTTTTTAGATCTGTGTGATAAACTGGGCTTTTTGGTGATGGACGAGAACCTGGATACCTGGGAAGCTAAAAAACAACATGCCGAAAATGGATACGGTCAGTTTTTTAAGGAGTGGGGCATGATAGATACCCGCGATTTGGTATTGCACGATCGTAACCACCCATCGATAGTGATCTACAGCGTTGGTAACGAGATACACGATCCGCTTGGCGACGCGGCCGGGTTTAAAAAGTACCAGGACCTGCAGAATCTGATCCACGAAAATGATGGTACAAGACCGGTGACGATGGCGCTGTTCCGTCCGGGGATCTCCAAAGTTTATACCAATGGTTTTGCCGCTATGATGGATATTGTTGGTCAAAATTACCGCGAAAACGAATTGGTTGCCGCGCACGTGGCTAACCCTAAATGGAAAGTTATTGGTACCGAGAATGGGCATACTTTGCAAGCCTGGCTTGCTATGCGCGATAACCCGTATATGGCGGGACAGTTTTTATGGACGGGGGTTGATTACCTGGGCGAAGCTGATTGGCCGGATGTGGTTAACGGACAAGGTTTGTTAGACCGTACAGGTGGCTGGCGACCGCTGGCTTACCAGCGCCAAAGCTGGTGGAGCGAAAAACCTGTGGTACATATTGTACGTCACCAGGAAAATGCAGGCGGCGGTCCGGTGGTGGCGGATTGGACACCAACCGATTTTGATACTTATGATGATGCCCGCGTATCGGTTTATACCAATTGTGATGAGGTGGAATTGTTTTTGAATGGCAAATCGTTAGGGGTGAAGCCACGAAACAGCAATGACTCACCAATTGATTTTACAGTGACCTACGAAAAAGGAACGATCAAAGCGATTGGGCGCAACAAGGGACAGGACGCTGCTACCGAAGAGTTGAAGACTGCCGGGGAGCCTGCTAAGATCATCCTGACTGCGGATAAAGGTAAAATAGCCAATAGCTGGGATGATGTGAGTTATATAACCGCTACGGTTGTTGACGCCAACGGTGTGCTTTGTCCGCAGGCGGATAAGATACTTACTTTTAGTGCCGAAGGGCAGGGTGTGATATCCGTGACTGACAACGCCGACCTGGCTAACCAGGAGACCTATACATCGCCGGTAAGGCACAGTTATAAAGGAAAATGCATAGCAATTATTAAAGCCAATGCACCTTCGGGTAAAATAACAGTCAAAGCTACGGCAGCTGGTTTGGCCGATGGGGTGGTGACGGTGGATGTGGGGAGGTAGAAGAGCCCTGAGTCTTGAGTCGAGAGTCTTGAGTTGGGAAGTCCAGATGACCGAAAGTCCGTAAGAAAGAAAATTGTAGTTTAGGAAATAAAGAACAGATCACATAAGCAATGAAAAGAACGATCATTTTAACCATTTGTGCTATAGCGATGATGGCTGTGGCATTTAACTATCAGCAAAGGCCGACGCTGTATATGATCGGCGATTCGACGATGCACAATAACGATAAGGACCTGTGGGGCTGGGGAACGACCATTGTGGATCAACTGGATTCGACGAAGATCAAGGTGGTGAACAGCGCAACGGCAGGTCGCAGCACGCGGACTTTTGTTAAAGAAGGCCGTTGGGCCAAGGTGGTTTCTGCGCTTAAACCAGGTGATTTTGTGATCATGGGTTTTGGGCACAACGAAGGGTCGAAACCGGATACGTCTAAAAACGGATATCGCGGTGTATTAAAAGGCATAGGCGAGGATAGTGTGGTGCTTAGCTGGTCGGCCGGTCCCGAAGTGGTGCATACCTATGGCTGGTATTTGCGCAAGTTTATCCGCGAAGCCAAAGCCAAAGGTGCCAACCCTATCGTGGTGTCGATGATCCCGCGAAGGGAATGGGGGCCAGATGGTAAGATCATATTAGCCAATAAAGATTATGGACTGTGGGCTATGCAGGTAGCGCAACAGGAAGGCGCGCCTTTTATTGACCTGAATGGCATTACGGCAGAGAAATATAACCAGCTGACACGCGACCAGGTATTCGCGCTATTTGGGACGGATCATACGCATACCAATAAAGCGGGCGCGGTGATCAACGCCCAATCGTTTGTGGATGGGTTGAAGCTACAGCCGAGCGTTAGTTTGAATAATTACCTTAAAAAATAGAGTCAAGAAGCAAGATTCAAGAATCAAGAGAAGAAATATAAAAAAATACATTTTGGCATTAGCGGCAATCATCTCAGTCGCGATAGCATTTAAACCACAGGATAAACCAACGTTGTTTTTGATCGGCGATTCGACGGTGAAGAACGGGCGTGATGACGGGCAGAACAAAGGGGCGTTGGGCCAATGGGGCTGGGGGCACTTTTTAGGCGATTATTTTGACAGTAACAAGATCACGGTTGAGGATGATGCTTTGGGCGGTACCAGCAGCCGTACATTCATGACAAATCCAAAACTGTGGCCTACCGTTTTGGCCAAAATTAAGCCGGGCGATTTTGTAATGATGCAGTTTGGTGCTAACGACGCCAATGCGATAAATGACAGTACACGCGCGCGTGGCACGTTTAAAAATAACAGCGATACCAGCGTTGCCATCCACAATATGCTGACCAAGCAAGATGAGGTGGTGCATAGCTTTGGCTGGTACATCCGCAAGTTCATCAGTGATACTAAAGCCAAAGGCGGAACGGCCATTGTTTGCTCATTGATACCGCGCAATAATTTTAAGGATGGGAAGGTGCTCCGTGCTGATAAGGGTTATGGCTTATGGTCAAAGCAAGCTGCTGAACAAGGCGGAGCGTCGTTTTTACCGTTGAACGATATTATTGCCGACGATTATGATAAGGAAGGTCAGGCCGCTGTGACCGCCAAATATTTTACCGCGCCCGAAACGCTGCATACCAACGAAGGTGGCGCCAAATTTAATGCTTTTGCGGTTGTGCAGGGGATCAAAGGTTTGACGGATAGTAAGCTGAAGGATTATTTGAAGAATTAGGATAGTAGCAGTAGCACTGGCAGTAGCAGTTGGTTTTAGTCGGGAGTCAAAAGCACGAGCCAGAAAATCTTGAAGACAGAAGTAGCAATAACACTGACAGTTGCGATAATAGTAATTACTGTGTGCTACTATTGCTGCCACTGCCACTGATTACTGCCACTCTTTTATTATACTTGTATAGATGTCTCACCATCCTATCTCCATGAAATATAAAAAACTTTGCCTGGTATTTATTGCCGGGCTTTTGCATTTTACAAGCCTGGCCCAGCCTATTGACCGTAAGGCGCTGGTTGAACGGCATAAGGTGATCAATACCGCGCCTGATTCGTTAGGATCAGTATCGGTTGGTAATGGGCGGTTTGCCTTTACGGCGGACGTGACCGGGTTGCAGAGCTTCCCAGAATATTACGCAAAAGGCATACCGCTGGGTACGCAAAGTGAATGGGGCTGGCATAGCTTTATTGATACGGTGGGTTATAAATTTGACGAGACCTTAAAAACCTATAACATTAACGGCAGGCCGATCAGTTACGCTGTGCAGGTAAATACACCGAAACGAAATAAGGACGCAGACGACTGGTTCAGGCAAAATGTACACCGGTTGCAATTGGGTAACCTGGGTTTCGAGATCATTAAGAAAGATGGGTCGGTGGCGACCTTAGCTGATATCAAAAATATTCACCAGGAATTGAACATGTGGACCGGTGAGATCAAAAGTCATTTTACGGTGGAGGGTGTTCCGGTTGATGTGCTAACATATTGCCACCAGGATATGGATGTGGTCGCCGCAAAGGTGACCTCGCCGTTGCTACAAGCCGGCAGGTTAAAGGTCAGGTTAAGGTTTCCGTTCCCGACGAACGAGTTTGCAGATATGGCGGTGAACTACCAGCATCCTGAGAAACATCAGTCTAAAATTGGTGTGCAATATCCGGGTTATGCTGTAGTAGAACATCAGCTTGATAACATGCGGTATTGGTTATACCTGAAGTGGAGCGGTAAGGGGAAATTGGCTAATGCAAGGCAACACGAATTTATTTTATCTCCCGGTAAGGAAAGCGATGTATTGGAGCTGACCTGCAAGTTTGTGGGCAGGGGTGAGAAAATGCGGTCGAATATCACCTTTAAGGAAGTGCAGGATAACAGCAGGGCCAAATGGGCAGCGTTCTGGATGCGTGGCGGGGCGGTGGACCTTTCGGGCAGTACAGATAAGCGTGCGGACGAGCTTGAGAGGCGCATTGTTGCTTCGCAATATTTGACCAAGCTGCAATGCTCGGGTAAATATCCGCCGCAGGAAACGGGGCTTACCTATAACAGCTGGTATGGCAAACCGCATTTGGAAATGCACTGGTGGCATGGCGTACATTTCGCGCTATGGGGCCGGCCTGATCTGTTGGAGAACAGTATGGCCTGGTACAGTGGCGTGGTTGAGGCCAACGCCAAGGCTTTAGCCACAAGGCAGGGCTTTAAAGGCGCGCGCTGGCAAAAAATGACCGACCCGGATGGTAATGAAAGTCCATCGTCGGTAGGGGCGTTTTTGATCTGGCAGCAGCCACATTTTATTTATTTTGCCGAGTTGGATTACCGGCAGCACCCAACGATGGCCACCCTCGAAAAATACAAAGAGCAGGTGTTCGCGACGGCGGAGTTCATGGCGTCGTACGCTTATTTTGATAAAGCGAAGGTCAGGTATATTTTGGGGCCGGGGTTGATACCATCGCAAGAGGTGCATAGCCAGGCTACCACATTTAACCCACCGTACGAGTTGAGCTACTGGAGCTGGGCACTGAACGTGGCGCAAAAGTGGCGCGAACGCCTTAAAATGGGCAGGGACAAGCAGTGGGATGATGTGATCAACAAACTGTCGCCGCTGCCGCAACTGAATGGTGTTTACCTGGAAGCGGAGAGTGCGCCGGACTCGTACACTAATCCGAAAAATATTACCGACCACCCGTCGACACTGGCGGCGTATGGCATGTTGCCTTATACCAACATGATGGATACCGTAGTGATGAAAAACACGTTAGACCTGATATGGAAAGCCTGGAACTGGCCCAAGACCTGGGGATGGGATTTCCCGATGACGGCGATGACCGCGACGCGATTGAATATGCCTGATAAAGCGATAGATGCCTTGTTTATGCCGATTACGACCAATACCTATTTGCCAAACGGGCATAATTACCAGGATAAGCGGTTGACCTTATACCTTCCCGGTAACGGCGGACTGTTAACTGCCGTAGCGATGATGTGCGCCGGATGGGATGGCTGCAAGGTGAAAAACCCGGGCTTCCCGAAAAACGGGCAGTGGAAAGTAAAGTGGGAAGGTTTGCAGAAAATGCCTTAAATTTACAGGACGCCGCAGGATGATTATGTGAATAATAAGTCCGAACATAGTGGCAGAATTGCTGCCTTACAGCATGATTGACCAATATAAAACCAAATTGTAAAATAATGAATAAGTACGCTTTGAAATTTACCGTGCTCACATTGACCGGTTTGATGATACTGACATCGGCAGTTAATGCGCAAAAGCTGCCCGAAAAGAAAAAGATAATTGCCGATATGGCTTTAGCCAACGCGTATTTTATGAATAAGTGGCCCGACGCCGGTGCGACCGTAACGGTGAAAAACCCCGCCGGTGTGCCTGTAACCCGTACCAGCGAATTGTGGACACGCGCTGTTTATTATGAAGGCCTGATGGCGCTTTATGCCGTTGACCCGCAAAAAAAATATGTAGACTACGCTGTTGAATGGGGCGAAAAGCATGATTGGAAACCTCGTGGCTCTATCAATACCAAAGACGCGGATAATCAATGCTGCGGCCAGACCTATATTGACCTGTACAACCTTGACCCTAAGCCGGAGCGTATTGAGAGCATTAAAAAATGTATGGACGCCGTTATTGCCAATGATGGTGACGGTGCCTGGACCTGGGTTGATGCCATACAAATGGGTATGCCTGTTTTTGCCAAATTAGGCGCAGTATATAAAGATGACCCGAAATATTACGACAAGATGTACGCCATGTACAACCATACCAAAACGGTTGAAGGTGGTGGCTTATACAATACTACGGAGCATTTATGGTGGAGGGACAAAGCGTTCGTTCCGCCTTATAAAGAACCAAATGGCGCTAATTGCTACTGGAGCCGTGGAAATGGCTGGGTGTATGCCGCGTTGGTTCGGGTATTATCAACCATCCCCAAAAATGCGCCGCACCGCGATGAATACGTGAAAACTTTTATGGAGATGTCGGCCGCGTTGACCCCTTTGCAACGTACTGATGGTTTTTGGAATGTGAGTTTGAAAGACAGCACGCACTTTGGCGGTAAAGAGTTAACCGGTACGTCGCTGTTTGTATATGGCATGACCTGGGGCATGAACAATGGCTTTTTAGATAAAAAGATATACAAACCGATAGTGACCAAAGCCTGGAACGCGCTGGTTAAAGATTGCCTGCACCCCGAAGGATTTTTGGGTTACGTGCAGGGCACAGGTAAAGAGCCTAAGGACAGTCAGCCGGTGAGCTATACCAATATTCCGGATTTTGAGGATTATGGTTTGGGTTGTTTTTTATTGGCGGGAAGCGAGCTGACGAAGTTTAAATAGTGAGCCCCCTAACCCTCCCGAAACAAGTTCGGGACAGGCACTAAAGGGGGAATTTAATGTGCAGATGTGCGAATGTGCAAATGAAACAAAAAAGCTATGTCATCTCTCCTGTGGCTCGAAATGACAATTTTTTTATAATGGCATGAAAAAAACTCTTTTATCTATTGCGACGCTGTTTGTCGCGATGAGTACGTTTGCGCAGCAAAAGAACATTTATATGTTTTGTTATTTTAAAAATAACGGGCAGGATGGTTTGCATTTGGCGTATAGCGAAGATGGTTTGAAGTGGCAGGCTTTGAAAGGTGATAGTTCGTTTTTGAAACCGATGGTGAGCAAGGATAAACTGATGCGCGATCCGTGCATTATCCGCGGCGCTGACGGCTTATTCCACATGGTGTGGACTGATAGCTGGACGGACCGGGGAATAGGCTACGCGAGTTCGAAAGACCTGGTACACTGGAGCGACCAGGTGCAGCTGATGGTAATGGATAAGGAACCTACAGCACAAAACTGCTGGGCACCGGAGATCACTTATGATCCGGCGACAAAAAGTTATATGATCTACTGGGCTACCACCATACCGGGGCGTTTTGCGCAGGCGGATACATCGGCAGAGGGCAAAAAGAACAACCACCGCATTTACTACCAAACCACCAAAGATTTTAAAACCTTTAGTGAGACCAAGGTATTGTTTGACCCGGGGTTTAGCAGTATAGACGCGACCATTGTTAAA
>Ga0206971_10345_pt1 | contig 11329 bp, 1 predicted proteins | sample Alteio_BWOrgHeat_85_FD_152917 | JGI IMG/M metagenome (GOLD analysis project Ga0206971, IMG submission 152917) | Enriched cells from forest soil in Barre Woods Harvard Forest LTER site, Petersham, Massachusetts, United States -... | ecosystem: Environmental > Terrestrial > Soil > Temperate forest >...
GGTGGGTACAGGTGTGATCTCGGCTACTTCGGGTGTGCTGACCGCCTCTCCTTCGGGAACCATCACGGTGATCGCCGGCGCGGCAGCGGCTATTCGGGTAGAAACAGCTGCCAACGGCAGCGGCACAGTCGTACCTTTACAGAACTTAACTTCAGGCAGTACTTTAACAGCATTTTCGATCACCCGTGACGCGGCCGGCAACTTTGTGGCCAACGCGGCGGGTACATGGGGCTTCGCCAGTACAACCGGCGGCGTAATATCGGGCAACCTGGTTGCGGCTGGCGATAACAAGAGCGCAACCATGACCGGCGTACTGGTGGGTACAGGCGTGATATCGGCTACTTCGGGTGTGCTGACCGCCACTCCTTCGGGCACCATCACGGTGATCGCCGGCGCGGCAGCGGCTATTCGGGTAGAAACAGCTGCCAACGGCAGCGGCACAGTCGTACCTTTACAGAACTTAACTTCAGGCAGTACTTTAACAGCATTTTCGATCACCCGTGACGCGGCCGGCAACTTTGTGGCCAACGCGGCGGGTACATGGGGCTTCGCCAGTACAACCGGCGGCGTAATATCGGGCAACCTGGTTGCGGCTGGCGATAACAAGAGCGCAACCATGACCGGCGTACTGGTGGGTACAGGCGTGATATCGGCTACTTCGGGTGTGCTGACCGCCACTCCTTCGGGCACCATCACGGTGATCGCCGGCGCCGCGAGCAAGCTGGCCATTGCGACACAGCCTTCAACAACGGCCCAAAGCGGGGTTGCTTTTGCTACACAGCCCGTCATACAGATACAAGATGCCTCCGGCAACGTGGTCCTTACGGATAACGCGACCGTGGTAACGGCAGCCATCGCTACCGGCGGCGCGGCAATAGGCGGTACCCTGACAGCAACAGCTGTCAACGGGGTAGTCACCTTTACAAGCCTTAAGATCACCGGAATTATCGGCGCCAGGACCTTATCGTTCACCTCGGTGCCGGTGCTTACCGCAGCTACATCGGGTACCGTTACCATCAGCGCGGGGGTGGCAACACAGCTGGCCATTGCCACTCAGCCTTCAACTTTTGCTTCCCCAACAGTGGTCTTTTCCCAGCAGCCTGTTATTCAACTTCAAGATGCCTCAGGCAATAATGTGAGCCAGGCAGGCGTAAATATAACCGTTGCTATTGCTACGGGTGGTGGCACATTAGGGGGAACAACAACCGTTGCAACTCTTGCAAATGGTATTGCAACATTTACTAATCTTAGTATAGCAGGTATTGACGGAAACAGAACCTTACAGTTCACTTCATCACCTCTTACCGCCGTTACTTCGAATGCCATTAATGTTATTTCTGGACTTGCATTAAATATCAGCTCTCAAACCAACGTGATTGCCTTTGGCGGCACCACAGGCGCGGTAACAGTAGCCCCTATTGGCGGCACATCACCATATCAATATAAAATAGGAACCGGAGCATTGCAAAGCAGCCCGACCTTTAGCGGCCTTGCAGCAGGCACCTATACCGTAACTGTAAGTGATGCCAATTCTGTAACATCAACCGTAAATGTGACCATTACCCAGCCGTCAGCACTCGCTGTAGCCATAACCTCTCAAACCAATGTGACCATTTTCGGCGCAGCAACAGGAGCAGTTACTGTAGCAGGAAGCGGCGGTACTGCTCCATATCAATATAAAATAGGAACCGGCAGCTTACAAAGCAGCCCGACCTTTAGCGGCCTTGCAGCAGGCACCTATACCGTAACTGTAAGTGATGCCAATTCTGTAACATCAACCGTAAATGTGACCATTACCCAGCCGTCAGCACTCGCTGTAGCCATAACCTCTCAAACCAATGTGACCATTTTCGGCGCAGCAACAGGAGCAGTTACTGTAGCAGGAAGCGGCGGTACTGCTCCATATCAATATAAAATAGGAACCGGAGCGTTGCAAAGCAGCACGACCTTTAGTGGCCTTACAGCAGGCACCTATACAATTACTGTAGTAGATGCTGTTTCGGCAACCTCAACCGTGAGCGTAACCATTACTCAGCAATCATCAGCACTTGTAGTAACAGTAAGTTCTCAAACTGGCGTGGCCGCTAACGGCGGAGCATTGGGGTCGGTAACTGTAGCGGCCACGGGCGGCACAGGGCCTTATCAGTATAAAATAGGGACAGGCGGTTTACAAAGCAGTCCTACATTTAGCGGCCTTGCGCCGGGTACATATACTATTACGGTAACCGATGCTAACGGGGGAACTTCGACAGTAATTGTAACGATAGCACAGTTTAGCGAGGCAATTACGTTTGCACCATTGCCATCAAAAATATACGGAGATGCTGACTTTTCACCGGGCGCGAACAGCAATAACAACACTATAGCAATAGTTTACAGCAGCGATAATAGCGCTGTCGCGACTATAATAAACGGTAATATACATATTGTGGGTGCCGGAGCGGTTAACATTACAGCTTCGCAGGCCGGAGATGCCAACAACCAAGCCGCCACAAGTATAACCAGGCAGTTAACCGTTGCCAAGGCACAGCTAACGGTAAAAGCTGATAGCAAAAGCAAGCAATATGGAACAGCTAACCCGGCATTGACCATTACCTATAGTGGATTTGTAAACGGAGAGGATGTTACCAAGCTAACTACTCCGGCTACCGCAACTACTACTGCCGCTACTTCAACTTCACCAGGCAATTACCCGATCACAGCAAGCGGTGCCGCATCAAATAATTATAATTTTAACTATATTGCAGGTAGTTTAACCATCATCCCATTAACCAATGCAAACTTGTCAAACCTTACCATAAGTTCGGGAACATTGTCGCCAACATTTGCCAGCGGAACATTGGCTTATGCCGTATCGGTAGGTTACGATGTGAACAATATTACATTAACCCCAACCTATGACCCTACCGCTTCGGCAACCATATATGGCACGCCGGTGCCTAATGGCAGCCCAAGCTTTGGTATCGGACTCAATCCGGGTTACAATACCATTACTGTAATAATAACCGCGCAGGATGGAGTGACCAAAAACAGCTATACAGTAACGGTATATAGGGCAACTCCACCTTCGGCCATTGTGCCAACCAATTTTATATCACCTAACGGCGATGGCAAGAATGATGGCTGGGTGATAAAGGATATAGACCTTTATCCAAATAATAAGGTAACTGTATTTGACAAAGCGGGCAGGATAATTTACTCCAAACGCGGCTATAATAATGATTGGGGCGGCACTCTGAACGGCGCGCCGTTGGTACAGGGCACCTACTTCTATATTATAGAGCTGGGTCCCGGCATACTACCGGTTATTAAAGGATTTATTACCGTACTTAGAAGTCGGTAACGTACAAAAAATAATAATTAAGAGACAAATGAGCAGCTTAAAAAATATAACCAAAACCGTACTTTTGATCGTGTTGTGCACCGCTGCGATGAGCAGCAGGGCACAGCTGAATCCTTTCCAGTCTATCTATCACCAGAATCCCTATATATACAATCCGGCGATGGCCGGGATAGACAATGCGCTGAATATTAATTTAAATTACCGTCAGCAATGGAGCAGTTTCCCGGGAACACCCAAGACCACTTCCTTTACGCTGGATTTTCAGCCGACAGAGCGTGTAGGCCTGGGTATAAATGTAAACGATGACCAGGCAGGTTTGATACACCAGACCCGGATCATGGGAACGTATGCCTACCATTTGCCGCTGAGTGAAAGCCAGCAGTTGCACTTTGGCTTATCATTAGGGTTGGATGATTCAAGGGTTGATTATACCAAAGTTATCGGCGATTTGACCGATGAGGAAATTTCCCTCTATAACCAATTAAAACCTTATGTGGATGGCGATTTGGGGATCGCTTATACCGACAAGCATTTATATATCAGCTCGGCATTACCTAACCTTAAAACCATATTTTTTCAAAATTCGGACGATAGGTTTGACGCAGACCGGATGCTGTTTATTGCCATGGCCAGCTATAAGATACCGTTCCAGGATGAGAACAGGAGTTTTGTACTGGAGCCGCTTGCCGCATACCGGGTGGTAAAAGGATATAATAATATTGTTGACGCGGGCTTTATTTTTACGCTGAATAACTATGGTTTATACATGCAAAGCATTTATCATTCCAGCCGGAGTATAGGAGTAGGTTTCGGGTTGGACCAGGACACCTATGCTCTTAACCTATCATACAACGTGGAAACAGGCGCGTTGAGCACCTACACCACCGGCGCTTTTGAACTGGGAATTAAGGTGAGGGTGTTTAAAAAAAGGTGAGTTAATATAAAGAAATAAGGCAAGTACATATGGCTTGCATTCAAATAGCCTTTCCTGGTTGGATACTTAATTAGAAGGCTGAATGTCTCTAGGCCGGCAGGTACATTTTAAAAAACCCAATAAACTAAAGGGCAAATATTTGCCGTGACAGTTCCCCGCTACATGGATAAATTTCCACACCATTTCCCCATTTCTGCTCAAATTATTGCTTATTACGCATAAGGCTTAACTGGTATCGCTTTTGATAATTAAGTGAGAATATATTCATCGGATTATATTTCATACAACGCTTATATAAATGTTTCTTACCGGCAATTTTTAATTTAAAAGCAGGTACTAAACTATTTGTCTTTTATTATTATTTGAATTTAAGTCCCTGATAAAAAACTACATTAAAATAAACAACGATTAAATCTAAACGGCTCACAACGGATAAGAAATATGAAAAGATCTTTACAGTCTCACAACAGCAATACTTCTTCAACAATCTTAAACTATCTGTTTAATTATAAGAGGTTAGCAATGGTCCCGAAAAGTATTTTCGTGATCTTACTGTTCGCATTCGGTTTTAATACAGCCAAAGCGCAATCACCCTTGTGTGCTTCAGCACCAACTTCATCTGGTTATGAATATATTGCGTCGGTTACCTTTAATGGTGTTACAAGAATCGGAGATACCGGATTTAACGGCCCTGGCTATATTGACTATACAAGCACAAACTTTACCGACCTGGTTGCCGGGCAAAGCTATCCTATCAGCATTGTGGTTAACACAAATCCGGCGGACCCAGGAAATTACAGTGAGTTTATAAAAATTTGGACCGATTTTAACGGGAATACGAATTTATTAGATGTGGGCGACCTGGTTTTTGACCAGAACGCTACATTTAGTAACGGACAAAATACTTTCACAGGTACTATAACAGTACCAACCACCGCATATAACGGCCCTGTTTATATGCGTATCATCATGTCGTATAGCGCAACACCGGCAATATGCGGCAGTTATACTTTCGGTAATACAATTGATTTTAAATCAACCGTTAGCGGTGGTTTAACACCGCGTAACCTGGCAGTAACCGCAAACGCAACAGCAGGCAGTGTAGTAAGCAGCCCCGCCGGGATCATTACAGCAAGCGGTTATAATCAGGCTAATTTTGCTGATGGTTCCGTAGTTAGTTTAACAGCAACACCAGCTGCCGGTTACACTTTTACAAGCTGGAGCGGCAGTCAAGGCGGACCCACAAACCCATTATCGGTATCAATGACTGCCGCCAAAACAGAAACGGCAAATTTTACTGCGCTCACTTATTCGATAAGTACTACCACGGCGTCGGCTATTACAAGCACAACGGCCACAGCCGGTGGAAACGCAACCGGCGATGGCGGCAACCCTATTACGTCACGAGGGGTGGTTTGGGGTACAACAAGTGGACCAACTGTTCCCAATACTAATAGTACTAACGACGGCACAGGGGTTGGGACCTATACCAGTTCATTAACTGGGTTATTGCCGAATACAAAGTATTTTTATAGGGCCTACGCAATAAATTCCACTGGAACAAAGTACGGAGGCCAGAATAGTTTTACAACCCTTGCCGCGACTGCGCCGGTAATTACTGCCATTTCTCCAAACCCCATTAACCCCAATACAGCAACAACGCTTACCTTAACAGGAACTAATTTTGGAGGCCAAACATCTAACATTACCTCAATTACATACGGCCCTACGACAGGCGCGGAATTTACTGCTACAGGGGTAACCTGGATATCAGCAACGCAAGCCTCATTTACCACTAACACCTCATTGGCAGCGGGATCTTACAAGGCTATTATAACCGTATTCGGACAAGCATCCAATGCAATAACATTCACTGTTAATCCATTGCCGGTGCCAACCATTACCGCCGGCGGCAGCACCACCATATGCAGTGGCAGCACGGTTACATTAACCGCCGATGCGGGATTGACATCATATCAATGGTTTTTAAACGGAAATACGATAGGCGGGGCAACGAACAGCACTTATGCCGCCGGCCAAACAGGAAAATATACTGTTCAGGAAACCAATGCTTCGGGTGGTTCGGCTATTTCGGCAGGTTCAGTAAGCGTTTACGTAAACCAGCCCCCTGTTGCTGCAATAACTGCTTCAGGTCCAACTACCATTTGCCAGGGCGGTTCGGTTGTTTTAACATCGTCAGGTTCTAATTTAGGTAATGCGCTTAATTTAGACGGAAGCACCGGTTATGTTAACGTGCCCCCAACCAGTTCCATCACAAACCTGGGCAAAACGGGTTTTACACTGGAATCCTGGATAAAACCAAGCAGTATAAGTGGTATCAAATCGATCGTTCGTAAAGATGGTGACTACAATTTTTACCTTAACAATGGCACTGTAGCCGCCGAAGCCTGGGTAAACGGTACCGGCACCCCTACCATGTACAAAGTTACCGGTACTGTACAAAATGTAACCGCAGGCACATGGACACATGTTGCGGCTACATGGGACCCTGTTGCGAATACCATGAGTATTTATATTAACGGAGTAGCTATACCAACAACAACAGTTACTCAATCGGTGAACTCTTCGGGTAATTTCCTCATTGGTATAAGCCAGAACTACGGACAGCCCTTCGCTGGAGAAGTAGATGAATTGCGCATCTGGAATACGCCTCGTACTGCAGCGCAGATAGCCGCTTCCAGGAACTCGTTTATATCTGCCGGCAGCCCGGGCCTTGTAGCTTATTATAAATTTGACGAGGGAACAGGCACCGCAACTGCCGACGCCACCGGTAACGGCAATAACGGAACCTTGCAAACGGGCGCAAGCTGGATTACACCGTCTGATGTGCCGGTAACCTATTCCAATTATTTATGGAGCACCGGCGCTACTACGCCATCAATTACTGTAACCACTTCAGGTACTTATACATTAATCGTTAAAGATGCTACCGGATGTTCATCAGCTGTCGCGAGCCAGACTGTAACTGTTAACCCTTTACCCGTAGCAACAATAACAGCCGGCGGCCCTACAACATTCTGCCCGTCAGGCAGCGTAACCTTAACGGCCAGTGCCGGTTCATCTTATCTATGGAGCACAGGTGCAACCACGCCGTCAATAAATGTAACGTCAACAGGTAACTATACCGTAACGGTAACTAATAGCAATAGTTGTTCAGTAACATCGGCGCCAACGGCAGTTTTAGTACAGGACTTAGTGAGCCCCGTGTTTACTTCAACCCAGGCTAATTCTATTGTAGCACTTAATGCAACAGGTACTGCCGTGCTGGCCAATTATGCTTCGGCGGCAACTGCAACAGATAATTGCTCAGTTTCAGGTATTACCCAATTCCCGTTGGCCGGGACAGCCCTGGTTAATAACGTGCCAACTACAGTTACTTTAACTGCCTCTGACCCTTCAGGAAATACGGCAACACAAAGCTTTACAGTAACAGCAACCGATCAAACCTCGCCGGTAGCTATTGCGCAAAACATTACCGTGCAGCTGGACGCCACAGGCCATGCCACTATTACAGCGGCCCAGGTGAATAACGGATCGACCGATAACGTGGGTATAGCGACGTATGCTTTAAATAAAACAACTTTCGGCCCTTCAAATATCGGGGCGAATAACGTGACCTTAACCGTTACCGATGCCGCCGGCAATGCTTCTACCGCTACAGCCGTAGTTACCGTGCAGGATAATACGCCGCCAACCGCCATCGCGCAGCCCATTACCGTGCAGCTGGATGCCAGCGGAAACGCCACCATTACCGCAGCACAGATCAATAACGGCTCGACCGATAATGTGGGTATTGTAACCTATACTTTAGACCATAACGCTTTTGACTGCTCGAATGTGGGCGCCAATACGGTGATCTTAACTGTTACCGATGCCGCCGGCAATGCTTCTACCGCTTCGGCCGTAGTTACCGTGCAGGATAATATTAAACCAACAGCCATCACGCAAAACATAACTGTGCAGCTGGATGCTTCAGGCCATGCTTCGATTACAGCGGCACAGGTGAATAACGGATCAACCGATAATTGCGCTATCGCTACTTATGCCTTAAGTAAAACACTTTTCACCGCCTCCGATATTGGCGCCAATACGGTGACCTTAACCGTTACCGATACCCATGGCAATGTGTCTACCGCTACCGCCATAGTTACCGTGCAGGATAATGTTCCGCCGGTTGCTGTCGCACAGCCTATCACTGTTCAACTGGACGCGTCAGGCCATGCCGTTATTACAGCGGCACAGGTGAATAACGGATCAACCGATATTGTGGCTATCGCAACTTATGCTTTAGATAAAACAACGTTCGACTGCGCAAATGTTGGCCCGAATAGCGTGACCTTAACGGTTACTGATATACAAGGCAATGCTTCTACCGCCACAGCCGTGGTTACCGTGCAGGATAATATTAAACCAATAGCTATCGCACAGTCCATCACTGTACAGCTGGATGCTACTGGCCATGCTGTTATCACCGCTGCACAGATCAATAACGGATCGACCGATAATTGCGGTATCGCTACTTATGCTTTAGATAAAACAACGTTCGACGCCTCTAATATGGGCGCCAATACGGTGACCCTGACCGTTACCGATACGCATGGTAATGTTTCTACTGCTACAGCGGTAGTTACGATCGTAGCCCCGCTTGGGGTAACAACTAACGCAGTGTCGGCTATTACAAACATCACCGCCTCAGCGGGTGGAACGGTAACCGGCGACGGGGGCAGTACTATTACGGAACGAGGGGTATGTTGGAACACAACCGGTACACCAACTGTTGCTGATAGTAAAATTGCCAGTGGCACAGGTGTCGGAGCCTATACCAGTTCATTAACCGGATTAACCGCGGCTACAACTTATTTTTTGAGGGCCTACGTTACAACTAATAATGGAACAACAACAGCAACAGCTTACGGAAACCAGGTTAGCTTTACAACCTTGGCCCGGTTAGTTGTTAACATAGACGCAGCCGGAGTATCAGGCAGTGTAATAAGCAGCCCCGCCGGAATTAATACAGCAGCTGGTTTTAATACATTTAATTTTAATGCTGGTACAGTAGTTACTTTAACTGCAACACCAAACGGTACGGGCCTTTTTACAGGCTGGACGGGCGGTGCAACCGGTACTACAAACCCATTAACGGTAACAATGAATGCCGACCAATCAATAACGGCAAACTTTTTTGCAAATGCGCTTGGGGTAACAACGCAAGGGGCGGTATTAGCTATTACAGGCACAACGGCCTCAAGCGGTGGAAGTGTAACCGGCGATGGTGGCAGTGCTGTTACGGCACGGGGGGTGTGTTGGAATACAACCGGTACACCAACTATTGCTGATAGTAAAACTGCCGATGGCACAGGTGTTGGGAGCTTTACCAGTTCATTAACCGGGTTATCCACATCTACAACTTATTTTGTGAGGGCCTACGCAACCAATGGAACAACAACAACTTACGGAAGCCAGGTTAGCTTTACAACCAAGGCAGCGCCGCCTGTTATTTCAAGCCTGTCACCAACCATCGTACCGCTAAGTCCTTCGACTGTAATTACAGTTACCGGCATAAACTTTGGTTCCAGCCTTTCGGATATAAGCAATGTAAGGTATGGCGTAAATGGAACGGGCGCGTTTGGTTCAAACATACAATGGATATCCCCTACAGAAATCAGGTTTACTACGAGCCAACTGGTTGCTAATACAACATACAAAGTAATCGTTATAGTTTTAGGCCAGTCATCGCCGGCATCTGCGGCTACATTTACAGTGGCGCCTGCGCCGGTAATTACTGCCGTTTCTCCAAGCCCAATTAATCCCAATACGGCAACAACGCTTACATTAACGGGAACTAATTTTGGAAGCCAAACATCTGACATTACCTCAATTACATACGGCAACCCCGATCTAAACATTGGATTTCAGGCCACCGGGGTAAACTGGATATCACCAACACAAGCCTCATTTGTAACTAACACCTTGTTGGCAGCGGGAACTTATTATGCTGTTATCACTGTATCCGGACAGGACTCCAACCCAATAGCATTTACCGTACAGGACACTACTCCGCCGGTTGCTATCGCCCAACCAGTTACTGTTCAGCTGGATGCCACAGGCCATGCCACTATTACTGCGGCCCAGGTAAACAACGGATCGTCCGATAATGTAGGTATCGCTACTTATGCGTTAGACCATACCACTTTCGATTGCTCGAACGTGGGCGACAATACGGTTATCTTAACGGTAACCGATGCCGCCGGCAATGCTTCTACCGCACCTGCCGTAGTTACCGTGCAGGATAATATTAAACCGATAGCGATCGCACAGGCTATCACCGTGCAGCTGGATGCCACAGGCCATGCCACCATCACTGCGGCACAGATCAATAACGGCTCGTCCGATAATTGCGCTATCGCTACTTATGCTTTAGATAAAACAACGTTCGATTCTTCGAATATCGGCGCCAATACCGTGACCCTGACCGTTACGGATACCCATGGCAATACTTCTACCGCTACTGCCCTAGTTACCGTGCAGGATAATACGCCGCCGGTTGCTATCGCACAGGCCATTACCGTGCAGCTGGATGAAACCGGTAAAGTGGTGATCACTCCTGCCCAGGTAAACAACGGCTCGTCCGATAATGTAGGTATTGCTACTTATGCGTTAGACCATACCACTTTCGATTGCTCGAACGTGGGCGACAATACGGTTATCTTAACGGTAACCGATGCCGCCGGCAATGCTTCTACCGCACCTGCCGTAGTTACCGTGCAGGATAATATTAAACCGATAGCGATCGCACAGGCTATCACCGTGCAGCTGGATGCCACAGGCCATGCCACCATCACTGCGGCACAGATCAATAACGGCTCGTCCGATAATTGCGCTATCGCTACTTATGCTTTAGATAAAACAACGTTCGATTCTTCGAATATCGGCGCCAATACCGTGACCCTGACCGTTACGGATACCCATGGCAATACTTCTACCGCTACTGCCCTAGTTACCGTGCAGGATAATACGCCGCCGGTTGCTAT
>Ga0206971_10012_pt2 | contig 11321 bp, 6 predicted proteins | sample Alteio_BWOrgHeat_85_FD_152917 | JGI IMG/M metagenome (GOLD analysis project Ga0206971, IMG submission 152917) | Enriched cells from forest soil in Barre Woods Harvard Forest LTER site, Petersham, Massachusetts, United States -... | ecosystem: Environmental > Terrestrial > Soil > Temperate forest >...
CCGCGCGGTGAGGACTCACCCCGACTACGCTTCGCTGGTCGACCCTCTCTACCGCAAGCGGTAAAGAGGGTAGCTTCGGCTTTGCGGTTGTGCATCTCGTGGCGCGAATGCCGCGTGGCGAGGACTCACCCCGACTACGCTTCGCTGGTCGACCCTCTCTACCGCAAGCGGTAAAGAGGGTAGCTGCGGATTTATGGTTGCGCATTGGCGAGAGTGCCGCGCGGTGAGGAATCGCCCTGACTACGCTTCGCTCGCCGACCCTCTCCACCGCAGGCGGGAAAGAGGATAGCTGCGGATTTGGATGAATAGGGGGAAGTATTTATATTTAAAACTTAATCTTATCCAATACCATGCCTTATATCATCAACTTTTGCCGCGAATTAAGAAGACAACAAACCCCTGCAGAAACATTGTTATGGTCGTACCTTCGAAACAGGCAGCTTTTCCGGCATAAGTTTTTAAGGCAACATCCTATTTGCGGGGGCTATCGCAACAATGAACCGCTTTATTATATCGCTGATTTTTATTGCGATGCTGCCAAACTGGTGATAGAAGCCGATGGGCCAATTCATCTTCAAAAAAAGGACTATGATCAAAACCGTGATCAGGTGATGCAAGCCCTGAACTTAAAGGTATTGAGGTTTGAAAACGACACGATCTTAAATCAAACGGCAGCCGTTTTAGACGAGATCAGGCGGCACTTCTAAAAAGTCCAACTTAAACCCATAGCCACAATAGCAGTTACCCTCTTTACCGCTTGCGGTAGAGAGGGTGGACGAGCGAAGCGATGTCCGGGTGAGTCCCTCCGCGGACAGTTATCAAAGCGATTTTTAGATGCCAAAACAGCAGCTACCCTCTTTAACGCTTGCGGTAGAGAGGGTGGACGAGCGAAGCGATGTCCGGGCGAGTCCCCTCTGCGGACAGGTCACGAAGCGATTTTTCCCGCCATGCCCAACGCCAACCGTCCGCCACCGAACACCCGCTATACCAAATCCGAACGAATTAGGAGTTTTAATTCGTCCATAAATAGTTGTAAATAAATATGTTATAAAAATGGCATAATCTTAGCTGATGCCTTTCCCAAACACCGCTGGTCATGATCAAAAACTATTTACTCATCGCTTTTCGCAACCTTTCAAAAAATAAGGTATTTTCATTCATCAACATATTTGGTTTAGCCGTGGGTATGGCTGCCGGGTTGCTCATTATTCAATATGTAAGCTTCGAGCTAAGTTTCGATAACTTTCACGCCAAAAAGGACAGGGTATTCCGCGTGACGCAGGATCGCTACGACCGCGGTAAACTCAGCACCCGATGGGCCGGAGGGGCCTTTGCAGAGGGCAATGCCTTCAAAAATAACTTCCCCCAGGTGGAAGATTTTGTGAAGATTTATGGAACCGGGTCAGTGCTGGCTATTAATGGGGATAAAAAGCTTGTCCTTGAAAAATCATATTTCGCGAGTCCCTCTTTCTTCAATGTTTTTAGCTACCCGCTCATCGGCGGCGACCCGAAAACAGCTTTAAAGGAGGTTAATTCGGCTGTTATTACCGAAACAGTTGCTAAAAATCTCTTCGGAACAGTTGATGCCGTTGGCAAAACATTTAAGTACGACCTGAACGTGATGAAGGTAACCGGCGTAATGAAGGATTACCCGGAAAATACGCATTTCAGAAGTGACCTGTTAATATCATGGAGTACCCTGCTAAAATTTGCCGGCCCGAAAAATGATTTGGATAATCAGTGGCTAAACGACGGCTGCCTGACTTATCTTTTACTCCGTCCGGGCGTTGATCCGCAAAAGCTGGAAGCCAAATTTAAACCTTATGTTGATGGGGTTTACAAAAAGATCAACTGGTCCGGAGCCAGCGCGGTATACCACTTGCTGCCGCTGGAGAAGATACATCTTTCACCCAGTTTGATGGTCGAAGCGGAGCCTCATGGCGATGGCAAGTCGGTTTACTTGCTTGCCGGCATTGCCATATTTGTGATCATTATTGCATGGATCAATTACATCAACCTGGCTACCGCGCGCGGCATAGGCCGGGCTAAGGAAGTGGGTGTGCGCAAAACGCTGGGGTCAAACAAAGGTCAATTGCTTTGGCAATTTATGCTGGAATCCATGCTGCTCAACGGCCTGGCGGTTGTATTAGCCATCGTGCTTATAATTGTGTTTTTGCCGGTATTCTCCGCCATATCGGGCCAGTCGATCACCCTTGGCTTATTGTTTACACCGGTGTTTTGGCTGGCTGTTACAGGGCTGTTTTTGGTTGGCTCATTTTTCTCGGGTTTTTATCCGGCCATTGTGCTTTCCAGCTTCCAGCCTGTCGAAGTGATGAAGGGAAAACTATCCGCCTCATCGGGGGGCGTCATCCTGCGGAAAGTGATGGTAATCTTTCAATTCGCGGCTTCTATATTTCTTCTTATCGGATCGGTTACCGTTTACCGGCAGGTAAGCTTTATGGAAAAACAAAACCTCGGCATCAATATCGACCAAACGCTGGTTATTAAACAACCGCTGGCCCATATCGATTCGTTTTACCGCAGCATGAGCGCTTTTAAAAACGAATGCCTGCGCGACCCTTCGATCAAAAGCTTAACCGTGTCGACTTCTATCCCCGGCGAACCGGTCGGCTGGAATGCCGGCGGTATAAAGCTAAAAGGCACCGATCAATCGCAGGGCAAACAATACCGCATCATCGGCGGCGATTATGATTACCTTACTGCTTATGGTGCAAAACTGATAGCCGGCCGGGTATTCTCCAAAGATTTTGCCACTGACCCTCATGCTGTTGTTTTCAATGAGAAAGCTACCGAAGAAATGGGCTTCGAGAAACCGGAACAAGCAATAGGCAAGCAGATCGATTTTTGGGGCGACGTGTATACCATCATCGGCGTGGTGGACAATTATCACCAGCAATCGTTGCACGATGCTTATGACGCGCTTATTTTCCGTTGCATACCCGATGTGCGCGGCAATGTTTCGGTGAAAATAAGTACCGCCAATTTACAGCAAACCCTGGCCGCTTTAAAAAGCAACTGGAAAGCGTTTTTCCCGCAGGATGAGTTCGACTACTTTTTTCTCGACCAGCATTTTAACGAACAATATCACGCCGATAAACAATTCGGGCAGGTATTTGCGGCGTTTACCGGGATCGGCATCCTGGTGGCCTGTTTGGGCTTATTCGGCCTGGTTTCGTACACCATTGTTCAGCGTACCAAGGAGATCGGTATTCGCAAAGTGCTGGGCGCTTCGGTTAATACCATTCTTCAATTGCTATACAAGGATTTTGCCCAATTGGTGCTGATCGCCTTTATTGTTGCGGCGCCGCTGGGCTGGTACGCCGTCCACGAATGGCTGCAATCCTATGCGTTCAGGATCGATATCAGCTGGGCGTTTTTTGTCCTGCCGTTTATAGCGGTGACATTTATTGCCATGGCTACCGTGTCGTATCTCAGCATAAAAGCGGCGCTGATGAACCCGGTGCTGAGTTTGAAGGTGGAATGATAAGGCATTTAGCCCTGAGCAATAAAATTGAATTTTTAGGTAACGAGCCAGCCATGCCGCAAAGTATGCGCTGGCTTTTTTTGCGATGACTGGTTTTGGCGGGAAGTATTTTTTTTTGCTATTTAAATTATAGCGTTGATTAGCAGATAAAAAATTAATTTTACAGGTAAAGTGTGCCTTTACACAGAGAAAATAAATTTTGTTTAATTAACGCTATCTACCTATGGTCAAAGAATTAATCAAAAAAGCTAAGCTGGAGCTGAAGATAAGGTCCGGGGCGATTACCAGGATAAAGAAAGAAACTGCGGTTAATTATAAGTGGCACGGGAATAAATATGGCGGCTTTTATGTTCATCCCGACGGCTTAAATAGCAACTCTATCGTATACTCGTTTGGGATAGGCGAGGACATTTCCTTCGATCAATCGGTTATCGATAGTTACGGATGTAACGTGTTTGCTTTTGATCCAACGCCAAAATCTATCGCGTGGATAAAAAGTCAGCAGCTTTCGCCTAAGTTCAACTTCTTTGATTATGGCATCGATGCTAAAACCGGCTTTGTTAATTTTAATTTGCCCAAAAACGAAAATTATGTTTCAGGAAGTATTTTGAATCATCAAAATGTAAATGAAAACAATACGGTTTCAGTCCCGATGAAGTGTTTTAAAGATATAACCCAATTGCTTGGGCATAAACATATTGATGTTTTAAAAATTGATATCGAAGGGTCTGAATATGTTGTGATTGATGATATTTTAGCCGGCGGCGTAGAAATAGACCAGATATTATTAGAGCTGCACGAACGGTTTTTTGATGATGGAAAGGCAAAAACCCGGGCATTATTAAAATCATTGAAAGATCATGGATACAGCGTATTTGCCGTATCGGATTCTGCGGAAGAAATCTCCTTTATAAAAAACTCATCCGCAGCAAACACATGAATTTTGCCCGCAAGATAAGCGTTCAAATCCGTCTTAAATTGATGGATTAGCTCAGCTATTTTCTACGGTTTATTTTTTTGGGATTCAGTTTGACAGCATAGTCCTAATTTATTAGTTTAGTTACTAATAAATTAGGATTTGTAAAATCTAGTCTCTACCTTAGCCTAACTAATGACTAACCGCCATGCTTAAAAACTACATCAAAACCGCCTGGAGGAATTTGTTAAAAAACAAGTTTTACTCCCTCATTAACATTGCCGGTTTAACCGCCGGGCTGGCTATCGGCATCCTGATTTTACTATGGGTGCAGGATGAACTGAGTTTTAACACTTCCCCTAAAAAGACGCCTGACATTTACCGCCTGGAGCTTTTTGGCGGCACAGGTACCAGCCGGCAAATTTTCACTGTTGACGTGCCGCCGATTGGCCCGCTGGCTAAACAGCAACTGCCTGATGTTATTGACCAGGTGCGCCTAACCGGCAATAACGACTACTCGCTTTACAAATACCAGGATAAGGTTTTTGGTGATGAGAACGCGGTTTATGCCGATCCTTCCTTTTTCTCTATGTTCGATTTTAACCTGGTGCAGGGTAATAAATCAAACCCTTTTCCTGATGATAATTCCGTGGTGATCACCAAATCGACCGCCGATAAATGTTTTGGCAACGCAAACCCGATAGGTAAAGTAATTATTGCGGATAACAAAGCCAATTTTACGGTTAGCGGGGTGATTAATGATTTCCCCAAAAACTCCGACCTGAATTTCGACATGATCATGCCTATGAGCATGCACATGAAATTAATGCTGGCGCAGGGGCAGGACATGAGTAATAACTTCAGTTACCTGGATTACGAAACCTTCTTGCTGCTGAAACCGGGAACCGATTTGAAAAGCCTTGTTACCAAAATACGGCAGATACATTTGAACCATAAAGCCGACGACACAGATGCCGAATACCTGCTGCTTCCGTTATCAAAAATGCATTTGTACAATGCGGACATGAGCGATAACGGCATTACCACCATACGGATATTCATTATTATTGCCGTGCTGATATTGGTGATCGCCTGCATCAATTATGTAAATCTCTCAACTGCGCGATCAATGCTCCGGTCTAAGGAGATCAGTATGCGCAAGATAGTAGGGGCGGGTAAAGCACAGCTTTTTATCCAGTTTATTGTTGAAACTGCTTTGCTTTTTTCGCTGGCGACTTTTTTGGCATTGGGGCTCATCTTTATACTGATGCCACTGTTTAACCAGGTGTCGGGTAAGCAACTCTCGCTCAATCTTGCCGATTACCACATTTGGCTGGTAATTCTCACCGCTATAACGGGTACACTGGCGGCATCCAGTATTTACCCGGCGCTGCTGCTTTCGTCATTCGAACCGCTTAAGGCCCTAAAGGGCAAAATATCTGCCGGTATCGGCGATGTGTTGTTCCGCAAAATATTGGTGGTTACCCAGTTTACATTTTCAATTGTGCTTATCGTCGGCACCATCATCATTACCGGGCAGCTGAATTACATACGGTCGAAGAATTTGGGGTATGATAAATCGGACGTAATAACGCTTTGGATGCGCGATATGACGCCGCATTACGAAGCGGCAAAAGCTGAATTGTTAAAACAACCGGGCGTACTGGCGGTAACCCGGTCGAACCAAAACATTGTGCGGTACCAGGGTTTTACAGGGTCGAGCGATTGGGACGGAAAAGATCCGAAAGATAACCTGATGGTACACCCGCTTGTGGTGGATAAGGATCTTATTTCGTTTTTTAAAATGAAAATGGTGGCCGGGTCTTCCTTCACAGGTGCTGGTACGGATACGGCACGTTTTATATTAAACGAAGCGGCCGTTAAAGAAATTGGGATGAAGAACCCGGTGGGTAAAAGGTTTAAGATGGAGGGCATCAACGGCAGCATCATCGGCGTGGTGGCCGATTTTCATTATGCTTCCATGAAAGAGAAGATTGCGCCGGCCGTTTTTTGGTACCAGCCGCAGTACCTAAACAAAATGTATATCAGAACTACCCGCAGGGACGCGCCGAAAGCACTGGCCGCTGCCGAAAAAGAGTTTAAACAGTACAATGGCGAATACCCTTTCGGATATGCTTTTTTAGATGATATTTTCAACAACATTTACCAGGGCGAACAGCGTGAAGGAACTTTGTTTACCTACTTTGCCGGTATAGCCATCTTTATTTCGTGTTTGGGCTTATTGGGACTGGCTGCCTACACGGCCCAGGTGCGTACCCGTGAAATAGGCGTACGCAAAGTATTGGGCGCAAGCGTAGGTCGTATAGTGGGCCTGCTGGCGCAAGATTTTGTAAAGCTGGTGCTTATTGCCATATTGATCGCCACGCCGGTGGCCTGGTTTGCCATGTACAAATGGCTGGAAGATTATGCTTATCGCATCAGCATAGGCTGGTGGGTGTTCGTGCTGGCGGGGTTAGTCGCGGTTGTTATAGCATTTATCACTATTAGCTTCCAAACCATTAAAGCTGCCCTGATGAACCCGGTGAAGAGTTTGAGGTCTGAGTGATTAGAGCGTGGAGATTAGAGGTTAGAAAGAAAGCTGTGCTTGATTTATTGGAATGTTAGTTACATAACATTATATTAGTTGTTAAATAATTGGCAAGAAAACAGCCATTTACTGATGAACTAATTAACTAATGCCCCAATTAACCAATAAACCATGCTAAAAAATTACATCAAAACTGCCTGGCGTAATTTGTTGAAAAACAAATTCTACTCCTTTATCAATATTGCCGGCTTAACGGCAGGGCTGGCAATCGGCATCCTGATATTGTTATGGGTACAGGACGAATTAAGTTATGATAGTTTTCATAAAAAGGCAGCAAATATTTACAGGCTTGAAACTTCCGGCGGAACAGGCGCCAGCGTGCAAATATTTACATCGATCGTGGCGCCGATGGCCCCTGTTTCAACACGGAAATTACCCGATATACAGGACTACGTGCGCCTTACGCCCGCTTATAACTTTACCCTCTACAAATTCCAGGATAAAGTTTTTGCCGATGAGAAAGCAACCTATGCAGATCCTTCCCTGTTTAAGATATTTGATTTTCCGATTATTAAAGGAAACCCGGCAAAACCTTTTACGGATGACAATTCGGTGGTTATTACAAAAGAAACCGCCGAAAAATACTTTGGCGCTGCCGATCCCATTGGTAAAGTGATTATAGCCGATGACCGGGTTAATTTTACGGTTAGCGCCGTAGTCAATAACTTCCCCAAAAACTCAAGCATAAATTACGATATGATTATGCCGATGAGCTTTCATATAAAATTCATGCTGGCAAGACATGTCGACCTGAACACCAATTTTGACTTTTACGCATATGAAACCTATTTGCTGCTTAGGCCGGGTACTAACCCCAAAAGCCTGGTGGCGCCGCTGCAAAAAATACATCTTAGCTTCAGGCCCGAAGATACCGATGGGGCCTATTTGTTACTGCCAATAGCAAAAATGCATTTATACAATGCTGACCTCACTGACAAAGGGATTACGACTGTCAGGATTTTTGTAGTTATCGCCCTGCTGATACTGGTTATCGCCTGCATCAATTATGTGAACCTGTCAACTGCAAGATCGATGCTGCGATCAAAAGAAATAAGCATGCGTAAAATTGTCGGCGCGGCGAAGGCACAGCTGTTTATGCAGTTTATCATTGAAACCGCCTTGCTGTTTTTAATAGCCAGTTTACTGGCTTTCGGGCTTATATTTATATTGATGCAGGTATTTAACCAGGTGTCGGGCAAGCAGTTGGTATTCAACCCCCGCGACTATCATATCTGGCTCATTGTTTTGTCTGCCATTACAGGCACGCTGGCGGCATCGAGTATTTATCCGGCTTTATTGCTTTCATCGTTCGATCCGCTAAAGGCGTTGAAGGGAAAAATTTCGGCTGGCATAGGCGATGTATTGTTCCGCAAAATACTGGTGGTTACGCAGTTTACTTTTTCGGTGGTATTGATCGTCGGCACAATAGTTATCACCAATCAATTAAATTATATCCGCTCGAAACAGCTGGGCTATGATAAAAGTCACACGCTGGCGATCTGGATGCGCCGCATGGGCCCGCAATATGATGCCGTAAAAGCAGAATTATTAAAACAGCCGGGTGTTTTGGCCATTACCCGCGCAAACTCAAATATTGTTAACATGCCAGGCTTTAACGGTGATAATGATTGGGAGGGAAAATTGCCCGGCCAGGTTGTTATCGTGCATGAGATGGTGATCGATAAGGATTTTATACCCTTCTTTAAAATAAAAATATTGCAGGGTGCAGGCTTTACAGGTGCAATAGCCGATAGCGGGCACTTCATTTTAAACGAAACTGCTGTAAGGGAATTAGGCATGAAAAACCCGATAGGCCAGCGGTTCCGCATGTTCCGGACAAAAGGCACCATTATTGGCGTGGTAAAGGACTTTCATTTTGCTTCGATGAAGGAAAAAATAGGCCCGGCAGTTTTTCACTATAATCCGCATTTTATGGGCACTATGTATATAAAAACCGAAGGCCGCGACGCCCGCAAAGTTATAGCGTCTGCCGCTAAACAGTTTAAGCAATACAACGGTCAGTTTCCTTTCAGCTACGCTTTTTTAGACGACACTTTTAACAGCCTTTATCAAAGCGAACAGCACGAAGGAACATTATTCAATTATTTTGCAGCCATAGCCATATTTATCTCTTGCCTCGGTTTACTGGGTTTAGCTGCTTATACTGGGCAGGTGCGTACACGCGAGATTGGCGTGCGTAAGGTACTTGGCGCAAGTGTAAGCGGGATAGTTACCCTGCTGGCAAAGGATTTTGTAAAACTGGTATTTATAGCCATTGCAATAGCTACGCCGCTGGGATGGTTTGCCATGCATAAATGGCTGCAGGCTTTTGCCTACCGGGTAGATATTGGCTGGTGGGTGTTTGCATTGGCAGCATTTGTTGCGGTCATAGTCGCCTTTGCTACTATAAGCCTTCAGTCGGTTAAAGTGGCATTGATGAATCCCATTAAGAGCCTTCGGTCAGAATGAGCTGCTGCCGCGAAGATGGTTTGCGGAGGGAACCTGGAAGAGCAATTTTGATGTTAACCCTTATTTTATAATGCATTGATTATCAATTATTTAATTTGGGGTTAACATGAATTGTGTTAAGTTGTGTTAACCCTTTTGTAAAAGCACATTGGGGTGTTGACGACCTATTATAAGCTTACCTGTTTTTTCTTTCCCTCAAGGTCGGGCAAAAGGCCGGTGATGATGCCGATCAGCGGAAGGTACGCACATACTGAAAATACATAGTTAATGCCCTTTTGATCAGCTAACCAGCCAAGATAGGCCGAGCCTAAGCCGCCCATACCAAATGCCAGTCCAAAAAACAGGCCGGACACCATTCCCACCTTGCCCGGCAACAGTTCCTGCCCGTAAACAACGATAGCCGAAAATGCCGACGATAGTATGATACCGATAATGACGGCTAAAACAATGGTCCATTGCAGGCTGGCATGGGGCAGCAGTAATGAGAACGGTGCAACGCCCAGTATAGAGAACCAGATAACATATTTGCGCCCGAATTTATCGCCCAAAAAGCCGCCGATCAGCGTGCCTGCCGCTACGGAAGCCAAAAATAAAAACAAGTAAAGCTGCGATTGTTTTATAGTAAGGTGAAACTTACCGATAAGGAAAAAGGTGAAATAATTGGTCATGCTGGCCAGGTAAAAGAACTTGGAAAAGATAAGCAGCAGAAGTACGATCAATGACACAATTACCTTTGTTTTTGAAAGACCGGAATGTACTTCGTTGTGGGCCGACGGGTTGGCAGCCTTTTTGGTTAAATGCCCCTGGTACCATTGGCTGACTTTTGATAACAGGATAATGCCGAGCAGGGCAACCAGTGTAAACCACAAAATATAGTGCTGCCCCCTGGTTACAACGATAAGGGCCATAAGCAAGGGGCCGACCGCGCTGCCCGCGTTGCCTCCCAACTGAAAAATAGATTGCGCCAGGCCCTTTTTACCGCCGGATGCAACACGCGCAAGCCTTGATGATTCCGGGTGAAAAATAGAAGAGCCTACTCCCATTACCGCCACGGCACAAAGCAGTGCAATATAACTGGGAGCCATCGCTAACAGTATGATGCCTGCTAACGTTAAGCCCATGCCCACAGGCAGCGAATAGGGCCGGGGTTTACGATCGGTAAATGTACCTACCACGGGCTGCAACAGCGAGGCGGTTACATTGAACGTAAAAGTGATCAACCCGATCTGGGTATAATTTAAATGGAAGCTTCTTCTTAGCAAAGGATAAGCCGAAGGAATGACCGACTGCAGCATGTCATTAATCAAATGGCCGATACTAATAGCAATTAGTACGCTGAAAATTGTTTTCTGAACGACTTTTTGAGGTTCTTCGGTAACGGTTGACTCCATTTGTAAAATGGTATGCTTAAGGATGGTAATTTGATGAAACAAAAATGGGATTTTATGATTAGCTGCAAAAAATATTAGCCATTCATTGCATTGAGATGATATTGCCTTTTATCGCCACTGTATATTGCCATTATCTTGTCACATCTTAATCAGGGTCTATTTTTATTTATCCCGTTTGTAACGGATTGATTACTTTCGCCTGAAAATACGACCCAGCAGTTTATAATAATTTAAAATTGAGTTTGAGTTTGCCTGCCGGTTTTTAAACCCTCTATGAAGTCATTTTTTACCTTCTGCTTCTTAATAACCGGCTCATTAATTTTTACCCTGGGTGCTTTTGGACAGGAGAAAACGCCCGTCCCCATAAAAGTTATACCGGTTAAACCCAAACAGGCAGATTCAATACTTTATAAGCTGGACACCGCAACCACC
>Ga0206971_10373_pt1 | contig 11233 bp, 10 predicted proteins | sample Alteio_BWOrgHeat_85_FD_152917 | JGI IMG/M metagenome (GOLD analysis project Ga0206971, IMG submission 152917) | Enriched cells from forest soil in Barre Woods Harvard Forest LTER site, Petersham, Massachusetts, United States -... | ecosystem: Environmental > Terrestrial > Soil > Temperate forest >...
TTACCTTCGATATTTCACAGACTCGTGACTTCCATATGACATCTATGTGACAAAAAGAAACCCCTGCAGGTCCGTTTGATCGAACCTGCAGGGGTCGGTGCATGGTTAGAACGTCAGGTACGTCGTGAACTGAATACGATTGTCGTACGCATAACGATTGGCAACATCGTTATACTGATTTTTGATCTGGGCCCATTCCAGCGCGAAACGCAGCCAGGTCAAAGGCAAATACATCACGTTGCCGTAGTAGTATTGATACTTCAGGATTTGAGTTGCTGCTGGGGCAAAGTCAGCCATGTTGAGGATATCTGTCTCGGCATAGCCAATACTGTTGGCAAAATGCGATCCAGGCCACATGTAGGTGAAGTTCCCACGGTAGGTCTGGAGATGAATCAAGTCCAGGTTTCCGCCCGCTGAAACGCCGGCAATTCCAGAATCAAGCGGCCCAGTTCCGGTGGTGCCAATTGCTCCATCTCCCGGTGCTCCGAGACCGCCAGTAGCTCCGGCGACTTCGAGACCGCCATAGCCGGTTCCATTGCTGTATTCCATCGTAAGCGCCAGAGTGTTCGAAGTGCTCTTCCCATCGCTAGATGGAATGATGGGGATCAAGGCATCAAAGGCCACGACTGTGCCGGTTTGATCCGGAGTTGCATTCGTGTGAGCGACACCAGCGAGTGCGGCTCCAGACGTACGAACCGGAATTACCGCGGCGGATGCGGCCAAGGACAATCCGACCATTGGGGTCGAGGATCCAAGACCGGATACCGCTTTATACTTGGTCGAAGCCAGCCGAAGACCTGCATGTCCTTCCGGAAGGGCCGAATCCAATTGGGCCGGTTTTGCCGCATCGATTGCGGATTCGATGGTCCAGTTTTCATCGAGAAGCTTCGAGGTGTTCGTCAAGCGGATCTGCGAGAATCGGCGATAAAGCTGGCCGACGTTCGGTTGAACATCCGCTTCACTTGGGAAGTAGTAGGGCTGCCAACCTAACAACGACCATGTTTGACCGATTTTGGCGTTCCAGGCATCGTTATAGGTCAGGTTCATGTAGGCATGACGAACACGGACGGTTGCATTGTTAAAGAAATCACGTTCCGTCTGAGTCTGAGGCGCCGCGGTGGTTTGTCCCGGGGTGATGTTGGCCGCTTGATTGCCTAAGAAGTCGAATTCGAAAATGCCTTCTGTCGCAAAGCCGTTTTCGGTTTTTGGCAGAGTGACGTCGAAACCCAGCCGGCTGTTCCGGATGCTGTCGATGGTCTCCCCATGCCGGCCTGCGTAGGTCGCGGCGTTGGCCTTCGGGATGGTCGGATTATCCAATTCTTCCACGACTTTACTGCCGGTCACCAACTGCTTGGTGTCATTGATCAAGTCGTTTTCGATAAACCCATACATCCGGACATTGACGTTCGGAATGCTCTTAATACTCAACGTGGCCGTCTCATCCGCGAAGCTCGGTCCCGCAATCATCGCGAGGGCCAATAGCGAACAAGCGGCTTTGCTAAGCGTTTCTTGTGTCTTGTTCTTCATGAACATGCTCTTTCTCCTTTAGGTTAGATATGGAGGTTGTTGACTCAACGGTGGACAATGAATGCGTGAGTCCCCTCCCCCTTTTTTGTGTGGAACTCAAATTGAAACGGGCGACACCCGCGAAAAGGGGAAAAGGGCGCCGCCCGTTAAATGGATGGTGTGCTAAAACCGCGTTCCCCTTTTGGTCCGTCATAAAATTGGAAAAGGCCGCCTTCAGGCAGCCTCTCTAAGCCTCCGCAAGCCCAGCTCGACGGCTTTCAGCCGCCAGGCGATGGCTTCTTCTCCGAGGGTTTCTTTTTCCATGTCTTGAACCACATGCGACAAAGACTCGATCTGCTGTCTTAATCCCGCCGCCATGTATTCCACCTTCACTTGTGTTCCCATTCTGACCTCCGAGCCCGCCCACGGCAGGCATTTATCATTCTTTTGTTGGGGCTATTGTAGGCGCGGTTGCAGCGGCAACCCATAGCGGTAGGGTAAAAGCTATGTGACAGAGGGATGACAAAAGACGGCGTTTAGGCAGGAATTAGCCGGGATTCGAGTTTAAAACTTCGCTGTCCTTGTTGAATTCCACATGACCCAGAGGGAATGTGTTTCCGATCGCGTCACGGTAGAAAATCTGATGAAAGCCCGGAGTGGATTCAATCGTTAGTCCTTTGCAACGGGCTTTGTCCGGGTTCGATGTCCAAAGGACGTGGCTCACGAGGAGGGAAATAAAGATGTCGTTGTCTTTCGCGTCTACCTGAGTTTTTTGAATCATCATGCCGGAATCCAAATTGGTTGGTTTCTGAGTGAAAGTCTGGTGTCCGGACAAATCGCACAGAAGCTCCATCGACCAGGCATGTTGTTGCTCCTGCAGTGTTTTCCCGATTTGAATGCCGCCCACCGATTGCAAAAAGGGCCAATCCGCGATTTGGCCCCGGATGGTCGTGGAAGAAATATCGGCGGCGCGAACGGTTGTTGAGAGTCCCATCCATAGAAAAAGAAACGGAAGAAAATGCCGAGCTTTCATAGGGTCGAAGACCTCATGCAGCATCTACTTTAGCGATCTTTAAGCCGGTATGCTTGGCCAATTGGGTGAAATCAGAATCATGGTGGAGTAGAGCCGTTTCGTGCTCAAGACATACAGCCGCAATGAGGCAATCGACGGTGCTTCGAATGGTGACGCCCTTTTTGCGACATCGCCGATAGAGATCCGCCGCATGCACGAATGTGCGCGGAGCCTTCGCCGTCAAACAGGGAAAGGAGTTCAGTTGACGTTTCACCATCTGATATTCTTTATCGTGAGGAATGCCCCTCAGAATTTCAGTCAGGATGATATCCGTGATCGCCACCATGGTCCCCTTCTGCAGGAGATGTTCTAACGTGCGCTTTTCGGGGGAGTCTGTTCCGCGAAAGAAATCGATCCAAACCGTCGTGTCGATCAGGATCATGCGGCGTCAGATCGCCAGGCTTTAAGGTCCCCTTCCCAGCGGATCTTGCCGGCCAACTGAAGGATATCACGCCGCCGTTCACGCCGCATCAGTTCCCGGAGCGCTAAATGAACCAGTTCTTTTTTGGTGTGGCACTTCATCCGAGCGAGTCCTTCCTTGACCAGCTTATCGTCTAAATCAATATTGGTTCTCGACATAAGGCCTCCTTTTAATACACCAAAGATAGCTTAGTTATGTGTATGGTGCAAGGGGGGGGGTCGGACCTCCCCGAATGATTACAAGATATGCAAAGAGATAGAATGCACCCATGTGCCGCCTCTTCAGTCGATTTTCTATCGAGCCGCAAGGAATCGCGGAGCCACTGAAAGAGGGCCCATTTTCCTTGGTGCGATTGAGCACGAAGGACTCCAAGCGGCTGCAATCGGATGGTTGGGGAGTGGGCTGGTTCGGGCGAGGCATCCCGAGAGTGCTGAGAAGCAGCGGACGGATTTATTGCGAGTCAGCCCGGGTGACTCAAGCGGTGAAAACTGTTTTTAGCCCTACAACGTTGGGCCATATTCGTCGGGCGTCCAATCCTCTCAAGCTCCCCAAAAAAGCTCTGAGCAGTCTCCAAAACAGCCAGCCCTTTCGCCACGGTCCTTGGCTCTTCTGCCATAACGGCACGTTGTCGATCCCACGGGAGGTGAAAGCTGAGCTAGGGTCCTGGAAGCGATTTGTAAAAAGCAAAAACGATAGCGAGGTTCTTTTCTACTGGGTGCTCAAAACCGTCATGAGCGCTCGCTCGGGCACCCCAGCCGCGCGGCTGAAGAAGAGCATGCAGCAACTCGATGCGATCTGGCAGCGCTGCAAGTCCGCTCATCCGGACCTGCGTTATCCCTACCATGGGTTAAATTGGGTGCTGACGGACGGAGGGATCCTGCTCGCGTTTTGTTACGCCAATCCCGAGGGGTTCAAGCAGGGCGTTGCGCTCGGCCATAAAAAGCAGCCCTATTTCGCCTTACAGATCCGTCAGAGCCGTGAATCGATCGATGTCGCCTCGGAGGCCTGGGACACCGATTCCCGCTGGGAAGCCCTGGGCCATGGCGTGCTGCTCGTCGTCAAGCGCCGCCGGAACCGGCTGCATTCGCAGCGCTTCCCTATCCTCTAACCATTAAAAATAATTCGATGTAATGCCGCCGTCGGCCACGATCGCGGCGCCCGTGGTCCAGGCGGACTCGTCTGAGGCGAGGTAAAGGGCAAGATAGGCGATATCTTCGGGCTTGCCAAAACGACCCAGCGGAATGCGGACCAGGCGTTTGTTGCGTTCGGCGGGATTGGCAAGCAGCCACTTGGTAAGAAGCGGCGTTTCAATCGGGCCTGGACAGATAGCGTTGGCGCGTACGCGCTGGGGCCCGAATTGGACTGCGAGCGACTTGGTCAGTGCCAGCACCGCTCCTTTGCTGGCGGTGTAGGCATCCTGGGGAACGCTGCAGCCGACTAAGGCGACGAAGGACGCCGTGTTAATCACCGAGCCCCCGCCGCGTTTAATCAGATGCGGGATCCCATGTTTACAACAATTCGCGAGCCCCTGGAGATTGACCGCCAAAACTTTCTGCCAAACCGATTCGGGCGTGTCCGTTACCGAGCCGTCATCGGCAGGGAAAATCCCCGCGTTGTTATAGAGAACGTCCAGGCCCCCAAAAGCCTGAGCGCCTTCGTCCATCAATTTTTTGCAATCGGATTCACGGCTGACGTCGGTCTTAATAAACACCACCTGGCCGCCTTGCGCTTTCACCGCTTGCACAGTTTCACTTCCCGCGCGCTCGTCAATATCGCCGATCACAAGCCGAGCGCCTTCTTTGGCAAAAAGAAGAGCGGCCGTCGCTCCCATACCGCTGCCGCCGCCCGTAATGACGCAAACTTTGTCTTTCAGTCGCATAGCTTCCTCTCAGATTCTTTCGAAATAGCGCTTCGATTCCCAGCAGGTCACGGCTTGATCGTAAGCGCTCTGTTCGAGTGATCCCGCATGCGCGTAATGGTCAATCACCTCAGGGCCGAAGATCTTCTTCAAGAGGGGCTCGGTGGTAAAAGCGTCGAGCGCATCGCGCAGTGTTTTCGGGACCTGGGGAACCGCTTTGGCTTCATAAGCATTCCCCTCATAATACCCTGCAAAGCTGAGTTTATTTTCGATTCCGTAAAGGCCAGCCGCCAGGGTCGCGGCAAACGCTAAATAGGGGTTGCCGTCCGCACCGGGCATTCGGTTTTCCAGCCGCAGCCCCTTTCCTTCGCCAACCACGCGCAATCCGCAGGTGCGATTATCCATTCCGCAAACTAAACGCGTCGGCGCAAAAGAACCGGATTGATAGCGCTTGTAGGAATTAATGGTCGGCGCGTAAAAATAGGTCAGAGCGCGGCCCAACGCGAGCTGGCCCGCGATGTAATGGCGAAAGAGCCCGGGTTTTTCACTGAATTGATTCTGTGTGCCGCCGCGGTTCCAGAGGCTTGAATGCAGATGAAAACTGGAACCCGCCTGATCGACATGCGGCTTGGCCATGAAGGTCACCGCGTGGCCTTGCTGGAAGGCGATCTCCTTCACACCATTTTTGTAAATCACGTGGCGGTCGGCCATGTCCAGAACATCCGCGTAGCGCAAATTGATTTCGGCCTGGCCGCGACCCCACTCGCCTTTGCTATTTTCGATCGGTATGCCGGCGCCTTCCATGCCATTGCGGATCGCTCGGATAAGCGGTTCCTCTTTGGTCGTTTGAAGGATGTGGTAATCTTCCAGGTAGGCACTCACGGGCTCGAGGTGATGGTACCCCTTCTGCTCAGCCGATTGAAAGGTCTCTTGGTACACATAAAATTCGAGTTCAGACGCCATTTTGGCGCGAAGCCCAAGCTTGGTCGCACGGGCGATTTGCCTTTTCAGAATCTGGCGGGGCGAGACTTCAACCGGTTTCCCCTCTTCGGTCACCAGGTCGCAAAGAACGAGCGCTGTTTTTTCCAGCCACGGAATGAGCCGCAAGGTAGAGAGATCGGGAATGGCTTTCATGTCCTGATACCCCGACGCCCAACTGGCGGTGGCAAATCCCGGAAGCGGCTCCATCTCCATGTCCACGGTGAGAAGATAGGCGCAGGCATGCATGGCGTTTGCCAGCACCTCATCGATAAAAAAGCGCCCGGTCATGCGTTTGCCCATAAGCCGGCCCGCCATATCGGGGAAGACGCAAAGGACCGTGTCGATCTGCCCTTTTCGGACCAGCGCCTTCAATTTCTCGGGGGTCAGCATGCGCCCTTCTTATTCTGTCGGAAATGAATGCTCTGACGCCGCGTCAGCGCGTAAAATCCAAAACGCGAAAGCGTCGATCCTTGGCCGCTCTGACGCGCCCCCGACCAGGGCAGCGCCGGATCTAAATAGTCGCAGCGGTTCTGATAAACCGTTCCGAACTCGAGCGCGCCTGCCAGGCGATCGGCCCGCGCCGGATCTTGTGTCCAGACCGAAGCGGTCAGTCCCATCGAAGAATCATTCATGAGCGCGAGCGCCTCATCGTCACCGGCAACCGCGCGCACGGGGAGAATTGGGCCAAAGCTTTCTTCCTGCATGAGAGAGGCCGCTTGCGGAACATCCGCCACCAGAGTCGGCGGGAAGAAGTTGCCGCGGGATTTCGGAAGACGCTTTCCGCCACAGAGAACCCGCGCCCCTTGAGCCCGGGCCTTGGCGACTCTCGCTTCCAAACGAGGGAGCGCCGCTCTTTGAGCCAGTGGTCCCATCGTGGTTTCACTTTTCAAAGGATCTCCCAACCGGTAGGCCGTCATTACGCCTTGGGCGCGCTGCAAAAAGGCGTCGTAGTGGCGCCTGTGAACGTACACTCGTTCCACGGAGCAACAGGACTGTCCAGCGTTGTAGCACGCCCCATCGACAATATTGGCCACCGCAAAGTCGAGATCGGCATCTTCGGCGACATAGGCCGGATCTTTTCCTCCGAGTTCGAGGCCCACGTCGATTAGTTGCGCCGCCGTCTGTTGAGCCATCTTGCGGCCGCCTTCAACCGATCCGGTGAAGGCCACGTAAGTAATGCGCGGGTCTTTCATCAGTCGGGCCGTGTCTTCATGCGTGGCCGAGATCGCCGTGACGAGTCCGGGAACATCCAGATGGCCGAACGCCTTTTCAAACGCTTGACCGCAAAGAGGCGTCATCGCACTGTGCTTAAGAAGCACCGCATTTCCGGCCAGGAGCGCCGGGACGATCACGTTTACGGGAATAAGAAGCGGATAATTCCAGGCGGCGAGATTCAGGACGATGCCGAGCGGCCGGTGCTCGATACGTCTTAAAAACCCTTCTTTATGCGGCAGGATTTCCGGCGAGAGTGTGTCCTTGGCAATCGAGACCATGTACTCGGCGCGCTCAAAAAAGGTTTCGACCTCGCGTTCGGACTGAGCCAGAGGCTTGCCCATCTGCTGTGTGATCTGACGTGCCGTTTCCGCTCCAGAAGCCCGAAAGCGTTTCAAACCCTCGCGCACCTGGCGAATTCGTTCATCCAGCGAGAGCCGGTGCCATTTTTGATAAGCCTTCTCGGCGCTGCCCAGCTTGGCCGCTAATGTTTTCGGGGTGTCCATCGTCCAATCGCAAACGACTGACTGGTCAAACGGATTAAGAACTTTGAGGGAGGCCATTTCCTAAAGCTTGGCCCAAATTCGCCTCGAATGCAAGCCATTTGGCATCGTTGCTTGGCAACTGTCTCCTTGATTTAAAATAACAGGGAGGCATTGCAATCCGACTTTTCTTGGATTAGAATCAGTTTGTGATTGCTCATGGCGCACGTTTCTTAAAAAAGGGGTTTTATCTCTCGATTATCGTCGTGATAAGCGTGATTTTCAGCTTGCCGCGCGAAGTTCGGGCATTCGGCCAGCCGCTTTCGACTTCTTTTATTCAGGTCCAATCTTCGCATCATGACGGCCGCGGAATGCAGTTGATGCACATCCGTAAATTCCGCCGGCGGCAGTCGCACTTTATTTTCAATCCGCACCTGTCCGCGACCTTCTTGTCGGACCCTTTCGTGCTGTTTTTCTCGCGCCTGTTTTTCAACGGCTGGACCCTCCTCGCGCGCGAACCCGATCCGCTCGTTCATCCACCCGCATAGTCTTCCTGTCTCCGTAGTTCTGAAGGGCATAGGGATGGGTATCCCCATTTAAGATAGGAGCGCATCATGAGCCAGGACAGGACAGAATCTCAAGAAGGCATCGCCGCTTTTGCCATTGACCACCCCCACTTTACGATCGTCGTTTGCTTGATGACCGTCATCCTCGGCGTTTTGAGCATGGTTCTTTTGCCCAAGGATCTCTTGCCCTCCGCCAACATGCCGGCGGTGCAGATCCTGTCCTTTTATACGGGTATGCCCGTGGACTATGTCGAACAAGATTTGACCTATTTGATCGAGCGCTACACCGGGCAGGCCGTCGGACTTCAAAACCAGGAATCTCGATCGCTGGTGGGCGTCAGCATCGTCAAAAATTATTTCAATCCCTCCATCGATCTCAGTAACGCGATCGCACAGACAGGGTCTCTCGTCATGTCCGTCTTAAGGAAACTTCCGCCTGGGACTCAGCCGCCGCTCATTCTTCCCTTTGATCCGATGGCCGCGATCCCTCTGGCCCTTTGCGCTGTGGGTGGGGAAAACAAAAGCCAGGCGGATCTCCAGGTGCTGGGCCGCTACTGGGTGCAGAACGCCATTCAAGGCGTTCCTGGAGCAATGGCGCCGACCGTCATGGGCGGAAAAACGCGCGAGGCGATCGTTTATCTCGACCCCAAAAAGCTAGCCCGCTACAATTTCTCGCCCGTGCAGGTGATGAATAAATTAAACGCCCTGAACACCTATGTTCCTGCCGGCGACATCAAGGTCGGACCATGGGACTATCAGATCATCAGTAACGGCCTTGTGGAAAAAATAGACGGCATCAATAAGTATTACCTCCGCTCCCAGAATGGCGTGGCCGTTCAGGTCAAAGATATTGGGCATGCCGAAGATGCGGCCGCGATCCAGACCAACGTCGTCCTGATCGACGGTAAGCCGCAAGTCTATGTTCCGATATACCGCCAGCCAGGCGCCAATTCCCTCGATGTCGTCGAACAAGTCCGCACCGCCGTCCAAAAATTGGAATCCACTCTGAGTGGCTATCAGCTGACAATCGTCAACGACCAGACCATTTTCATCCGCAAAGCCATTGAATCCATCAGTCACGAAGGGTTGATCGGCGGCGGGTTCGCGATGATCATGGTTTTCTTGTTCCTGGGAAGCCTGCGTTCAGCCTTTGCCGTGCTCCTGTCGATTCCTTTGTCGCTCCTCGGCGCCTTTATGGTCTTGAAGGGCACGGGACATACATTGAACGTCATGACTCTGGGAGGGCTGGCGCTTTCCATCGGCGTTTTGGTCGACAACGCCATCGTGGTGATCGAAGTCATCATGCAGAAGCGGTCCTTGGGGATGTCTCCGCGTGAGGCCTCTCTCGTAGGGGCCAAGGAAGTCTCGATGCCGGTTCTGGCCTCAACCGTCTCAACATTGATCGTTTTTTTTCCCGTCGTTTTTCTGCAAGGGGTCGTGAAAATTCTCTTTTCGGCTCTCTCCATCGCCGTCATTGCGGCCATGGTCGCGTCCTACTTTGCCGCGATGATGGTGATTCCTCTTTATACCGCTCATTTCCTAAGCAACGAAGACGTGGCTCCACGAGGAATTCTTGGTTGGATCCAAAACTGGGTCGTCCGCATCACCGAGGCCTATGGGCGGAGCTTGAGCTGGGTGGTGGCCAAAAGAAAAATTGTTTTGCCCGTTTCGGTCCTGGCACTTTTGGCGCTGGGGGGCCTCTTTGCCCCGCACATTGGCGCCGAACTTTTTCCGCGAGCGGATGCCGGGAGCTTCCGCATCGACCTGCGCGGCCCCACCGGCATGCGCATCGAGGAGACGACCGCATTGTCCAATCAGATTGAGGCCAAACTCCGCACCTACATCGATGCCGGTGATTTGAAGATGATTATTACCAATGCCGGCGTGTACTACGGATACTCCGCTGCCTTTACGCCCAACTCTGGGCCTCAGGATGTGTTTTTCAACGTGGAGCTCACGGAAAATCGTCGTCACACTTCCCAGGAATATGCGGCGCTCATCCGGAAGAATCTTCCGAAGGATTTCCCGAACGTGGAGTTTGGCATTGAATTGGGCGGCCTCTTAAGTGCCGCCTTAAACGGGGGACTTCTTTCGCCCATCGACGTCCAGATCGAGGGTCCGGATCACGCGAAAACTCATGAGTATGCCGAGGCCTTCGCCGGAAAGTTTAAAGCCATCCCCGGCGCGGTTGATGTGCGGGTGCAGCAGCGTTTCGACGCGCCAGAAATCAAGTTGAAGATCAGTCGTGAAAAAGCCAGCGACGTGGGGCTCAATCCCGACGAAGTCGTGAAAAATGTGGTGAGTGCCGTCTCCAACAGCTCCACCTATAATTTCTCGATCTGGGTGGATCCCAAAACCGGAATCGATTATCCCTTCGGTGTTCAGTACCCGGAACAAAGTCTTTCCAGTTTCGACACGCTAATGAATATTCCCATCACCAGCGCCGAGCAGGAGCGCAGTGTGCCCTTGCAAAAAATCGCGACCATGACGGAGATCAAAGGGCCGATCGAGCTCAACCACAAAAACCTCCAGCCCGTGATGGACATTTATATGGACGCGCAGGGACGGGATATCGCGGGTGTGGCCAATGACGTTCAGAAGATTCTCAATCAGCAAACGTTTCCGCCGGGCTACTCCGCGTACATTCGTGGGGAAATCTCGGCCATGAAACAAGCGGTAGGCTCTTTGGGAGGAGGCTTTCTTTTGGCGGCGATTCTGGTTTATCTGATCCTTGTCGTGCAGTTCCGGTCCTTTCTCTTGCCGGCTATTATGATGACGACCGTCCCCATGGGGATGGTTGGCGTTATCCTGATGCTGGCCTTGACCCACACGTATTTTAGTATCCAGGCCGCCATCGGATGCATCTTCGTGATCGGCGTCGCCGTTTCGCATGGAGTTCTCCTCGTCGAATATATTCTAGAGCGAACCCACATCGACTCCAACGTCGATAAAGCCATCATCAACGGAGCTAAGGCCCGTTTACGGCCGATCGCGATGACCTCGTTGGCGTCCATTCTTGGTTTATTGCCGATGGCCTTGGGGTGGGGGCGGGGATCGGAGGCCAATATCCCTCTCGGGCGCGCGGTCATCGGAGGCCAGATTATGTCGACGCTGTTAAATTTTTATCTCGTCCCG
>Ga0206971_10374_pt1 | contig 11192 bp, 8 predicted proteins | sample Alteio_BWOrgHeat_85_FD_152917 | JGI IMG/M metagenome (GOLD analysis project Ga0206971, IMG submission 152917) | Enriched cells from forest soil in Barre Woods Harvard Forest LTER site, Petersham, Massachusetts, United States -... | ecosystem: Environmental > Terrestrial > Soil > Temperate forest >...
GAGCACAACGTCGGGGTCCGGCTTGACGAGGGTCATGACAACCCAAGGAAGCTCGCCGTCGCCCACGAGCAGGTTCGAGCCGCCGCCGAGAAATTTGTGCGGCACGCCGTGCTGTTCGAGCAGGTTCAGCAAGTCCGGAATACCTCCGTGCTTTTTGATGCGGAGCACATCGGTCGTGCCGCCTATTCCGAGCGATGTCAGTTCCGACATCGCCTGGCCGGGACGCAATTCGACGCCCAGCTCCGGCAACGCGGCGAGGATCTTTGGATTATCAATGCGCATGATTAAGGTGATGCTCCGTTCCGAGCAGTACCACCAGCTCGTTGCTGGCGCGGCTGACGTTGCCCGCACCTATGGTCAAGATTGCGTCGCCCGACCGCGCTTCTTTGAGCAGCTGTTCGATGCCCTGCTGCATGGTCGGGAAATAAAAGACGTTTTTGTGGCCGGCCTCGCGGATCGACTTCGCGAGCGCTTCGCTGGTGATGCCGGGGATGGGCTGCTCGCTGGCGGCATAGATGTCGGTGAGAACGAGAATGTCGGCCTGATTGAAGGCGCGGCTGAAGTCGTCCCAGAGCGATTGCGTGCGCGAGTAGCGGTGCGGCTGAAACAGAACCAAGGAGCGATTGAACTTCGAGGCGCGCGCCGCCTCTAGCGTCGCTTTGATCTCGACCGGGTGATGGCCGTAGTCGTCAACCACCGTGATGCCATTGACGACGCCTTTCACGTCAAAGCGGCGGCCTACACCGGAGAATTTCGCCATGCCTTCGCGGATTAGATCGCTCGGGACGTTGAGATAGAGCGCGACCGCAGCGGACGCGGCGGCGTTGCGAACGTTGTGAATGCCCGGGGGATGCGGCAGCTTGAAGATGCCGAGGTCGTCGCCCTTGTAGGTGAGGCGGAATTCGCTACCGAGCCCTTCGAGTTTGATGTCACTGATGACGAGGTCGGCCTGCGTGGACGTTCCGTAAGTGATGATGGGTCGCTTCACGTTCGGAATGATGGCCTGGACGTTGGGCTCGTCGAGGCAAAGAATCGCGGCGCCGTAGAATGGCACGCTGTTGACGAATTCGATGAAAGCGTTCTGGATGTCTTCGAGCGACGAATATTGATCGAGGTGCTCACGATCGATCGTCGTCACAACGGCGACGACGGGAGAGAAAAGCAGAAAGCTGCGATCGCTCTCATCGGCTTCCACCACGAAGTAGTCGCCCTTGCCAAGACGCGCCGTCGTGCCGGCTTGATTCACGCGGCCACCGATGACGAAAGTCGGATCGAGGTGAGCGGCAGCCAAGACCGAAGCCACGATCGATGTCGTCGTCGTCTTCCCGTGCGCGCCAGCGACGGCGATGCCGTATTTCAGCCGCATCAACTCCGCGAGCATTTCAGCTCGCGGAATCACCGGAATCTTGTGCTTGTGCGCTTCGATAACTTCAGGATTTTCGGACTTGATCGCGGACGACGTGACGACGACGTGTGCGTCGATCACATTGCTGGCTTTGTGACTATCAAAAATCGTCGCGCCGAGATTCTGCAGCCGTTCGGTAATCGGTGAAAGTTTTGTATCGGAGCCGGAGACCGAGTAGCCCAGCGTCAGCAGCACCTCGGCGATTCCGCTCATGCCGATTCCGCCGATGCCTACCAGGTGAATCCGCTGGAAATTACGAAACGACACCATCATGGCTATCCTCGAGTCCCCAAGTCCGCTGACCCTGCGCGGATCGTTTGATCTGCGCCCGTCACAGGCGTACTGCGCGCCAGAGAACCTCGTGGCGCTACTTCTTCGATCAGATTGACGATGTCGCGCGCGGCATTGGGCGTAGCCAGGCCACGAGCGGCAGTCATCATCTTTTCCATCTCCCGGGGCTGGTCGAGGAGGGAGAAAATTTCACTGCAAAGCCGGTCTGCGTTGAGCTCCGGCTCCGGAATGACGCGTCCGGCTCCGGCGCTGGCCATCGCCTGCGCGTTGCGCAGTTGATGGCTATCGGTCGCGGCGCCAAAGGGGATAAAGATAGCCGCGCGGCCGGCGGCTGCGATTTCAGATGCGGTGATCGCTCCGGCGCGGCAGACGATGACGTCGGCCCACGCGAAACGCTCCGCCATATTGCTTAAAAACGGTACGACCTCTGCTGCGTACTCCCGGCGGGCGTACGCTGTTCTAACGGCATTATAATCGCGTTCGCCGGTCTGATGAACGATGCTTAGTTCCTCTTTGCGCACAGCGAGGCGGTCCATCGCGTCGACGAAGGCGCGGTTGATGACGAGCGCGCCCTGGCTGCCGCCGGTGACAAGCAGGCGGAACGGCTTTTGCAGTTGGCGCGGCTGCATCGCGAAAAATTCCTGACGCACAGGGCAGCCGGTGACGATGGCTTTCGGTCCCAGAGCTTTCGCGGAACGTTCGTAACCTGCGGCGATGCGTTTCGAAAGTTTGGCCAGCACCTTGTTCGTGAATCCAGGCTCGGCGTTGGGTTCGAAGATTACGTTCGGGATGCCGCGCATCCATGTGGCGAGCATCATCGGGCCGGCGGCATATCCGCCGACGCCGAATGCGGCGACTGGCTGGTGTTTGCCGAGGATGCGCATCGCATCGAGCAAGCCAGGGCCGAGGATCGCGACATTTTTCGCGAGCGTCACGCCGCCCTTGCCCTTGAGTCCACCGGCGCGCAGCGTCTCCAGAGGCAGCCCCGCCTGCGGCACCAGCTTCATTTCCATCCCGCGTTGCGTTCCGACCAGCACGACTTCCCTCTCGCTTCCTCTCGACAACCATTCGCGCGCGATCGCAATCGCCGGAAAAACATGACCACCCGTGCCGCCGCCTGCGATCAAAAGCTTCACCGCGCTACGCTTCCGCCTGCTGACTGATATTCAGGAGCACGCCCGTGGCCAGCAGCATCACCAGCACGTTGGAGCCGCCATAGCTGATAAACGGCAGCGGGATTCCCTTGGTCGGCACGAGGCCGAGCACGACGACGAAATTAATCAGCGCCTGGAATATCACCATCGCGGTGATGCCGAGCGCGAGCAAGCGGCCGAAACTGTCGGGCGCGGAGTACGCGGCGCGAATTCCACGCCAAGCGTAGACGCCGAAGAGAGCGATCACGATCACGGCGCCGATGAAGCCGAGTTCTTCGCAGATCACCGCGTAGATGAAGTCGGTGTGCGCTTCGGGAAGATAGAAGAGTTTTTGCTTGCTCTCCATGAGGCCAACGCCAGTGAAACCACCGGAGCCGACGGCGATGAGCGATTGCAGCAGCTGGAAACCGGCTCCAAGCGGATCGGCGTCCGGATTAAGGAACGCCGTTAGTCGCGCCTGGCGGTATGCGACGTGGTGAATCAAAAGATAGAGCGCGGGCAGCGCGGTGCCGACTCCGACCGCCAGCCATTTCCAGGACAACCCGGAGACGAACAAAATCGCGGTCGCGATGAGAACGATGTCAACGGACGTACCGAGATCGGGCTGCGCGACGATGAGCATCACGAAGAGAAGAACCGGTCCGACGGCGGGGAGAATCGTCTGAAGAAAATCTTCTTTGTTGAATTCCATCGCGGCGGCGGCGCGGCGTTTCATGTCGAGAAACCATGCGAGATACAAAATGATCGCGAGCTTGGCGAGTTCGGACGGCTGGATGCCGACTGGGCCGAATTTAATCCAGCGATGCGTGGCGTGCGACTTGTCGAGGAAGAAGGTGCCGACCAGCATGAGTAGCACGACGCAGACCGCGGTGCAGACGACCGCAGGTTCGCGGAGGCGCCGATAGTCGACGCGCATCAGCGCGAACATGCCGATGATTCCGATCACCAGGCACACCGCCTGGCGCAGCAGAAAGATGTACGGGCGGCCGTACTGATGTTCGGCGGTGACGGCGGACGCGCTGAAGATCATCACCGCGCCCAGCAGGCACAGCGCCAGGGTTACGCCGAAGAGCCAGCGATCGTTTTCAACTTGTCTCGGCAAATGCGTTACCTCCTACAGCCGACTTCCAAACTTTCTCGCGCGGCGCTTATCGCCGCGTCGAACTCGACGCCGCGGGCGACTGCGCCCCTGAACCTGTTGCGTTGATTTGCAGGCCGCGTACCAAATCCTTGAAGATACGTCCGCGCTGCTCATAATTCTCGAACTGGTCGAAGCTCGCGCACGCCGGCGCAAGCAACACAATGTCGCCGGGATGCGCGGTGCGTTCCGCCGATTCAACGGCTCGCTGGAGCGTGCCCGCTCTCTCGATAGTGACGCTGCCCGTGATTTGCTTCTCGATTTTTTCCGCAGCGGCGCCGATCAGCAGCGCGAGAATCGCCTTTTCACGCAGCGGCTGCTGGAGCACCGTGTAATCGCTGTCCTTATCCTTACCGCCGAGAATGATCAGGATCCGGCCGGGGAACGCGTCGAGTGCTTTCAGCGTGGCATCGACGTTGGTCGCTTTCGAATCGTTGTAATAGCGAACACCGTTGACATCGGCAACAAACTCCAACCGGTGCTCGACACCCGCAAAGCTGCGAACGCCGGCTGCGATCGCCGGAACTGCGGCGCCGGCCAATTTCGTGGCGATCGCAGCCGCTAGAACATGTTCGAGATTGTGCGATCCAGCGAGCGGAATCTCTCCGCGGCGCAATACCGTGTGGTCTTCCCCGTCGATCCGCAGCACGACCTCTTCGCCGCGTAGGTACGCTCCTTGCGCGACACGCTGCTTGCGGCTGAACCAGTAAACTTGTGGTTTCGGCGGCGCGTAGGCAGCCGCCCCGACGTCGTCCGCGTTTAAGATTGCCGCGTCCTCGGCTGTCTGATTCTCGAAAATTCGAGCCTTCGCATCGCCATACGCCTTCAGCGTGTGATGGCGATCCAGGTGATCGGGGGTGAGATTCAGAAACAGCCCGACGTTCGGCCGAAATGTGTCAATCAGTTCGAGCTGAAAACTGCTCAACTCAACGACGGTGACGGTATTTCTCTTTGTTTGATCGACCATCGAAATCAGCGGCGTTCCTATATTTCCCGCCAGCAGCGTCGGCAGCCCGGCGCCGCGAAGAATATGTTCGATGAGCGCGGTTGTTGTGGTCTTTCCGTTCGAACCTGTGATGCCCACCAGCGAGCCGTTCAAAAATTGATACGCCAGCTCAATCTCACTCCAGATCTTCACTCCAGCTTTGCGCGCCGCGACCAACTGCGAGAAATCCGCAGGTACGCCTGGACTCGGTACGATCAAATCCTGTTCGATAAAAGTCTTGTCCTGATGCCCGCCTAGCTCCAGCGTCACGCCGGCAGCGCGAAGCTTCGCAACTGGCTCGCCGATCTGCGCTTCCGTGCGCGATTCAGCCGCGGTCACATGCGCTCCGCGTGCCGCGCAAAACAGCGCCGTCGCGACGCCCGTTCGCGCCAGCCCGACCACCAACACGCGTTTGTTCTTCAGCTCCATCGATCTGAATCCGCTATCTCAACTTCAGCGTCGTCACCGCAAATAGCGCAAAAATTAGCGCCAAAATCCAAAATCGCACAATCACCTTCGACTCGCTCCAGCCCATCAGCTCAAAATGATGATGCAGCGGCGCCATCCGAAAAATGCGCTTGCCGCGTAGCTTGAACGAGCCAACCTGCAAAATCACCGACATCGCCTCAACAACAAAAATCCCACCCACAAAAAACAGCAAAATCTCCTGCTTGATGATCACCGCGATCGTTCCGAGCGTGCCGCCGAGCGCCAGCGATCCGACATCCCCCATGAAAACTTCCGCCGGATGCGCGTTGTACCAAAGAAATCCTAACGAAGCGCCTACCAGCGCCCCGCAAAACACCGTCACCTCCGCAACCCGCGGAGTAAACGCAATGTCGAGATACGTCGCCCACCGGTAGTTGCTGCTGACGTACGTCAGCACCGTCAGCGCGCCTGCTGCAATGACCGTGCATCCGATCGCCAGCCCATCAAGCCCGTCCGTCAGATTCACCGCGTTCGACGACCCCGTAATTACGATCGCCACGAACACCAAAAACGGCACGAACGCGAGAAACCAGAAATGCTTCGACGTCAGAAACGCGTGCACGACAAGATCCGGATGGAGCCGCTTTGCAAATGGAATGCTGAGCTGCGTCGAATACGCGGCTCGCGTCGCCAGACCAAGTAGCCCGATCCCGATGATGAAACTGACCAAAAGCTGCAACGAAAATTTCTGCTTGCTCGTCAGCCCGAGATTGCGCTGCTTCGAAACTTTTGCGTAGTCGTCGACAAATCCGATTCCCGCAAACGCGAGCAGCGCAAAAATCACCAACAATACGAATCCATTCGTCAGGTCTGCCCAGAGCAACGTGGGCACCAGCGTCGAAAGCACAATCAGCACGCCACCCATCGTCGGCGTGCCTTTCTTTTTCTGGTGCGCTTGCGGCCCTTCTTCGCGGATGTACTGCCCGATCTGCATCTCGCGCAATTTCCTGATCAGCCACGGGCCAAACACAAATGCCAGAAACATCGCGGTTAAGCTCGCGTAGACCGTACGAACCGTGATGTAGCGAAAAACGTTGAACGGGCTGAAGTAGCGCTGTAGCCACTGGTAGAGGATGTAGTAGAGCATCTAGTGGCGCACCTTCTCGGTCTCACGCACAGACGCACCGCTTCCATCACCATGGCGCGCTGCCAACGCCTCTACCACGCGCTCCATCTTCACGCCGCGCGATCCCTTCACCAGCATCAAGTCGCCCGGCTGCAAAAACCCCTGCAAGAATTCCGCCGCTTCCTCCGACGACGCAAAAACCTTCGTCTGCGATCGCGGCACTCCCCCCGCAACCGCACCCTCAACGATCTGCGCACCATCGCCTGCAACACCGATCACCCAATCAATCTTTCCCGTCTGCGCCGCAAACGCCCCCGCCTCGCGATGCAGCTCCGCCGAAGTCACACCAAGCTCCCGCATCTCGCCCGCAGACAGGACACGCCGCTTGTAATCCGGAGTCGCCGCCAGCACCGAAATCATCGCGTGCAGCGCCGCCGGGCTCGAGTTGTAGCTGTCATTGATAATCGCTGACCCATTCGCAAACTTCAGCAACTCCCCGCGCATCGCCGGCGCGCGCAGCCTCCGCAACACCTCGCGCGATTCCTCCGGCGTAATCCCCCAAACACTCGCCGCAGCCAACGCCGCTAGCGCATTCGCAATCACATGCCTTCCCGCGAGCGACAACTCCAGCGGAACCTGCTTGTCCCACTGCGTCAAAACGAACCTCGACCCCAGCGCCCCGCGATCAACAATCGACTCCGCGCGAAGATCCGCCGCATTCTCAATCCCATACGTCAGGACCCGCCCCGGCGCATGAAACGCAAACGCCGCCACGAGCGGATCATCCGCATTCAGCACCGCAACCGAACCTTTCCCGTTCAATCCCTCGATCAACTCCCGCTTCGCCAATGCAATCTCTTCCACGCCCGAGAAAAACTCCAAATGCGCCGGCGCCACCCGCGTCACCACACCAACATCCGGCCGGGCGATCTCAGCAAGCCGCGACAACTCGCCGCGCCGCGACATCCCCATCTCGAGCACCGCCGCCTGGTGCGTCTCGTCCAAATGAAACAGCGTCAACGGCAGCCCGTACTCGTTATTAAAATTCCCCTCCGACTTCAGGATGCGCAGCCGCGTGCCCAGCAATGCCGCCAGGATCTCTTTGGTAGTGGTTTTCCCAACGCTGCCCGTGACCCCGGCGATTTTCCCGCCCCACGCCTCGCGTACCGCGCGCGCAAACCGCTTGAGCCCGATGAAGGTGTCGGCCACGACGAGGCACTTCGCTCGAACCGCCTCGCTGTAACGTCCGGCCGCCGACTCGGCCACCATCGCGCCGATGGCTCCGCGCCCGAGCGCACTCTCCACGTGATCGTGTCCGTCATGACTCGGTCCGTGTATGGCGATGAACAGTTCTCCTGCACGTACCGTGCGAGAATCAATCGAGACGCCGGCCAGCCGGGCCACGGGGTCGAGTCCTGCCCCCGTCCGAGCACCCACCGCGTCAGCCACCTGTGTAATCGTCCACCGCATAAACGCCTCAAAGGACTCCGCTTACCGAGATACCACACGGACCGGTCGGTTTTCACAGTTTTGAGGGCTCCTCCTGACGAATGGTAACGATGCTCCACTCATTGGCACCGAGCGCCTCCGGACCTGACCATCACCCAAGCGAGCTAGGTGCCAAACTCTTTGCCGCTGCCACCAGGCTGCGGTCCAGCTTTCGGTGTTTCGTCGTAGCCGCGTTCGCGCAGCACGCGGCGCGCCTCTTCGCGATCGTCAAAATGCAACGTGCGATCGGCCAGAATCTGATAATCCTCGTGGCCCTTGCCCGCGAGCAGCACGATGTCGCCCGGGCGCGCCTGATCCATCGCCAGCGCAATCGCCTTTTGCCGATCGGGTTCAACTAAATATTTCGTTCGCCTTTTGCAAGCCGACGATGATGTCGTTGATGATTTTGAGCGGATCTTCTGTGCGCGGATTGTCGTTCGCCAAAATCGTCAGATCGCTGAGTCGCCCCGAGGCTTCGCCCATCACCGGACGCTTCGTGCGATCTTTCCATCCACCACAACCAAATAGAGTGATGATCCGGCCTTTCGGATTCAGTTCGCGCGCCGTGTGAATCAGCTTTTCCAGGGCGTCATCTGTGTGCGCGTAATCAACGACCACAAAAAAGGGCTGCCCGAGATCGATGCGCTGAAACCGGCCGGAAACATTTGCAAGATTTTGAATGCCTGCCGTGATCACGTCGTTCGAAAGTCCGAGTGCTTGCGCCGCCCCAATCGCGGCAAGAATGTTGTAAACATTGATCCGCCCGACAAGCGGCGACGAAATCTGCACTTTGCCTTTCGGCGTTTGCGCCGTGAACGCGAGCCCCGAAAAAGTCAGCTGAAATTTCTTCGTCGTAATCTGCGCGGAAGAATCGAGTCCATAAGTGACTACGTTTTTGGCGTGCCCCGCCAGCCGCTTTCCGTACTCATCGTCAATGTTGATGATCGCCGCATCCGGAACTCCCGCACCGGTTCCGTCAAAGAGACGCCGCTTCGCCGCGAAGTAGTCGTCGAAGTTCTTGTGATAGTCCATGTGCTCGCGCGTGAGGTTCGTAAAAACCGCCGCAGCAAAGTGGCAAGTCCATAATCGATCCAGCGAAAGCGCGTGCGAGCTCGCTTCGAGCACCGCGTACTGCCCGCCGTTGTCGCGAATCTCGGCGAGAAATCCTTGCAGATCTACCGACTCGGGCGTGGTATTGGGAGCCGGATAGTCTCCCGTCGGCGTGTGATACGCGATCGTCCCGAAAAGGCCCGTTTTCGCACCCGAAGCTTTAATGATCGAATCAATGATCGACGTCGTCGTGGTCTTGCCGTTCGTTCCAGTCACGGCAGCCATCTTCAGCGCTTGCGCGGGATGCCCGAAGAAATTCGCCGCCGCGATCGCGAGCGACTTGCGTGCCTCGCGCACGCGAATCCACAAAACTCTCTCCGGCAAATCCGCCGGCTGCCGCTCCTCGCTGACAATCGCGACCGCGCCGCGTTCCACCGCATCCTTCACAAACGCATTGCCGTCCGTCTTCGCTCCGTGCAACGCAAAAAACAGCGACCCAGGCTGCACCTTCCGCGAGTCGCAACCGAGCTGCGTCATCTGTCTGCCGTTGATGTTCGAAGGCGAATCCGCCTCAACATCCTTCAGCACATCCGCCAATCTCATTGGAGGTCGCGTTCCGCGGGTGGACGTGGAAGGCATTTCGCGCGAAGGCGCATCGTTCGAAACAGCTTTGCGTTCAGACTCTTGCGTCAGGCTCAATTTCATTCCCGGCTCGTTTCAGCCAGCTCTCCTGTAGACCACTTCGAAAAATCTAGCGCTGCCCCGACTTGTGCGCTTTCCCAGCCGTCGCATTCTTCCCGACCTTGGACGGCGGCGGCGTACCAAACTGCACGCTCACTCGCGAACCACTTTTCACCTGCGTTCCCGCTACCGGTGTCTGGTCCAGTGCAAGATTGGTGCCAACAAAAACCGGGTCGAGCCCCAACCGCAGGCACATCGTGGTCACTTCGCGCATCGTCTTCCCCGAAAAATCTGGCACCGTAACGTCCGCTCCGTCTTCCACCGCCATCATCACTTCCGACGGCCGTTTCACCGGCTCGGGCGCCGTCTTCGCAGGAACAACAACCGCCGGCGTTTCATCCACTTGCGCATTGAAATCCGTCTCGCTCGATTCTTCGAGCGCGCTCTCATCAATCGCTTCCTGCTTCTTGTATGCGGCCTGAATCAATCGTTGGTTCAGCGGCACGTCGCGCGGCACGTCGAGGTATGGCAACACCTGTTCGGCGATGCGTTTGAAAACGGGCGCCGAAACCTGTCCGCCCTCGTGCAATCCGATCGGCGAATCGAGTGAAACCAAAATCGTCACCGCCGGATTGTTTACCGGCGCGAAACCAGTGAACGACGCGATAAAATTCGTCGGAGAATAGCGCCCCGTATTCGGATCAATCTTTTGTGCCGAACCCGTCTTTCCCGCGGTCGTCCAGCCATCAAGACGCGCCAGCGGACCAGTTCCCGTGATCAACACCACACCTTCCATCAAGTGCTTCAGCGTCGCCGCAGTCTCCGGACGAATCACGCGCCGCGGCTCCCCCGGAGCGAGCGGCCCGGTCGCCGGCACCAACTTGCCGCCACGCCGGATCTCCGTAATGATGTGCGGCCGATTCCAGACTCCGCCATTCGCAATCGCCGATACCGCCGACACCAATTGGATCGGTGTGACGCCGACTTCCTGTCCCATCGAAATCGAAGCAATCGACGTTGCGCCCCAGTTGTCGACCTTCGCCAAAATCCCGCGGCTCTCTCCCGGCATGTCCACGCCGGTCAGCGACCCGAACCCAAACGCGCGGATGTAGTCGTAAAACCGCGGCTGTCCGACTTGCAACGCGATCTTGATGGCACCGACATCGCTCGATTTCGCCAGAATCTCGCCTACGTTCAGCACTCCAAATGGTTTGTGATCGTGGATACGGCGCCCGTTGAAGTAAATCGAGCCGTGTTCGCAGTCAAAAATATCATCGGGCCTGATCGCGTTTTGGTCCAAAGCCGCCGCGAGCGTGATCAGCTTGAACGTAGATCCCGGCTCATAAGCGACGCTCACCGAGCGATTCAACCTCGACTCGGCCGGCGCCGCGGTCGCAGTGTTCGGATTGAACTCCGGCCAGTTCGCGAGCGCAAGAATTTCGCCG
>Ga0206971_10375_pt1 | contig 11165 bp, 8 predicted proteins | sample Alteio_BWOrgHeat_85_FD_152917 | JGI IMG/M metagenome (GOLD analysis project Ga0206971, IMG submission 152917) | Enriched cells from forest soil in Barre Woods Harvard Forest LTER site, Petersham, Massachusetts, United States -... | ecosystem: Environmental > Terrestrial > Soil > Temperate forest >...
TTCCAGCTTTCATGCAGCGGAACTGGCATGGCGCCGCCTGAATTCCACCGGATGCGCAGCCAATCGCCGCGGAGATTAGCCCATGAAAAAAGAATTAACCCAAGAGACCACGCCATGGCGGCGCGCTGCCGGGTTGGACGCCTTCGCAACAAAAACGCGGACGCCGCTCCACCGATCGCCGAGGCGATTAAGAGAGCTCCGGGAGCGCCGAGCACGTTTAGAAGAAGCGGAATCCCAAGACATCCTATCGCGGCGCCGATGAGATCAAAAGCATACAGCCTACCGGTGTCACTATAGCGCGTCAGCGCCAAACAAATGACCATGCCTGCAGGGATAAGAGGAAGACAGGACAGGATGTAGGTGCGCAGAAGATAGGAAGACGCCGCTAGCGGTCCATCCAAAGGAGGGATCCAGGTCATCTGGAGCGCCATACAGAGGGCCATGAGGAGGCTCATCGCCCACGCGAGATGGCCCGACGTTTCTTCCAGCGTCTGATCCGGAAAACTGGCGACATTCATACAGGCGATCACCGCCCCAAGGCTCAATCCAAACATCGCGACCGAGACAGCCATGAATGCGAAGTGGTAGTAAAACATGACGCTGTACACACGAGTGAGAAGGATCTCCCAGAGGATGACGCTACAGGAGACCAAACCAAGCGACAGGCGAATGGAGGCGGAAGACACTCTCATAGATGGCAAGCAATGCTAATGCATTTGACATGGGGTGTCAATTTAGCCGGACGACGTGAAAGTTGCCTTGGCCTCCGGAGGCCCGGAGCTGTACAATAGGGCATGCAACTTTCCGTTGTCACCACGCTTTATCGCTCATCTCCTTACCTCGCGGAATTTTACCGGCGCGTCACCGCGGCCGCCCAGCAATTGACACCCGACTATGAGATTGTTTTTGTCAATGATGGATCGCCGGACGATTCTCTTGAACGGACGGTCGCTCTCCAACAGCAGGATTCGAAAGTCGTGGTCATTGATTTATCTCGGAATTTTGGCCATCATCGCGCAATGGCGACCGGACTCGCGCATGCCCGCGGGGAGCTGGTTTTTTTGATTGACTGCGATCTGGAAGAAGACCCCGAATGGCTCTCGAGTTTCAATAGCGACCGCTTGTCCAGTGGCGCCGATGTGGTCTACGGGGTGCAAGGACGAAGAAAAGGTGATCTTTTTGAACGTTTGTCGGGATGGGTTTTCTACAAGGTTTTCAATTACCTGTCGGATACGCGCATACCTCCCAATGCCACAACGGCGCGGCTGATGAGCCGACGGTACCTTAATACTCTGCTGCATTACGAAGAACGTGAACTTTTTCTGCACGGGTTGTGGCCGCATGCCGGATATCTGCAAATTCCACAAACCGTTCACAAACGGTCAAAAGGATCATCCACCTATAATCTCGCCCGCAAGATATCATTGATGGTCAACGCGATTACCTCTTTTAGTAATAAACCGCTGGTCTTTATCTTCTACACCGGCCTACTGATCAGCGCAGGAGCGGGTGGTTATATTGTATGGCTGCTTCAGAGGCGATTTATTAAAGGGATTCCTTTATTAGGATGGTCGTCGTTAATTGTTTCGGTTTGGTTCCTCGGCGGTCTGACCATTTTTTTTGTCGGTGTGCTGGGCATTTATTTAGCTAAGGTATTTTCAGAAATCAAACAACGGCCACGAAGCATCGTCCGTCACATCTATTCGGCAGAAAGCCGCCCTCAAACGTCCTCGTGAACCTGGATTACATTCCAGACGCCGCAAGCGCTTCTTTTGAAAAGGACCACTGGTGGGTACGCTCGCGCTTTGGTTTATTGGACCGCGCTCTTGGACTCCTCGACCCAAAGGCTTCTTTGGCGATTCTTGAGGTTGGCTGCGGGACCGGCATCAATCTCGATTATCTTGAAACACGCTGCGGGCCCCGCTTGGCGAGCCTGATCGGAGTAGATCCTCAGGCCAATCCCGGAGGCCAGGGTCGACGACGGATTCAACGCGAGCTTCCGTCCGGAGAATTGTTTGATTTGATTCTTCTGATGGACGTGCTTGAGCATGTGGCGGATCCGGTCGCCTTGCTGTCGCAATTGCGTGCGCAGTTGAAGCCATCCGGACATTTGTTGGTGACGGTTCCCGCCTTTTCCTGGCTGTGGACCTCTTTCGATCAATTGGCGCATCATCGCAAACGCTATGCCTTTGACGAACTTGCCGCTGAGCTCAGAGCGGCTCACTGCCTCATCGAGGAAAACTTCTTTTTTTTCGGAATGCTTTTTCCTTTTTTTGTGATGCAGCGTCTGACCTTAAAATGGTGGCCGAGGGGGGATGCGCGTGTTTTTAAGCCGGTGCCTCACTGGCTGAACCGATTGCTGTACGCGATGACCCGCTTGGAATTGGCAACATGGATGCCCTATAACAAATACGCGGGCTCCACCATCGTGGCGATTGCGCGTATCTGATACTCATTTTGAAACTCCTATTGAATAGATGTATCCTCTAAACCCATTATGGCCGCCCGCTTAACGTTGGATCAGATTCGAGATTTTTGGACCCGCCAGGCGGTGGAACATGGCGCCGCTCCATCGGCTTCCTGGACGGACCTCCCAGTGATCGAGCTGGAGATTCGCGAAATGCTCAAGCACCTTCACGACGGTGATCGAATTCTGGATATCGGATGCGCCAACGGATATTCCACTCTCCATTTCGCGGCCGAAAAGAAGGTCACCATTCGAGGCCTCGACTTTATTCCCGAAATGATCGAGCAAGCCAACAAGCGTCTAGCGGACTTGTCCGGCCAACTGGCCGGAACCGTGTCGTTCGATGTAGGGAACATTCTGGCGCTCAAAGAACCCGATGCCTCCTATGACAAGCTGGTGGTCATCCGTGTGGTCATTAATCTGGGGGATTGGTCAAACCAGCGCCAGGCGCTGCGCGAGTGTGCCCGCGTCTTAAAGCCCGGGGGAATTCTTCTCCTTTCGGAGGCGACTCTTCAGGGATGGAATCAGCTCAATGCCTTTCGCCGAGAATGGGCATTGCCCGATCTGCCGATGCCCGGCTTTAACAATTATCTGGATCAGGACCGCGTGCTGCAGGAAACGACTGCTGATTTTGAAGTGGTCCAGGTCGCGAATTTTGCCAGCACTTATTATGTCGGCTCTCGCGTGCTAAAACCCTTGCTCATCCAAGCCTTGGGAAATTCGGTGGATGTCGCCAATCCGCATCATCTCTGGAATAAATGGTTCGCGCAGCTTCCGGCCGTTGGAGATTTTGGAACTCAGAAACTCTTCGTCCTGAAACGCCGTCCTCCGGCCCGAGGATAACGGTGAGGAGCAATGTCTCCTATGACTTCTAGGCCTTTCCCTCCCAAGGTATCCATCCCCCTCAATCGTCCGGCGCTGGTTGGAAATGAACTCCTCTATATCGGAGATGCTTTGCGGCGCGGCCAGATTTCCGGTGACGGGCACTATACTCGCCGGGCCTCCGCCACCTTGGAAAATCTCCTGGGCGTCTCCCACGTGCTCTTGACGCCTTCCTGCACCCACGCCTTGGAACTGGCCTTTCTTTTGCTGCCTTTTAAACCAGGCCAGGAGGTCCTCTGTCCTTCCTTTACATTTCCTTCAACGGCCAATGCCTTTGTGCTGCGCGGACTGCGCCCACGATTTATTGATATCCGTCCAGACACGCTCAATCTGGATGAAGGCCTTCTCGAAAAAGCCGTGACGAAGCGAACCGTGGCGATCACGCCGGTCCATTACGCCGGCGTCCCGTGCCAAATGGACGTCATCATGAGGGTCGCCCGCAAATATCACCTGGCGGTTATCGAGGATGCCGCGCAGGCTTTGGGAGCGAAATTCCAAGGGCGCATGGCTGGGAGCTTTGGAGCCATGAGCGCTTTTAGTTTTCATGAAACGAAAAACTGCAATTGCGGCGAGGGAGGCGCTTTGGTTCTGCGCGACCGCCGATTTATCCGACGCGCCGAGATTATCCGTCAGAAAGGGACCAATCGCGAACAATATTTCCGGGGGGAAGTCGCTAAATACAGCTGGGTCGATATCGGATCGTCCTATATTCCGTCTGAACTTCAGAGCGCTTATCTTCAGGGCCAACTGGAACATCTCAATGCGATCACGCGCAAACGCCGCGCGCTGCATGAACGGTATACGCGTGCTCTAGCGCCACTGGAATCCCAAGGATACTTACGAACGCCGCGCATCCCCAAGGATTGCGATTCAGCCTACCACTTGTTTTATATTCTGCTCAATAATGCCGCCGAATCACGTCGGGTCCGCCTTTTTTTTCAGAAACGCGGAATTCTTTCGGCTTTTCATTATTTTCCCCTGCACCTATCAGCGATGGGGAAAAAGTACGGATACCGAGCGGGAGATTGTCCCGTGACGGAGTCGGTCAGCGAACGTCTTTTGCGCCTTCCCTTCTATTCGACGATGACCTTTCGCGAGCAAACGGCGGTCATTCAGGCTTTGCGAGACGCCTTTTAAAGCATGAGTGGCACATTTTCGCGCCCCGGTCTGGTCTTGACGGGAGGCCTGCTGGCCTGGTCGCTCTATGCGTTCTTGTTTATCGCTCGAAGCCCTTCCGGCGCCTTTACCCATGATTTTCAGTCCCATTTAGTTCACACGCGAATCCTTTATAATCAACACCGGCTTGCGCTTCCGCGTGAAGGCTGGGAGACGTATCAACCGCCTTTGTACTATGCGGTCAATACGTTGTTCTCGCCCAATCGTCCCAGCCATGCTTTCTGGATCCGGTTGATGTCCGTGCTTTATGGCGCTTTGGCTCTTTTTTTGATGAGTCGGCTGCTAACCCATTCCCACATATCTCCGCAAGCCCAAGAGAGCACGCTTCTCTTTATCGCGACAACTCCAGCCTTCCTCTTCTTATTTTCAACGTACAACAACGACTCTCTGGCCACGCTATTGTCCATCGCCTTTCTGGTGGTTGCCTACGAGTGGGTCCACCAACGACAAAATTGGCAATTGATTGGGTTGGGAATTTTGACGACGGCTGGCCTTTATACGAAATTAAATATGGCTTTTCCCGCGGGCGCCGTCGTCACCGTTCTGGCCGTGATGGCGGGGATGGGAAAATTCCCGTGGATCCTGCTCAGGCGTCTCATCGGCACGCTGGCCGTGAGCGTCGCTCTTTTAACGCCGTGGTTGGTCGGACACAATTACCGTCTAACGGGCCGATTGACACCGGTACCGGCTGACTTTCCGGTGTTTGAAGATATCCGTTTGCCGCACACTCCTTTGCAGACGGTGTTGACCCCCCCGGGATGGACTCCCGGAGAATGGAAGGACCCCTATACACACGTATGGGATAAAACAAATCATAAAAAAAACAGCTACCTTGCGTATGTGTTTGACACATCTATCTTCGGAGAATACACATTTGCCTTTCTGCCTCCCGTGCTTCCATGGGCCATTCTATTTCTGCACGCCGGCTTGTGGATCGGAGCCCTCTGGAGAGTTAGACGATCGCCATACGGAGTGTTGGCTGTAAGTTTTATCGCGCTCGGGTTACTAGGCTTAATGACAATTTTTTTCCGTGCTCCCTATGCCGGTCTAATGGATTTTCGCTATGTGGCGTGGCTATGGCTTCCCATCGCTTTGCTCTTTAGTGCTGTGCTGGCTTCTGCGTCCTCTGAACATGAAACCTTTTTTTCGCCGAGCCTATTTCGCGTGGTGATGCTTCTTGGAACGTTTCTGCACGTCTCGTTTTGGTTGATTCTCTTCATCGGTGGACAATGGAATATTCCAAAATGAAGAATTTCTTAGACGGACTTTCGCGCCGTTTTTATTCGACGTTATCTCTAAGCCTATTATGGGTGACTTTTACCTTGTGCCGGATCCGGCCGATTTATTGGGAAGACGTTTGGTGGCATCTCGGTGTGGGTCAATACATCCTGAACCATCATCGCATTCCAAAAATAGATGTCATGAGCTGGACGTTTCATGGCGCCCCATGGATCAACGCCGAATGGCTCTATGAACTTGTGCTTTACGGATGGGTGCACTGGCTCGGTCTGACGGGAGTCATCGCCTTAAAGATCGTTCTTCTGCTCCTCGCCCTTTATTTTATGGACCGGCGGCTACGTCATTGGAAAGCCAGCGTTTTCGAGCGGCTGCTTTTTTTGAGTCTCGCTTTCATGGGGGGCTGGCCCTTTTGGGTCGAGCGCGCGGATTTGAGCTCGCTGGCGCTCCTCTCGGCATTATTCTGCGCCATCGATGCCGGGGACTTCGGGCGCCACTGGTGGCGCACCATCGGTGCTCCCTGGGTCTTTATCTTTGCTTTATGGCCCAACATTCACGGCGCTTTCCCGCTTGGTTTGTTGGCGATTGGGCTTTGGGGATGCGTTTGTCTTTTCCGTCGACCCGCGTCGGGACGCCGTGTGCTTTCCTGGACCGTCTTATGCGCCGCCGCAACGCTTCTCAACCCCTATGGAATCCAATTGTGGCAGGGTATTTTTAAAAACATGGGCGGCCATCTCGAGCAGGTCGCGGAGTGGCTGCCTCCCCAGGGACTGGGCTTTTCTTTCTTTTTCTTTTCGCTCGGCTTGTCGGTCATCAGTGTACTCATGGACCGGAAATGGACTCTTGAAAAAACCTATGGCGGAGTGATCCTTGTCCTTTTTGCAGGCTACGCGCTTCGACATCAACGCTTTGTGCACTTCTACATGATTTGCGCCTTCCCCTACGCGGCCCGGCAATGGCTGCAAGATCCGATTCGCTGGCGCCTGGCCGAGTCCTTCCGAAAATGGGAGGCTCCGGTACTGGCCGCCTGTTCCTTGATTCTTTTCACGACAGCCATAGCGTCAGCGCTTCGGATTCGCGGCGGTATTGATGCCGCGGATTCTGGTTATGTGAAAGGCGCTTGCGATTTCATCGAGGCGGAAAAGATTCCGGGCCCCTTCTATAATGAATACAAATTCGGAAGCTACTGGATTTGGCGATTCCAGGGAAATCCGCCAGTTTATCAAGACGGCCGGTCAGCCTCCATTCTTGGATACGATCGATTCATCGATGAAACTCTGCAGGCGCAGCGCAATCCGAAATCATGGAATCTCTGGGCCGCTCGCCTTGGGATTCAAGCGGCGCTTGTACGCTATCCGCCCGCTTCCGGCGGCATTGGGCCTGCCGTCTTCGATCGCTTTTTCCCCAGGGATGTCTGGGGACTCGTCTACTGGGACGATCTGTCCCTGATTTTCGTACGCCGAACGAATCGGTATGCGTCCTTACTGCGCCAGTGGGAGTGCCGCGCGATCAAGCCCGACTGGACCTTAGAGACCTACCTTTACCAAGTCCGAAGTGGAAGGTTGGATCGCGGCGCGGCGCGAAAGGAAATTGATCGGGCTCTGGCGCTAAACCCGGATTGTTGGAGAGCCCGCGTCGATTTGCACTGGCTCGATCAGATCGACCCGCAGACTGGCACGAGCGGCGGATAGAGCGGTACAATAACCGGCGAATGGTTGAACTGCTCATCATCCTTTGTCTGGTGTTGGCGGGGCTTGTTGCCTGGCTCATTTTCCATCAGAATAACCGAACGGCAGCCCCCGATCCGTCTTTCCCGCTCATTCAGCAGCAAATGGATTCCCTTCGAGACCAGTTATCCAATAGCCTTTCTCAAAATACGGGAACCATCAATCAGCGTTTGGACAACGCCGCGCGGCTCTACGGAGAATTGCGCAGTCAGCTGGGTCAGCTTTCGCAGGCGAATGCCCAGATTCAGGCGATGGTCAAGGACGTCTCATCCCTTGGCGATATTTTACGTCCGCCCAAGCTGCGCGGCGGCATGGGAGAAGTGCTGCTCGAAAATCTTCTCGGTGAGATTCTGCCCATCGAACATTACAGCCTGCAGTTCCGTTTTCGCGAAGGCACGATCGTAGACGCTGTCATCCGGCTGAAAGAAGGGATGGTCCCGGTCGACGCGAAATTTCCTTTAGAGAATTTTCGCCGCATGCTGGATGCAACCACGGATGACGATCGCAAGGCGGCGCGCAAGGATTTCGTGCGCAATGTCAAAAAACATATCGATGATATTCATGACCGCTACATCCGGCAAGAGGAGGGGACCTTTCCCTTCGCGCTCATGTATATCCCAGCCGAAAACGTGTATTACGAAACCATTATCCGCGGCGACGCGGAGGATGAAGAAAAAGCGCTCTATTCCTACGCCACGTCCAAGCAAGTCATGCCCGTATCTCCCAATTCCTTTTATGCCTATCTCCTTACCCTCGCCCAGGGATTTCGCGGCCTTAAAATTGAAGAACGCGCGCTGGACATTATCAATCACCTGAACCGCCTACGTCAGGAGCTCGAACGCTTTACCGACGATTTCCGCAAGGTCGGGATGCATCTGAGCAATGCCCAGTCGCGCTTCGGGGAGGCGGAGAAACGACTCACCCGATTTGAAGAAAAACTCCTAAACGCGGCCGGGAATTCTCTCCCGGAGGACCCCTCGACGATCGAAACCGTTCAACCCCCCACAAAAATAACCGCTCCATAAACACCTATGGCAGAGACTCATTCAAGGTCTCGGGAGCGGGCAATGAAAGCCATCATTGTCTTTCTAACGACCGGGATCGTTTTATGGATCCTGCAGGTTCACGCCCGCTCTTCAAGAAATAGAGACGGCCTGCAGTTGATCGCACGTGCTTGGGTGGCAACCTATCAAGAGCGTCATTTGAGAATTCCTCCTCGGGGTCCTCGAGATGGGGTATCTCTCGAAAAGAGCCTGCCTCGTTCTCAAAAACCATTTGGCTCCCATGAAAATCCCATGTCCATTCCGGGAGTTCTGGAGGTAAATAGTCAAGGACTGCAATTTGCCGTCAGCCCGCCTAACCCAAAAGCGCGACTTTTAATTGTGGGCGCCAGTGTTGCTTTTGCGCAATATGCGACCACCACCGACCGTACCTATTTCAATCAATTATCGAGACACCTGATGGGGAAAGGACATGCCATCCAAATCCTTGTTTTGGCCACGCGATCATGGACCAGCGATCAAGAATTAGCAGCTTTTCGGAATATGGGACTTTCTCTAAAACCAGATTTTGTACTTTTCTTGGATGGCCTCAATGACCTGACGCAATATTCCCAGCTTCCAGAACAAGAGCGGGTGGCGAATTATCTCCAACGCATGCGGACGGCTCGCGACCTGGCGATGGCGAATCATATCCAGGTAATTTTTTGCCCTCAGCCTTTTCTTCCTCAAAAAAAAGTGAAAAGTCCACTTGAAGAAGCTATTCTTCGTGTGTATGCCGGTCCCTTTCAGTCGATTGGAAGTCTGATTGCCGACAATCAAGCCATGCGGCAAGGGTTACGGGAAATGACCGTGCCCAATAAAGTGTGGGTGATGGATTGCTCCGGTGTTTTTGATGATGAAACCTACACCACATTCACGGATATCTGGCATTTTACCGACGTGGGCCAAGCCATTCTGGGAGAGTTTATGGCAAAGAAATTGGCCCCTTTTCTTTCGAGGCGATGACTCCCCTGAACTGGTCTTCTGTGGTGTCTTTTTCTTGAGGTTTGGGCCGAAATTATGGAAAACTAAATCTGCCCCCAACGAGAATCGAACTCGTATTTATACCTTGAGAGGGTACCGTCCTAACCGTTAGACGATGAGGGCAAAATCGGGAAAAACCAATCGTCCTTTATCCTACCAAAAACCTGCTGTGTAAACTGTCGTGTTGACCTTGGAAAAATGAGCAAAACGTCAGGGGACGTTCATGCAAACTTGCGCTTTCCGCAAGAACGCAAGTTTGCATGAACGTCCCCTGCCTTCGAGCTGCGATTAGGCCGCTCCCAAATCGGAAAGTCCCATGGGATGCCTCGGCTCGGGCAGAATGGCTTCTCGCAAAGAGTGAAGAGCTCTGAGAGAACGATCCAATATTGAGAGTGGTCCTGCTGCGACAAGGTGTTCGTTGAGGTATTGAGCCTCTTCATTCGTCAAGGTAAACACGATGTGCGGATGAACCTCTGTGTTACCCGACTTTAGCCAAACAAGGTGAGTAAAGTCGGAGCCATGGGTATATTCCGCCAAAACGGATTCGGCTTGTCCTACTTTATCCGGATTTTCATTGTTCTCCACGGTAAACAGAGACACCCCGAACAACGCGGCACGTATGAGCGAATGCGGATGACTGTACCATTCATTAAATCTATGGATATGGTCGCCCCTTTTATTGATGTTGGCCGTGTCATAAGCGGGGTTAGTCATAATTTGGATTCCCACACTTTTTATGTTGGGTTTGAATTCAAAACCCTCCGAGTATTGAGATGGCGCTGTGATCAGGGCATCACTCTCTCGATCGCCGATCGCAATGAGGGGACGATGCAAAATTTCATTAAGGGGTGTGCCTTTCGTTTTTTTGTCCAAAACTTGCATCGCCTCAGTTTTAGGAACAGCACTGCTCCACTTTTCCGAGAACGGGGCTATTTGGAATTTGTATTTATGCTCTAGAAAGGCCGTGAAACTTTCTATGGAGTCGATGGCCGAAGTTTCAGGTCCAAAAATGGCTTTCAACCGCTTGAGGCTGGCATGAGACGTGTCCTTTGTTTTTGAAAATGCAATCATGTCAATGTCCTTAAAATCAATGCCAAGCAATTTCAATGATATCCAAGGACGACTCGGGTCGACGGCTGAAGTAACGATGACGATACCGTGCCCTTGTTCATGCAGAGACTTGATTGTGGATGCGAGGCCAAGTGACGCCGCGTAGGTCCGTTCCAGCACATAGTCAAGCTGAGAGGCGTCTTCTGCGGGGGCAGCATCTTCTGCGTCTTTAACCATTGTCAACGTAAGATCGATATCAAGGACAAAGGTCAACTTTTCGCCTTTTGTTAATGTCTTCAGCATAGCCAAATCCTGTTCCTCACGTTGCTCAAAACTTAATTTCTCATTTTCTGCATGGTCCGCTTGATTCCCCATGGTGTCGTGGCCAATACCAAGAGAGTCCGTCGGGACATGGATATTTTGAGTGAGATGGCCCAGTCCATCGGGAGATGCAGTCATAACACCATGCCCGCCTAACCATAATCGCTCTGACAGAGCTTCCGTCTGAAAGCGAGTGCTCACGTAAAACGCTAATGGTAAATGATGTGTCATAAATGATGGCCACGCGAGAGCCAAGGATTGATCCGCCATCAGACATGGGAG
>Ga0206971_10377_pt1 | contig 11150 bp, 12 predicted proteins | sample Alteio_BWOrgHeat_85_FD_152917 | JGI IMG/M metagenome (GOLD analysis project Ga0206971, IMG submission 152917) | Enriched cells from forest soil in Barre Woods Harvard Forest LTER site, Petersham, Massachusetts, United States -... | ecosystem: Environmental > Terrestrial > Soil > Temperate forest >...
CAAATGACGCAGATTCTGTCGGATGTTTCCGCCGAGCGATCGACCTTTCGCTATGCGCCAGACAAATGGAGCATTCGCCAGGTGCTCAATCACGTTTCCGATACCGAACGGGCATTTGCATTTCGTGCGCTTTGGTTCGCCCGCGGTTTCAGCAGCCCGCTGCCGGATTACGATCAAAATATCGCCGCCGCAGCGGCTGAGGCCGACCGGATCTCCTGGGATTTACATATCGAAGAATTCCGCCGGGTCCGTCTCGCCAGTCTTTCGCTTTTCTCCAACCTGCTTCCGGATGCCTGGCTGCGGACCGGGGTGGCCAGCGGCAATCGGTTTACTGTTCGAGCCATGGCGTACATCACAGTGGGCCACGTCGCGCACCACATCGCAGTTCTCCGCGACCGCTATTTGTAGACCGCCCCTTTATCTTCAGAGCTTTGGTCGACGACTTTTTCCTTCTGATTATCAGGCATCGTCGCGTTCGTTTCGTCGCTTGAGATCGCTCCGTCTTTTTTCAACCTATTTGAAGCATCTTTAGGGCCTTCGGATTTCCCGTCGTTGCTTGGTTCTTCGTTCGGCTGCTTTTTTGCGTTACCGTCCTGACTTTCATTTTTCGAACTCTGCTTGTCCACCGGCTTTTCATCATTCTTCAACGCCGCCGATATCAGACTCATCATCCGAATGCGTATGGCTCTCCATCTCACATCGCTTGCCTTGCCGGCTGTCTCCAAATATGGCGCGAGTTCGTCGTCAGTAGCAATGCCCTTGTCCTTCAGGAATTGAAGGATTGCTGCGTTCTTAGTCTCCAGAGCTTCGAAGGAGGGAAGTAGTTCGTCCAGGATCTGTTCCAATGCGTCGGTGTCCATATGCGCTCCTGAAAATGCGATATTTGGATGCGGTAACCACCTCACCGGGTCGCTTTGGGTGACGCAAAAAATCCCGCACAGGCTTTCACCTGAGCGGGATAATTGAGGCTGCTAAATTGGCTGAAGCAAACGAGCGCAGACAGCAGTATCTGCGTCACACGGTTAAAAAGGAATATCTTCGTCGCTGATGGGAGACGATCCGACTGGCTCCGCTTCTGGTGCTCGTTGATCAAAGTTGTTACTGCTGCCGCCTCGCGAACTAGAGAAGTCGCCGCCACCTTCGCCTTTGCCGCCGAGCAGGATCAAATCGCTGCCGACAACCTCGGTCATATATTTCTTCTGGCCGCTGGTCTTGTCGTCCCACGAACGGGTTTGCAGACGTCCTTCGATATACACCTTGCCGCCCTTCTTTAGATATTCTCCGGCGATTTCGGCCAGCCTTTGCCAGAGAACGACGTTGTGCCATTCCGTGCGGTCCTGCCACTCACCATCTTTGCCCTTGAATCGTTCGTTGGTGGCGATCGTTAGCTTTGCCACCGGCGTACCCTGGGGGGTGTACTTCACCTCGGGATCCTTGCCAAGATTTCCAATTAATTGAACGCGATTAAGACTTTTACCTGCCATGAGTGCTGCTCCTTCTGCCCCTCGGGCGTGAAAGATAGAGTGACCTGAAGAAACCGAGGTTCTGAACCTGGAATAGTTTCTAAGGGGCTGGGAGGTCAATATATCAGAAGCGGCCGGTATTTCGCACTTCGCATTTCCGGGGAAGCTACCACGAAAAAATTAGCCACGGATTCACACGGGTATCGTGGATACCGAAAATGTATTCAAGCCGAAAACCGACACTTCAATTTTTTGATTTTAATTCGTGAAATCCGTGGCTGCTCTAAGCGAACCAACGATAAAGCATCAGGTAGACGATCACACCAGTGACGGAGACGTACATCCACAACGGATAAGTCCAGCGAGCGATCGCTCGATGCCGGTCGAAGCGCTCACGCAGTGCGCGGATCAACGTGATGATGATCAGAGGCAAGATAGCCGCCGCAAGAATCGTGTGCGAAATCAGAATGCTGAAATAAACCGGACGTGACCAGCCGTGACCCTGAAAGTGCACCGAACTAGCGCTGAAGTAATAAGGCAACACATGAAAATGGTAGTAAAGGTAAAAGCCGAGAAACAACGTGGAAGAAGCCAGTGCAGCCAGCATCAAGGCACGGTGCGCAGCCATGCGTCCGCGCACGATGAACCCTCGCCCCACAAACAGAAGAATGGCGCTGGTGCCATTCAGAATGGCATTGATCTCGGGATAGATAGCGTACTTACCGAGATCGGCTGGTGCGAGAGACAAAAGCAAATTTCGGGCCGGCTGAAATCCGGCCGATATTGCGAGAAGGTTAGAAACGTTGATCATGCCCCAGGTTTGGTGGTGCGACGATTTACCATCGCAAAACACAATCCGAACATGAACAATGTGAAAAGAACCAAGGTGGCCATCGAGGCAAACAATCCAAACGCAGCCTGACTTTCGGGGTACAACAATTGCCGAAGGGCTTCCACACCGTAGGTGAGAGGGTTCGACTCCATGATCGCCTTCAGCCACTTCGATGCGCCTGATACCGGAAAGAGCGCTCCTGACAGCAACCACAAGGGAATCAGGAACAAGTTGATGATGGCGTGAAACGCCTGGCTCGAATCAAGTGGCCAGGCAATCGCGAATCCCAATGCTGTCAGTGAGAAAGAAATCAGAAAAATCGTCAGCACACTCAACAGAAATCCCGTCAGCGTGAAGTGCACGTCTACAAGCGGGGCGAAAGCAAGAAAGATAATTCCCTGGATCGCAGCCAGCGTTGTTCCACCCAGTACTTTGCCCAGCACAATCGCGGCGCGTGGAACTGGTGCCACTAACACGGAAAGCAGAAAACCTTCTTTGCGGTCTTCGATCACCGACATCATGGTAAAGATCGAAGTGAAGAGCACTATCATGATCAGTGCGCCCGGATAAAAATAATCGAGATAATGACTTTGCCCGGCGGCATCGCCCGAACGAAACGAACTTCCGAAGCCCGATCCGATAACCAGCCAAAATAGCAGTGGCGACGCGATTACACCGACCACTCGGCTTTTCTGACGATAAAAGCGCACGATTTCGCGCAGCCAAAGTGTGTAAGCCGGAAGCAGAACACCGCTGTTCGCCGGTGCAGCCGACACCGGAAATGATGCAGTTTGAGTTGCCATTTAATTTCGCTTTCTTTTGCCGAAACGCATAGAACCATTCGGGATCTGCGATGGTCATCATCGCGTGGAAGCCTTATTTGGACGCGTTAGCCTCTTGTTCTTCAGTCCAAAACTTATGACCAGTACGCCGGATAAATACATCCTCCAGCGACGGTTTGCTGACAGAAATAGCAGAAACCTCACCCGGGAAAGCCTCAACCAACTCGGTGATGAAACGATGACCGTTCTTGCGCTCCATCCGCACCTGTCCACCCAACGCCTGGGCGTCGCCCAAAAAACGCTGACGAATGCGGGCCGCCAGCGACTCGGCATCTGGAGTATCGAGCAGAATTACATCGCCCCCGATTTCCTGCTTTAACTCCGCGGGAGTGCCCAGGGCAACCAGCTTTCCTTGATTCACGATCGCCAGACGGTCGCAGCGCTCCGCCTCTTCCATCAAATGAGTTGTAACAATCACCGTTACATGTTCTTCATCCCGCAAAATATGCAGGTACTGCCACAGGTCGCGGCGCGCTCCCGGATCCAGCCCAGTTGTCGGTTCATCCAGCAACAAGACCGACGGATGATGCAGCAGCCCCTTCGCCAGCTCGAGCCGCCGTTGCATTCCGCCCGAGAACGTCTCAGCCTTTTCGTTCGCCCGATCCGTTAGTCCGACGCGTTCCAGCATTTCGGAAATACGAGATTTCAGCGCTGAGCCACGTAGTCCGTAAAGATGGCCCTGATGCAGAAGGTTTTCCGCTGCAGTCAGCTTGACGTCGATACTCTGCGCTTGAAACACCACGCCGATCTTGCGACGCAACCCCGAGGGTTCTGTGGCAACGTCGTGGCCGAGAATAAGAGCCCGCCCGCTGGAAGGAACCATCAGAGTCGAAAGAATACGGAACAGCGTCGTTTTGCCGCTCCCGTTCGGGCCAAGCAACCCGAAAAGCTCTGCTGGACGCACATCAAAAGAAATGCCATCGAGCGCCGTCCGGCGGTCGTAGAGATGCACCAGATTTTGAACTGAGATGACTGCCGGATGAACTGCTTGCTCCGTTTCGGAGCGGTCGAAGTCGTATGCGGGCGCGTTCGAGGTCACACTATATTCTACGCCGAGCGGATGTTAATGAGCGCAGAAACCTGACAGCAGCATTTATACCGTAACCGGCTTCCCGCTCAGAGTGGGCTGTTTGATGGTTTTAGGACTTCGCCACCAGACCTGGATCGTCAGAACCACCGTAGTAGCTAACAGTAGTGCTCCCGTGGCAACATGCGCCACCGTCGATGCGACCATCGGCAATTCCGGCTGGACTGAATCTCGCCCCCAATCCACACGCGTGACGAACGCAAGAAATCCCAGACAAAGCTGCGCGATCAACAGTGACAAAATCAGGATTGCACTGCGCCGGATCGAAGCCACTTTGGAATATTGCGTCAACGCGCGAATCGCGGTCCAGGTGAGTACAACGGCAACCAGTGGCGCGTTGAGGACGTGTTCCCACCAGCCCATGCCGTGATGACGGAACATTGCTCCCAGAATCAGCTGGAGGTACAAGATAAAAACCGACAAAAATGTAAGCGTGGTCAGACTGGGGTGATATGGGTCCGCGGTTAGCTGTTCAGGTCTGCCGGCCACCCAATTTTGTCCAGTAAAAAACGCGATGCTTACCGCGATGCAGAAAAATGTCTGCGCCACTGCGGCATGCGCCGATGAAACCCACGGAGGCTGCATCAAAAGAACGGTCAGGCCGCCCAGAATTGCCTGTGTGAGTACGGTTCCCAAAGCCGCCACGCCCAGCCACTTCATCCACTTGCGGCGATCGGTGAACCAGGTCGCTGCCGCAATCGAAACCGTCAATAAAACAATCGTGCCCGCAATCGCGCGGTGGCTCCACTCGTAGCGCGTTCCTCCAACCAACCGCGGCACGCGAAACGAACCAAAGGACGTGGGCCAATCCGGAATGGACAAGCCAGCATCATTACTGGTGACCAGCGCTCCCGCGATGATAAGAATAAAAGTCGCGCAGGCAATGAAGATTGCAAAGCGATGAAGCGAGCGGTTGTACGGTGTCGCGGTGCTCAGAACAGCCCCCTATGGCGGAAACTCATGCTCTTCTGATTGTAGCGCCATCACGGAACGGCGAAGTCACATCTTCAATTAGGCTTTTGTCGAAGGTGAACGAGATTCTGTTTGGGAGTAGGTGTAATCAAGCTATTCGAACGCTACTCCTTAAAGCTCGCGTCCACCATCTTGTTCTCTTTCGCGGCCAGCGTCACCTTCTGATCCTGCTCACCCAATTTTTCCTGAACAAAGGCCAGCGTGTAATCTCCCGGCGGTAGGCCTTTTATCTCGTACTTGCCATCAGAGTCTGTGACCGCATAGAACGGACTTTTTACGACGTTGATATACATCTTCATCCATGGATGCTGGTTACACTTAACCGGCAGCATGATCTCTTCCTGGGCAAAGGTCTTCTCAATTGGACCAGCTTGTGGTGGCTGCGACTCGTTCGACTCACGGTTCTTTGTCGGAATCGTATGAATGTTGTGCGTGGTCATATCGCCGTTTTTCACATCGATCTTCTGCCCAGCCATGACGCCCAAAACGTGGGGATGATATTTGCATCCCTGCTGGTCGATGACGGCGGCCGTGGCCGGAATATCGTAAGCGCGGCTGCCTAAGCCATCCTTGACATAAACAAAAACATTCGCAAGCTTGCCACCGCTGACCACGATGTTCTCGGATTCGTTGTCGCCCTTGCAGTCAGGATCCTGACTCATGTCGATCTTCGCTGGTTCCGGCGCTGTGCCATCAAACTTTACGGTGCCGATGACGCTGGCTACGGTTGTCGGATCGATTGGCGTGGCCGCAGGCTGGGCCGCGGATGGAGCAGGCGAAGATTCATCGCTCGATTCTTTCTTGCTGCAACCTGCCATTGCCGAAAAACCGAGAAGACAAAGCAGACTCAACTTTGCAATGGTTGGTTTATTCATTAAGTCAGCCTTTCCTGACGGGGTTTTAACTCACTTGCAATTCTTGCTGTGCCATTCCAATCTCTCGCACACCGGTGAAAGCAACTCTTATGGATGAGCTAATGTGAATCTGGTTTGGTGTGCGAGAAAATTTGCTTTGGTCCTACTCGGGATCTTTCCCCATCTGCTCGACCATCGAATCCGCAAACTCGCTTGTACCCGCTTTGCCGCCCACGTCGCGCGTCAGCTTCTCGCGATGGCGATAAACATGTTCCAGCGCATCCTGAATTTTGTCTGCAGCGGCTTGTTCGCCGAGGTGCCGCAGCATAAGCTGCGCTGAGCGAATGACCGCAGTCGGATTTGCAATATCTTTCCCCGCAATATCCGGCGCCGAACCATGCACTGCTTCGAAGATGGCACAGCTTTCGCCGATATTGGCGCCGGGCACAAATCCCAATCCACCCACGAATGCTGCGCACAAATCGGAAATAATATCGCCGTACAAGTTTTCCATCACGAGCATGTCGTACTGGTACGGATTCATCACCAGCTGCATGCAGGTGTTATCCACAATGTGTTCGCCATACGTGATCTCGGGATACTCCTTCGATACATTGCGCGAGCAACGCAGGAAAAGCCCATCCGACAATTTCATGATGTTGGCTTTGTGGATGGCATGAATCTTCTTACGCTTATGTTTACGGGCATACTCGAAAGCGAAACGCGCAATGCGCGTTGAAGCCTTCTCCGTAATAATTTTCAGGCTCTCGACCACTCCCGGCACGACTTCATGTTCCAAACCTGAGTACAAACTCTCGGTATTCTCACGCACGATGATCAGATCGACATCCGGATAACGGGTGGGAATGTGCGGCAGATTCTGAATTGGGCGAAAGTTTGCAAATAGCTCGAACTGTTTGCGGAGTCTTACGTTAATGCTTGAAAATCCGCCACCGACGGGCGTCGTCACGGGGCCTTTTAATCCAACGCGTGTGCGTTCGATCGACTCCGTCAGCTCTTTTGGAATATATTCGTGGTATTTTTCGTATGCTTCGGCGCCAGCCTGAAAGCTTTCCCATTCAAATTTGAGACCAGTTGCTTCCAGAATGCGGACTGCCGCACCCGTAACTTCAGGTCCAATTCCATCGCCGGGGATCAGAGTAATTTTGTATGCCATGAATATTTAGAAATGCCTCGATAGATCAACCCAATAAAATTGCGTGCCCGACAGCCAAGCTACTTTCACGAACAAAGTCGTAATGAATAATTAAATTTTTGCCACAATCTTTCCGCGAGCCTCAGCCGTCTCTTTGCTCTTCACCAAATCTTTCAGCTCTTCCATAAATTCCTTGATGTCTTTGAAATCCAGGTAAACCGATGCAAAACGCACGTACGCAACTTTGTCGTAGCGCCGTAAACGATTCATGATCAGTTCGCCCAGTTCGCTGGTTTTGCGTTCACGTTCCGCCGACTCGATGACGAAGGCTTCCGCTTCATTCACAATCTGCTCGAGTTTGCTGATTGGAACAGGACGCTTTTCGCATGCGCGTAGCAGGCCGTTCAACACTTTTTGCCGGTCGAATTTTTCGCGGCGGCCGTCTTTCTTGACCACCATGTAAGGAATTTCATCGATGCGCTCGTAGGTCGTAAAGCGCTTGGTGCACTTCAGGCATTCGCGCCGTCGGCGGATGGACTCCGCCTCTTTACTCTCGCGCGAATCGACAACTTTATCTTCGGCGTGACCGCAAAAAGGGCACTTCATGGGATTTGGGATGAATGATTTATTGTAACAGGCTAGAATTAAAGGGAATTCTGTTCCGGGCGACGAATCAAACACGCAGCTGCACGACATATCCGTTGCCGGAATCGAGAAGCTAAGATGTCGGCGGGCTGACGACCATATCCTCTTCCTGTTGGCTGCTCTCTTGGGAAAGTTCGCGAAGCGAGAGACGTTCAAAATGCGCTAGAACCAAACCGACTGGAATGACTGAAACAAAAGTCGCTAGCCACAGTAAAATTCCGCAACTGGCGGCCAGTTCATGAGGAATGTCGTAAATCCGCTGGAGGGTGGTGATTGTTGCTAACTGCGAACCGCCGCCTACCCCCGGCAATTGGATCAGCGAGCCCACCATGCTCGAGCCCATTAACGGGAAAATGTCGGCCAGCGTCATGCTTTCGAGTGCCGGCCCATATGCATGGATTACCTGAAGGTAGGCCAGCGCGATGCCCGCCCACATCAATAGCGAAACCATGCTGATCTCTACGAAAGCGACCGGCCCGTGGATCGTGTCTAATCCGCGGTGGAATTCCCGCACCTTCTGCGCAATCGTCGCTCCCAACGTTGTCGTGCGATTTGAAAATCGTTTCTCAACCCACCCGGCAAGCGCTTCGCCCGATCTCTCTACCAGAATCGCGCCCAGCGAAAGTCCTGTCGCCAGACCAAGAAAGAGGAACCCAAAAATTCTGACTTCGCTATATTCCGGAAGCAATCGCAATGTCGTACCCGGCAGAAAGACTGCAAGCACCAGTAAAATCGTAAAAGCAGCGATGTCGAAAATTCGCTCTACCGCCCAGACCGCCATCTGCGAAGAAAAAGTCAGGCCTTCGCGCCGGGCTATGAGATAGGGACGGATCAGCTCTCCCGGTCGCCCCAGCAAAGTCAGGCCAGTGAAGCCAATGATGGTGGCGGGGATAATGCCGAGAAGGGAAGCCTCTTTTCGCACCGGACGCAGAAAAATCTTCCATCGCAACGCGCGAAGAAAATAGCTGATGTAAATCAAACCAGCCGCGTACAAAATGTGTAGCGGCTGCAGCATGCGCCACTCCGCCCAGAACGTATTCCAGTCAAAATTCTTCCACGTGCGGAACTGAAGATAAACGAGCACGCACAACACAGCGAGCACGGCCCCGTAGGCGAAAATTCTTTTTTTGTTCATGCGTGCGGGATGCTCGCCGAAGCGGCACGCCCATCGTCAAGGTATATGACCCATCACAGGGGGTCAACGCGGGTCTTCCTGTACTTGAGAGAAGTTAGGGAAAAAAAGTGGTCCCGTAGCGCCGCCGTCCCGGCGACTGTCCGGTGGGCGTCCTCGCCCGCCGAGCGGAGAACGAAAATGCTAGGGGATCGGGGAATAGGCTATGGCTAGGAACGTAGCCTACCGCGCGGCGCGTTGCGTGAGAGCAGAAGAACTTCCGGAACTTGCAACCGCCACTTTTGCCGGCTTCGTCTTTGCCGCCAAAGCTCTCTTTTCGGCGAGTTTTTTGCGGTTGAAGTCGCGAACAATATGCGCGACATAGGCCTGTGTTTCGTAATACGGAGGCACGCCTCCGTACCGCGTCACCCTTTGCGGCCCAGCGTTATAAGCAGCCAACGCTTTCACCATGTCGAAGTTGTATTGCTCCAGCAGTGTCCGCAGATATTGCGCTCCGCCTTCAACATTTGCCTTGGGATCGAACGCGTTCGTAACTCCCAGTTGCGAAGCCGTTTTCGGCATCAGCTGCATCAGTCCCTGCGCCCCTTTTGGCGAGACGGCACGGAAATTAAAGTTGCTCTCCGCTCGAATCACGCTGCTCACCAGATCAGGATCGAGCCGCTGGCGTCGGCTTGCCTCGGAGATCACTTCATCCAATCTCGGAGCGGTTAAGCTTGCTTGCTTTAACTTCGTGCCAGCGACACTCGGCTGCGTAGGTGACTTAGCCGCGATCGTCGCTGTCGGATCATGTTCGAAATGGTCGATCTGGCCGGACGGAACCTCAATGTATCCCGTGTCCCCTGAAGCTAAATAAAGCCGAGTCGCGCCGCCTACCACCTCGCGGCGCTCGTGCCGGATGGAGAATCCGTTGTGCAGTACTGCTAAATCCGCCGCCTGCGACGGCAGCGCGCCCAGACCGATCAGTCCGGCCACCGCGAGCACAAATTGTCTTCCCGACCGCATATGTAGATTACGATCCAGCAACTCGCCCGGATTCGACCAGCCTATTGGGTTTTCCCCGTATCTTCAACATGCCATGAGTACATTACCCATTTATTTGGGCCCTAAGACCTGTTCAATCGCCGCCGCCACCCCGTTTTCGGCATTTGACCGGGTAACTCGCCACCCATCGCGGCGCATGTCCGGGGCCGCATTTTCCATGATAAACGCCACGCCCGCGAAGGCGAGCATCTCGATATCGTTGTAATTGTCGCCAATCGCCATCACCTGATCCCGTGGAATGCCCCGATATCTTGCCCATCTCTCCACGGCATGGCCTTTTGAGCAGTCCCGGTTCAGCACATCGATCATGAGCAGGTCGCGTGCCGGATATTCGGTTCGCAACACAGTAATCTCCTGCCGGAATTCACTGGCCTCAATCGCATCCATCGCCTGTCGCATCCGGGCGATAGTCCCGCAAAACATCGCCTGCACGGGATCCCGCGTCAGCGCGTCTTCGATCGGAATCACAAACTCGATAAACTCTGCGTTTTTCTCCAGCCACTTGCGTATGCTGGTATTCAAGTCATCGAGGTGTTCCAGCGCGATCGCGCCTTTGGCTTCAGTATCGAAGGTTAAAACCGTATTTCCGCGAAAATCCTGCAGTTCGGTGCAAACTTTTCGGCAGGTTTCGGCTGGGAGCATATCGCGGTGGAAAGTCTCTCCATCCAGTGAACGGGTGATTGCACCGTTCGAACTCATCAGCCAGAAATCGAATCCCAGTTGCCGCGCAATCGGCATGGCAAACGCATGCCGCCGCCCGGTCACCAGGGCTATCTCGACGCCTTCCCGATGAGCGCGCCGCATCGCTGCCAGGTCGGTCTCTGAAATCTGAAGTTGGGGGTTGAGCAGGGTTCCATCGATATCGACAGCCAGGAAGCGGATAGGCGGGGTCACTGGGGAAAGTTTACCAGCCAGCCTTCGGCTAACGTCGGTAGGAGCATGGAAATCGCTCCTCAATAGGAATAGTTCTGCCCAATTCGGCCTCGTGCTGCCGCATGCTATATTGCGCCTGACTATGGGATCTTTGCTCGTTTTCGCGTTTTCGTGGTGGGGTATATTTCTTCAGGCGTTCGCCATTATTCACTTTATCCGGCGCCGTCCGGATACCTTTTGGCTCTGGATCATC
>Ga0206971_10379_pt1 | contig 11004 bp, 9 predicted proteins | sample Alteio_BWOrgHeat_85_FD_152917 | JGI IMG/M metagenome (GOLD analysis project Ga0206971, IMG submission 152917) | Enriched cells from forest soil in Barre Woods Harvard Forest LTER site, Petersham, Massachusetts, United States -... | ecosystem: Environmental > Terrestrial > Soil > Temperate forest >...
CCGCCCCGAGCTGATCAATTAAATTATAGTTTTATGAAGTGTTTGTTAGCCGTTTTGTTGTTCCTGATTGTTCGCGCTCCGGCCGCTGATGATGTGGTAACCCGGTTTAAAGCGCCGGAAGGATATCGGCAGTGTACGGTACAACCTGGCAGTTTTGCTGAGTACTTACAAGGGCTGCCCCTGAAACCCATAGGAGCCCATACCTTAACTTACAAGGGTGCGACGGCCGCGACCGATCCCTTTACTGCCGCCGTGGTAGACATGAGCGTCGGGAAAGAAGACTTGCAGCAATGCGCCGATGCAGTGATGCGGCTGCGCGGCGAATACCTGTATCATCAAAAACGATATGCGGAAATAGCCTTCCATTTTGAAAGCGGTTTCCGTTGCGGCTATATTCAATATGCCAATGGCTACCGTTATGTGAGAGGGCATTGGCTTTTAAAAGCAAAAACTGACTACGGCTACAAAACTTTTATGGACTATATGAGCCTGGTTTTTGCTTATGCCGGAACACCCTCCCTTGAAAAAGGTTTATACAAGGTAACCGACCCGGACAAACTAAAGGCCGGCGACGTTTTTATAAAGGGCGGCTCGCCGGGGCACTGTTTTATTGTGATGGATGTTGCAGAAAACAGTCAGCATAAAAAGCTATTCCTGCTGGCGCAAAGCTTTATGCCGGCTCAAAATATACAGGTGCTGCAGTACGAGGGAAACCCCTGGTTTAGCATGGATGTAAAGACTGGCATTTGGTACAGCGAATTGGTGGATATGGCATATTTAAGGAGTTTTGAGAAAAGCTAGCCAGGTCAGTACCAAAAAGGTAACTTTCTGCCGGCTAATCTCTTTAGTCCAACCTTTTAAAATCCAAATCCTGGAAATCAAAACTAAAGTCCGTCAAAGGCGAAATGGCCTTAAGCTTCAGGCCAGAGGGCTTGCCGTTTTCATCAAACGAGAACATCGCATAAGCATCCGCTTCCATGCTCCTGTAATTCCATTTGATCACGAACGTATCGCCCTTGTAGGGTAAAACCTGCCCGGTTAGTTTTGGAGAGCGTTTGGCGGTAAACCATAATTTGCCATCTTTTAAACTGATCACGGCGTCGCCCAGCCAGCTGTCATGATAGGTGCCGGTAATCGGCGTATAATCAACGCCCGACCCGCGATGCTGCATCAAATCCACCTGCTGCCATACCGCTACCATCACCTGGTCGGCGCCTTGCTGCGCAGCTTTTACCTGGTCGCTGTAGGTTTTTACCCAATCGCGGCCCCCGATGCCCAGGTAACTGTCTTTTATTTGGTTGGTAACAGCGCTGAAAGCCGCGCCTGATTCCTGGTTGGTTAAAACGATGATAGCCAGCTTCAATTCCGGCAGCAGCGTTACTTTGGTTACCATGCCGTCGATACCGCCGGTGTGGTTTACTTCTTTATAACCCTTAACATCACTCAAAAACCAGCCAAGGCCATAGGCCGCGAAGTGGGTATTATAAGGCGTGTTATCACCAACGGGTACGATAGTTTGCGGCGACCACATTTGCCTGTGTATCGCTTCGCTGAACAATTGCTGACCGTTGCCATACTTGCCGTTGTTCATCTGCACGATCACCCATTTGCTTAGATCAGCCACACTGGAGTAAATGCCGCCGGCTGAGTTGCCCGTTGTGGTGATATACCGCGGAATAACCACCACTTTACCGTCAACCGGTGCATGGGCGTCAACAACGTTTGAATAATCTTTTATACGTTGATAAGCGGCTGCACTGTGGTCCATGCCCAATGGTTTCATAATGCGGGTTTCAATAAGCTCTTCCCAGGGCATGCCTGAAACCCTTTTTACCAGTTCCCCGGCTACTTTATAAAGCTGGTTGTCATAATCATACTTGCTCCGGAAACTGGAAGCAGGCTTTAAATACTTCAGGTTATGGATCATGTCTTCCACCGTAAAATCGGTCGAGTCCGGCCAATCCATCAGATCGCCTGCGCCAAGGCCCAGGCCGCTTCGGTGGGTGAGGAGGTCTCGTATGGTAAACTCGGCCGTAACATAGGGATCAAACATCTTAAATTCAGGGATATAGTCGGTCACCTTGTCATCCAGCTTTATTTTGCCTTCATCAACCAAAATGCCAATTGCAGCGGTGGTAAAAGCTTTGCTGTTTGAGGCAATTCCAAACAGGGTATTTTCGTCGACTTTTTTATGCGTAGCGAGAGAAGCGTACCCATAACCTTTCGCAAAGATCATTTTATCGTCCTTAACAATGGCCACCGCAATGCCCGGTACATCAAAGGTTTTGAGCGTACGTTCAACAAGGCGGTCGATAGAATCGGGGGCGATTACCTGCGCATGTACTGGCTGACTGGCAGCGAAAAAGCAAATAAACGTGATTAAAAAGCTGAGTTTTGAAATTCGATGTGACATGATCAATAGTTTAAAAAAGAGCTTAATTGTATGTTAACAACTTTGGCTATAAACTTAGGACTTTTTGTGAATATCGGCTATTTTTCCTGAAGGTATTTGTGAGTTTTTCTGCCTTCGCGAACTATTATCTGGATGACATCTTCAATGTCTCTTTCTGTGGTTCTGAAATTTACTATACATGCCCTTAGGCAATACTTTTCCATCACGACAGCATTGGATAAAAACACCTCGCCTCCCTTTTGTAATTCGTTAAGTAAGGTTTCATTCAATATATTCAGGTATGTTTCATTATTTTGGCCCACCGGCAAACCGTCTAACGGAACATACCGCAGCGTGGCGATGCTTAAGCTTTGTGTTATGGCTTCAAGCTCGGGATCGCTTTCTGCGAGGTTAAACAATAGCTTTGATAGCTGAATATCTTCAGTGATCATTTTTATATAACCGCTTCGCCCAACTTGCTGTAAAGCGAGCCAAACCTTTAATGCCCTAAAACCGCGCGAATTTTGAAAGCCATATTCATAATAATTTTGAACTAAGGCTTCGTCGGTACTATTAAAATTATAATATACAGGATGTGAACTGAATGTTTCAATCAAGTGGTTTGGGTTTTTTACCAATACACACCCGGCTTCAAGAGGGCTATACAGCCATTTGTGAGGGTCAAGCGCGATGGAGTCCGCTTCTTCAATACCTGCAAATAGTATTTTTAGTTCGGGGACGGCGGCGGCCGGAATGCCGTATGCACCGTCGACGTGAAACCACAGATCGTGCTTTCTGCAGATAGCGGCAATCGCCATCAGGTTATCGACAACGCCCGTGCTAACATCACCGGCATTACCGATAACCATAAGAGGTTTGCAGCCATTTGCCAGGTCGGTTTTTATAACCGAATCCAAAATTTCATTATCCATTTTATTGAAGGCGTCTGTTTGAATCCATCGGATTGATTTGGATCCTAAACCAAATAAAACAGCCGCCTTTTCAACCCAGGTATGTGTGGCTTTTGAGCAATAAATAATCAATTTTGCATCAGTATTTGAAATGCCATCCTCTTTTATGCTTTTGGGCCCTTTCGCTGTTCGGGCAGCTAAAAAAGCAGTAAAATTTGCCATATTCCCCCCGCTAACCAATAACCCACCATAAGTGGGGGAGACACCAATAAATTCGGCAAGCCATTTTACGGTTTGTTTTTCTATTTCGGTCGCCACCGGGCTCAATATGTTCGCACCGACATTCGGGTTAACAGAGGCGGCAAGCAGGTCGGCTAAAGCGCCGATGGGGGCCGGGGACGAAGTGATATAACCAAAAAATTTGGGGTGACCGTTTAACAGGGAATGATTGAATAATAAGTCGCAGGTTTCAGATAGCAGCCTTTCTATGGGGGCGCCATGTTCAGGGATGGAGGAGGTACCTATTATTTTTTGAAGTTGTTCGGGCGATTCCCCTTTAGTAACAGGTCTTTCCCTGATCAAATCAATAAAATCGGAAATAGAGTCAATCAACTGGTAGCCAGCTTTTTTGAAGTCCTCTTTACTTATCTCGATTGGCGTTTCCCGGTGGGTTTTCATCACTGCAGGTTTTGTAAAAGAAATCGTAACAATTTAATTTTCATAAGGTTAAAGATAAGCGCATTGCGGCCAAGGTTTAAACGAATGATTTTTAGCCTGTAAAAGCAAATTTTTCCGGCATTTTACGCATTTCAAGCCTGCAAACTTTTTCCACGCCCGACAGATACGCTACCAGCCTTACCCTTTTTCCCACTGGTTCAATGGTAAACGAATAATTTTCTTCCAGTTTAATTATTTCCATCTCCATCGATGTAACTCGCTTAAAACTAAGCACAAACAGGGTCGGTAACACTCCTTTTGTTTTAACTAACAGCTATTAACATCAATTCACACAGTCGCCCCACACATGTTAATAACTTGCGTGGGAGAAAGTGGTAAAAAGTGGTAAATTAATTATAATTTTACACTACAAATCGTGTTAAAGTTTTAAAATGTCATTTCTCACCGGCGAATTTGAGTGTAAACTGGATAATAAAGGGCGTATGATGGTCCCCTCCGGCCTTAAGAAAAAGCTTCCCGAAGCTGAATCTGAAGGGCTGGTGATCAATCGTGGCTTTAAAAAATATCTGGTCATCTACACAAAAAAACAATGGGAAGAAAAATTAACAGAACTACACAACAAACTTAACGAATACGACGAAGAAGATATCAGTTATCTGCGATATTTTATGCGCGGGGCAACCGAATTGTCGCTTGATGCCGCCGGCCGGGTTAATTTACCCCAGTTTTTGCTGGATCATGCAGAGATTAAAAACGATGTGGTGGTAACCTGCCTGCTTAACCGGATTGAAGTTTGGAGCGCCGACGCACATAAGGAAATGATTAATACAGAGCCGAAGGACTTTAAGAATTTTTCGGCTAAGATGGGTAAGGGAAAGGAGGCGAGCAATGGATAAATACCATACTCCCGTAATGCTTCAGGAATGTATTGAAGGGTTGGCCATCCGGCCGGAAGGTACTTACGTTGACGTCACCTTTGGGGGCGGCGGCCATTCCCGCGAGATATTATCACACCTGGATAAATATGGTAAGCTGCTGGCCTTTGACCAGGATGCTGACGCGAAACAAAATATTCCTGACGACAGCCGCTTTGTTTTCATCGATCAGAATTTCCGCTATCTGAAAAACTTTTGCCGTTTGCATCACGCTATACCGGTTGATGGCATACTGGCCGACCTCGGTGTGTCATCTTACCAGTTTGACCAGGCCGAACGCGGTTTCTCCATTCGCTTTGATGCCGAACTGGATATGCGGATGAATCAACAATCGGCGTTAACTGCAAAGGAGGTGGTTAATAATTATCCGGAGGCTGATCTCCACCGCATCTTCGGAATGTACGGCGAGATACAAAATGCCAAATCGCTGGCCAATACCATCGTAACGGCGCGGTTAAATAAGCCGCTGGTCACTGTTGCCGATCTGAAAAACGCGATTTCAAATAGAATTCCGCGTGGTAAGGAAAATAAATACCTGGCGCAGGTTTTCCAGGCTTTGCGCATCGAGGTAAACCAGGAGTTGGAAGCCTTAAAGGATTTTTTGATCCAGTCCGCCGAGGTATTAGTGTCAGGTGGCAGGCTGGTGGTGATGTCATATCATTCATTGGAGGACCGGTTGGTAAAAAATTTTATCGCCAGGGGCAAATTCAGCGGCGAGTTGGAAAAAGATATTTATGGTAATGATAACAGGCCTTTTGATGCGGTAAGTCGTGGTGCTATAACCGCATCGGAAGAGGAAGTGAAACAAAATAACAGGGCAAGGAGCGCAAAATTAAGGATTGCGGTGAAGAAATGACAAACCGTTTACGCACACCAATTGAGGAAGAAGATGTTGAACAACAATTGATTGTTGAGGAAAAGCCTGCAAAGGAAATTGCCGACAATTATTTGTTTAAGTATTTCAATAAAAAATTCACAGCCGAGGCGGCTACCCGGGCGCTGCCTTTCCTGCTTTTTATGGCCCTGCTCGGCATGTTCTACATCGCCAACAGGAATTTCGCCGAAAAGAATATCCGCGATATCGATAAGATCGGAAAGCAGGTGAATGAGCTTAGCTGGCAATACAAATCGGCAAAAGCGCGGCTTGCCTTTAAAAGTACTTTAACCGAAGTGATAAAAAAGGTTGATACGCTTGGTTTAAAACAACCGGTGGTACCGCCCCAGGTTTTAACGGCAGAGGAGGATAAAGATGAGCATTAGGACCAATATACTCCTCCGGGTATACATCGCTTTCGGGTTGATCCTGGTTTTGGCGAGCGCCGTTATTATCCAGCTATATCGCCTGCAATACATTCAGGGCAAAAAATGGCGCTCCATGGCGCAAACCCATTCCACCCAGTATCAAACTGTTGAGGCTACCAGGGGGAACATATACGCTGCAGACGGTAGCCTGCTGGCTACCTCGGTGCCCGAATACGAGTTGCACATGGATATGCTGGCGGGCGGTATTGCCGACGAAAAGGTTTTTGAAGAGAAGGTTGATTCACTGGCGCTGAAGTTATCGCAGTTTTTCCACGACAGAACTCCGCGCGAGTATGCGAGGATGTTGCGTGAAGCACGGAATGATAGCTCGCGCTACCAATTATTACGTCGTAAGGTGTCCTATGAAGATCTGGCTGAGATTCGCAAATTTCCCATTTTCAATATGGGCAAACTCAGGGGCGGACTGATCGCCATAGCGCAAAATAAGCGCGTTTTGCCTTATGAAAGCCTTGCCGCACGCACAATTGGCTATAAAAACGAGAATGTTAAAAATGCGGTGGGGTTAGAAGGCGCCTATGCGGGTTACATTGACGGGGAAAACGGCAAACGGCTGGTGCAGCGGATGCCAGGCAACGTTTGGATCCCCGTAAACAACGGCCAGGAAGATATTGCCCCGAAAGATGGCGCGGACATTATTTCGACTATTGACGTTAATTTCCAGGACGTAGCCGAAAAAGCGTTAAAAGATCAATTGATACAAACAAAGGCCGATCATGGATGTGTGGTGTTGATGGAGGTAGCGACAGGAGAGATAAAAGCGATTGCCAATTTCACCAAAACAGGCGAAGGTGAATACCAGGAAAAATACAATTATGCAATAAGCGAAGCGGGCGATCCGGGGTCGACCTTTAAGCTCGCCACTTATATGACTTTGTATGATCAGCACAAGATCGATACGAATACGATGGTTGACGGCGAGGGTGGTAAATATAAAATCCCCAAAGGTCCCACGATCACCGATGTTGAGCACAACGACATGATGACCGCCAAGCAGGCGTTTGAACAATCGTCAAACGTGGCAGCGGCAAAATTTGTTTACCAGCATTACAGCGAGAACCCATGGGAGTTTACCGACAAATTGTACAGCTATCACCTGAATGAGAAACTGAACCTGCAAATCCCGGGCGAGGCTACGCCAATCGTGAAAAACCCCAAAAGCCGCACCTGGAACACGAATTATACCTTGCCCGAAATGGCCTACGGTTATGAAATGAAGATTACCCCGCTGCAAATGTTATCGTTTTATAATTCGGTACCCAACAACGGCAAAATGATAGCGCCGATTTTGGTAAAAGAGATCAGGCGGCTGGGGAATACAGTGGAGCAATTCCAGGCTCGGACCATTAACGAGAAAGTTTGTTCGGATGCAACGTTAGGCAAAATGAAAGCGCTGCTGGAAGGGGTGGTAACGGAAGGTAACGGTAAAACGCTGTTCAAGGGTTCATTATTCCCGGTAGCCGGTAAAACCGGTACGGCGCAAATTGCAAACGGGAACAAGGGTTATGGTGTTACCAAAACCTACCAGGCATCATTTTGCGGGTATTTTCCCGCCAATCATCCAAAATACTCAATGATCGTGGTGATCAATCATCCCACTGCCGGTGTTTACCTGGCAGCATTGGTGGCTGGTCCCGTCTTCAAAACAATAGCTGATAGAGTTTACGCAAGCGATTTGCAGGTTAGCCAGGCCGCGCCTATTCACTATGTAGGTAATACAACGATGCCGCAAATCAAATCGGGTAACCCAAAGGCATTGAAACAGGTGTACGGCAAACTGGCAATCAAACCGCAGTACGCATCCAATAACACGGCGGGGCAAGCGCCGGATACCAGCGACGGCGTGGCTTTTGAAAATACAACTTATAAAAGCGGTGTTGTGCCATCGGTAAAGGGAATGGGATTAAGCGACGCGTTATACCTGCTGGGCAATGCCGGCTATAAAGTTGCCGTGCGCGGAAGTGGCGCCGTGGTGAACCAGTCGGTTGCTGCGGGAAGTATCGAACCAAAAGGAGCTAAAATATTAATTGAATTGCAATGAAGTACCTGAGTGATATAATAGATGGGTTAGCCTTTACCGGGTTGCAGGGCAGCGCCGATATGGAGATCACCGACGTCGTGTTTGACTCTCGGAAAGTGGTGCCGGGTTCGCTTTTTGTCGCCATTCACGGAACTGTTTCGGACGGCCATGCTTTTATCGAACAGGCCATCCATGATGGAGCGGTAGCGGTGATCTGCGAGGTACTGCCGGCTCATGTAACCGGCGAGGTGGATTTCCTGATGGTGGCCGATTCAAGCCTTGCTTTAGGCATTGTTGCGGCAAACTTTTACGATAATCCTTCAACTAAATTAAAGCTGGTGGGAGTAACCGGCACCAACGGGAAAACAACCATCGCCACACTGCTTTACAAGCTTTTTAGCGACCTGGGCTATACCTGCGGATTACTTTCAACCGTGGAAAACCAGGTAAACGGACAGGTTTATCCGTCGACACACACCACGCCAGATCCGGTTGAATTGAACCGGTTAATGAATTTGATGGTAGAGCAGGGCTGCGATTATTGCTTTATGGAAGTAAGTTCGCACGCAATTGCGCAGCATCGCATTGCGGGTTTAAACTTTGCGGGAGGCATATTCTCAAACCTGACGCATGATCACCTGGATTATCATAAAACCTTTGATAGCTACCTGAAAGCAAAAAAAGCCTTTTTTGACGGTCTGTCGGCTAATGCCTTCGCATTGACCAACAGCGACGACAAAAACGGCAATGTTATGCTTCAAAATACAAAAGCTCATAAAAAGACCTATGGGCTGAAAAGCATGGCCGATTACAAAGCCCGGATTATGGAGAATCGGTTCGAGGGGATGTTGCTGCAGATTGACGGCGAGGAGGTTTGGTTTAAAATGGTGGGCACCTTTAATGCCTATAATATATTGGCTGTTTACGCAGCAGCCATGCTGCTGGACCAGGATAAAACCAAAATTTTGACAAGCCTGAGCAAACTGACCGGTGCGCGCGGCAGGTTTGACTATATCGTATCGCCAAATAGAATTATCGGCATTGTGGACTATGCCCACTCGCCCGACGCGGTCGAGAATATTTTGACCACTATCCACAACATTCGCAAAGGAAATGAGAAAGTGATCACCGTTATCGGATGCGGCGGCGACCGCGACAAAACCAAACGCCCCATAATGGCGCACACCGCATGCGAATGGAGCGACAAAGTGATCCTTACCTCGGACAATCCGCGATCAGAAGACCCCGCACAAATCATTAAGGAAATGGAAAAGGGCGTTGATGCCGCGTTCAGAAGACATGTGCTGAGTATAGTGGACCGCCGTGAAGCCATAAAAACAGCGGTTATGCTGGCGCAACCCGGCGATATAGTACTGGTAGCAGGCAAGGGTCACGAGAATTACCAGGAAATAAAGGGCGTCAAGCATCACTTTGACGACAAGGAGGAGTTAAGTGAAATTTTTAAAGACCTAGTGTAAAGATGTGCGGATATGCGAATGTGCAGATGTGCGGATGGGAAGAATTGATGTGGATGAGAAAATACGGAGATTAAAAGGAATTGTTAAATGACAAGATTCTATATATGAGCGACAGGCCGAATTTGATAGTCGATCTGACATTCAATTTCTCTTTGAAGATAATAAACTTCATCGAAGTGCTTGAAGCGAAGAGAAAGTTCAATATGGCAAATCAGCTTTTTAAAAGCGGCACTTCAATAGGGGCTAATGTTTGTGAAGCCCAGGGAGCGGAAAGTAAAAATGATTTTAAACACAAATGCAAAATTGCTTACAAGGAAGCTGAGGAAACGGAATACTGGTTGAAATTATGCAAACATGCTGAAAGTTACCCATTTGAGCAAGAGTTGCTCGATGACGTACAATCGATCATAAGAGTATTAGGAAAAATTATTTCATCAACAAAATAAATTATAAACGGCAATGGAAAAAATCTGCACATCTGCACATCTGCATATCAAAAAATCTGCACATCTGCACATCTGCACATCTTCACATTCGCACATCAATTAAAATGTTTTATTACCTATTCAATTGGCTAAATAAAAATTACACCATTCCGGGCGGGGGGGTATTTCAGTATATCACATTCCGTACCGCGATGGCGGTAATTACTTCGCTGATCGTTACAACGGTTTTTGGCCGCAGGCTTATCGACTATTTGCGATTTAAGCAGGTGGGTGAAACGGTGCGTAACCTGGGCCTTGAAGGTCAGATGCAAAAGCAGGGTACGCCAACTATGGGTGGTATCATCATTATACTCGGTATAGTCATCCCGACAGTTCTGTTTGCCAAAGTGGATAATATTTATATCATCATGATGCTGGTGACTACCATATGGCTGGGCGGTATTGGTTTTTTGGATGATTATATCAAGGTTTTCAAGAAGAACAAAGAAGGACTGGCCGGCAGGTTTAAAATTATAGGGCAAGTAGGGCTGGCACTGTTCATCGGGTTGACCATGTATTCAAACCCTAACATTATTATGAGGCAGGAGGTTAAATTACCGGTAACTATAGATGCACCGGTAAACTTCCACATGCGTGGAAACAGGCCGGTTTATACCCAGGAGGTACACTCCACCAAAACAACCATTCCTTTCTATAAGAACAACGAGTTCGACTATGGTAAGGTGATCAAGTTTTTGGGGAAGGATTCAACCCAATACTCGCTGATCGTTTTTATGTTTTTCACGATCGTCATCATCACGTTCATTTCCAACGGAGCCAATATT
>Ga0206971_10380_pt1 | contig 10990 bp, 14 predicted proteins | sample Alteio_BWOrgHeat_85_FD_152917 | JGI IMG/M metagenome (GOLD analysis project Ga0206971, IMG submission 152917) | Enriched cells from forest soil in Barre Woods Harvard Forest LTER site, Petersham, Massachusetts, United States -... | ecosystem: Environmental > Terrestrial > Soil > Temperate forest >...
TTCGAATCCTGTCGCCCCTGCCATTAAAAAGGGCCCTTTTGGGGCCCTTTTTAATGGCAGGGGTTATATTACCTATGAGAACCTATAGGTTCCGACAAGCGCAGCACGGCCAATCCTGTCGCCCCACCGCCCAAAGGGCGATAAAACCCCTTGCATAAATCTTTTTTCCCTCTATAAAGCCCACTTCCCCCTTATTTACACAGAAAGACCCGCTCCCGATGGCCGCCCTGAATCCCGCTAAATTTGTCCGTGAAGTGCGTGCGGAAATGCGCAAGGTTTCTTGGCCGACGCGCAAAGAGACGATGATTTCGACGACCATGGTGCTCGTGCTCGCGACGCTGGCGGCGGTGTTTTTTGTGGTGGTGGATTCGGTGATTGGTTCGCTGGTGCGCAGTATTATTGGTATTTAAGGAGAGTATAAATGGCATTTCGTTGGTATATCGTGCACGCCCATTCGGGGTTTGAGAAAAAAATCGCTGAGTCGATTAAAGAGCAAGCCGTGCAAAAAGGCCTGACCGATTTGATCGAGGAAGTGGTCGTGCCGGTGGAAGAAGTGGTGGAAGTGCGCCGCGGCAAGAAAATCGCGGCGGAACGCAAGTTTTTCCCCGGCTATGTCATGGTGAAAATGGAGCTGACCGACGCGACCTGGCACATGGTAAAAAACACCGCGAAAGTGACCGGTTTCCTCGGCGGCGGCGGCAAAGGCCGCCCGGTGCCGATTACCGAAAAAGAAGCCGAAGCCATTTTCGCGCAGGTGCGCGAGGGTATCGACCATCCAAAATCCACCGTCAGCTTCGAAGTGGGCGAGCAGGTGAAAATCGTCGAAGGGCCGTTTGAGTCGTTCGTCGGCATGGTCGAAGGCGTGGACGACGAGAAATCGCGCGTTAAAGTGTCCGTATCCATTTTCGGCCGCGCTACGCCGGTGGATTTGGAATATACGCAGGTGGAAAAAGTGGCGTAGACTACGTGATTCTGTCCTAAAATATGTAACATCTACGCGGGCAATCATATAAAAACGCTGAGGGATTGATGGAGTTTTTTTTAGAGTTGGTAGGACTACTTAAGATACTCGGCCTCTTATTTGGCCTGCCCATCATTTTGGGTCTGATATTATGGCGATTGCGAAAAAAAGATGTTATAAAAGAGTTTTTGCAGCCCAATAGTGCCAATGCCTCTGGCGAAACACTCAGTATATCTATCGCAGATGCCATAGAGAGGCTTCAAAAAAACAGTCGGCCGCAAGGACAAGAAATAGGAATAATCCTGCTGTGCGGCCTTTATTTAGTTGCAAGTGTTGTATGGAACGATCACTCACAGCTTGCTGCACAAGGTGGCGCACTCGTCATAGTGACGGCGACCATTTTTAGATATAGAGCAAGGATGACGGTATCGAAAGATCTGCTTGGTTTTTACAATGATAAAACTCCTGTATTTACCCTTGATCCCAAGGGGTTTAATTGTCCCCTCTTGCTACTAGATAGTTTCTTGGCGCGATATTTGCGCGCCAGCGGTCAGGATGCATACAGGATCGAATGGCAAAACATTGCCAAGTGGTCGGTTTCTTCCAATAATGCCTTTTATGTATTACAGCTGAGGGAAGAAATACAATTAAAAGGAAATCCAATTCCTAGGCTTGAAAATAAATCCTGGAATATGATGGGAATAAGGCGCGAATTTCTTGTTGGGCAAGAACAAAAAATCCTCGATTTCGCACAAAAATTTATGCCTACGCCTATTAATCCTATCCCGGTGCTTTCTCTTGACAAGCCATGGTATTCTCAGCCTCTTGGAGGCGACAAACTAACCGAGTTTTAACGCTATCGCACGTCAAAGTGTCTGTGTCCATTTTCGGGCGCGCTACGCCGGTGGATTTGGAATATACGCAGGTGGAGAAGGTTGCCTAGCATATTAAATCCACCCATATAAACGCAATTTTAACGTTTATTGTGTAGTCTCAAGCCTGTAACGCTCATTTTTACAGGATAGAGGCTCGCTTGAAACAGATTTATACCGAATCCATTTTGCTCATCGAACGTTTGCACCGCCGGTTCCTCGACGTGGTCAAGGCTGAGTTGGACCGCTTGAAAATCGACGACGTGAACAACGTGCAAACCCTGATTTTATACAATATCAGCGGCGAGCAGCTCACCATCGGGGAGTTGACCAACCGCGGCTATTATTTGGGTTCCAACGTGTCGTATAACGTGAAAAAACTGGTGGAAAACGGCTATCTGGCGCAGGAACGCGCGCCGCACGATAAACGCTCCACGCGCATCAAATTGTCCGATAAGGGCTTGGCGCTGTGCAAAAAAATCGACGAGCTGTACCAGCGCAATATCGACGTGGTATCCAAGCAAATCACCGAACCGGCGCTGACCGGCCTGAACGCCACGCTTTCCCAGCTGGAACGGTTTTGGACGGATTATATTAATAATATTCATAAGGTTAAATAGCTTTTTCCCTCTCCCTCCGGGAGAGGGCTAGGGTGAGGGAGCCTCCACGCGGGAAACCTAGCGGAGAATCCCTCGCCACTGCGGCTAAGGCGCAAAGCGCCTAAGCCTCGTAGCCTCTCCCGGGGGGAGAGGCGAAGCCTGCAAAAACCCCTTGACTCCCCGCCTGTTCCCACGTAAAAAACCAGCCTCTTAAACATCCACGAAGGCGAATATTATGGCTAGGCAATGTGCAATCACCGGAACCCGCGCGCAATCCGGCAATAAAGTGTCCCACTCCAACCACAAAACCAAAACGCGCTTTTTGCCGAACCTGCAGCATGTGTCGCTGATGAGCGAAATACTCGGCGTGAGTGTTCCGCTGCGCGTAACCGCTGCTACCCTGCGCTCGATCGAGCATAATGGCGGGCTGGATGCGTATTTGCTGAACCATTCCGCTACCAAAATGACCCCGGAAGCGGGCAAATTGAAGCGCCAGCTGAAGCGCAAATTGGCCAAAGCCGCCTAACTTTTTCCATGGACCACCGCAGCTACGACGAGCTTGCTCTCCAAGAAGACGAGCATTGGTGGTGGTCGCGCGCGCGCCAGAACATCGCAAAAACCCTGCTCGGCCGTTTACGCTTACCGGCCAATGCCGCGATATTGGATGCGGGGTGCGGCGTGGGCGCGAATTTAAAATGGCTCGCGCCCTACGGCGATCTCCATGCCTTTGAAATCCACGACGGTTCGCGCGAAATCGCGGCAAAGCGCGGCCTTGCGAAAGTGGAAGCGGGCTCGTTGCCAGATGGCATTCCGTTTGGCGAAACACAATTCGACCTGATCACGCTGCTGGATGTGCTCGAACATATCGAAGACGACCGCGCGACGCTTTTGGCGCTGCATGCGCGGCTAAAACCCGGCGGCGTGCTGCTGATCAATGTACCGGCGTTCCAATTTTTGTTCGGCCCGGTGGATGTGATGTACCACCATTTCCGCCGCTATAGCCTGCGCGAGCTTAAGCAAAAAGTCGAAGCGGCGGGCTTTGCTGTCGAACTCATCAATTATTGGAATTTCCTGTTATTCCCCGTTGCCATCGCAGTGCGTTTTTACGAGAAACTCCGTAACATCAAAGATTCCTCCATCGGCTTTAAAACCCCCGCCGCGCCGATCAATAGGGCGCTTACCACGATAGTGTCTGCCGAGCGTTTTGTCGTGCCGTATGTGCGGCTGCCGTTTGGGTTGTCGCTAATGCTTATTGCCCGCAAAAAGCTCTGACAATTGCTGCGTCATCGTTTCGCCCAGTTTTTCAATTTCCGAAATCGTCACCGCGCGGCTGTAATAGCGCGTGACGTCGTGGCCGATGCCGATGGCGACCAGCTCAATCGGTAGCTGCGTTTCCACCCGCTCGATGACTTCGCGCAGATGTTTGTCGAGGTAGCTGCCGGAATTGGTGGAGAGTGTGGAATCATCCACCGGCGCGCCGTCGGAAATCACCATGAGGATGCGGCGTTGCTCGGGGCGGGCGAGCAGGCGGTCGCAGGCCCATAAAATCGCCTCGCCGTCGATATTTTCTTTGAGCAGCCCGTCTTTGAGCATGAGGCCGATGGATTTTTTCGCTTTGCGCCAGCTGACATCGGCGGGTTTATAGACGATGTGGCGCAAATCATTTAGCCTGCCGGGGCGCGCTGGTTTGTTGTTTTTCACCCAGTCTTTATAGCTCTGCCCGCCTTTCCATTCCTTGGTGGTGAAACCCAGAATTTCTACCTTCACGCCGCAGCGTTCCAGCGTGCGGCTGATGATGTCGGAGCAGAGCGCGGCGATGGTGATGGGCCGCCCGCGCATCGAACCGGAATTGTCGATGAGCAGCGTGACCACCGTGTCGCGGAAATCGGTGTCTTTTTCGCGTTTGTAAATCTGCACGTAATCGGGGTGGGTGATGATGCGCGAGAGCTTGCGGCTGTCGATGGTGCCGTCCTCTTCGTCAAACAGCCAGGTGCGGGCCTGGCGGGCGAGCAGCAGCCGTTGCAGGCGACTGGCCAGGCGCGAGGTGACGCTTTGGAACTGCGCGAGTTTCTGGTCGAGCTGCGCGCGCAGGCTTTCCAGCTCGGCGGGCGTGGCCAGAGCGCTGGCGGCGACCACTTCGTCGAAGCGCGTGGTGTAGGCGTGGTAAACCGGCTGGGCGGTTTTGGTGTCGTTATGGCTGAAGGGGTGCGGCGACATATCGTCGGCGCGCGCTTGCTCGCCTTTATGCATGATGGCTTGTTCGGAAGGCGGCGAGCCGCCTTGCACCAGCGTCGGGTTTTTGTCGCTTTCTTCGCCGCCTGTTGCCGCTTCGGCTGCGCCTTGCTCATCCACGTTTTCGCTGGCCGCGCCGCGCTCGGTCGGGGTGGATTTTTCCGGCTCGCCTTTTTCATCCGGCTCGCCTTTGCCCGCCGCGCGCGCAAGGGCGTCAATCAGCTCGATGCTGCGCTTGGCGAAATCTTCCTGGTCATGGGTGTGTTCGCGCAAATTTGCCAGCAGCGGCAGGATTTCTTTTACTTCGTTTTTTGGATTTCCCAGCGCGCCGTGCAAAAAATCCGGCAGCGCCAGATGCTGGATAGTTTTGCGCGCGAATAATTCCAGGCTGGAAAGCAGCGGCAAGTTATGCGGGTTCCAGCCCTCGGCCATGGCGCGCTGCTCGAAACGCCGCGCCAGGTTATGCTGCGCGCCGCCCATATGCAGCGCCCCCAGCGCCTCGACGCGCACCTGCTCCAGCATATCAAACAGTTCCGCCCCCGCGCGTCCCTGCGGGCGCAAGCCGCTATGCAATCCAGCATTATGGTAGCGCAACGAAAATGCCGCGCCGTCCGCTTGCCCGCGCAGCGCCGAAAGCGCTTCCGGCGGCGGCAATTCCGACAGCGGTGGCAAGGTGATATGCGCGGCGGGGATGTTCTGGCTGGAAAATTCCACCTGCAAATCCCGCCTGCGCGAAAGCGCGCGCGTAGTCGCCGCGATGGCGGTTTTTAGGATGGAAAGAGTAGTATTCGCATCTGAATGCATGCATAGCTACCGTTATGATCGTAAGGCATTAGCACCATGGGCATGTTTTCTGCCTCTTGTTGGCTTAGTGGATGCAACTAGTAACTCATCGCGCATTTCTGCTAAACTATCTAACATTTCCACGGTGAATTTTTCATCATCCGTACTTTTTCTATCCTCATTCTTTTGTTGCAATTCTTTGCGTAACTTCTCATGAGGTTCCCATGATGCTTGCGAACCAATAATCGCGTGTATTTTATTATATACATAGCCGGATTCTGGCTGATTTTTTACATAATCAGATGCTACAAGGTTAATCATCGAATATTCGGCTTTGTGAGTTGCGCAATACATTAAAACAGCGCGTGGAGTTATTATTTTTTCGACTTCAGTCATAACGTCACATTAAAACAACGCTGATAATATTCCGCGATGATCGGCCGTTCGGTTTCGTCGCATTTATTGAAAAAGGTGAGGCGAAACGCCGTGTGCACGTCGCCGAAAATCGCGGCGTTTTCGGCCCAGTTGATGACGGTGCGTGGGCTCATGACCGTGGATAAATCGCCCGCCATGAAGCCTTCGCGGGTGAGGTTGGCCATCGCAATCATGGTTTTTAATTGGTCTTTGTTTTTGAATTCTTTTGCCTTGTGGCTCACCACTTTCAGCTCTTCGGCTTCGGGCAGGTAATGCAAATTCGCCACGATATTCCAGCGGTCCATCTGGCCTTGGTTTATCGGTTGCGTGCCGTGATAGAGGCCGGTGGAATCACCGAGGCCGATGGTGTTGGCGGTGGCGAAAATGCGGAAAAATGGGTGCGCGCTGAGCACGCGGTTCTGGTCGAGCAGCGTGAGTTTTCCCTGCGCTTCCAGTACGCGCTGGATGACGAACATTACGTCCGGCCTGCCTGCGTCATATTCATCGAACACCAGCGCTACCGGGCGTGACAGCGCCCAGGGCAGCATGCCTTCTTGGAATTGTGTAATCTGTTTTCCGTCCTTCAGCGTAATCACGTCGCGACCGATTAAATCGGTGCGGCTGATATGGCTATCCAAATTGATGCGCACACACGGCCAGTTCAGCCGCGCGGCGACTTGCTCGATATGCGTCGATTTCCCGGTGCCGTGAAACCCCTGCACCAGCACCCGGCGGTTATGCGCAAAACCCGCGAGGATGGCTCGGGTCGTTTCGGGTTCGAAATGATAATCCGGGTCGAGGTCGGGCACATGTTCGTCGCGCGTGGAAAATGCGGGAATAGGCGAGGGGAATTTCACGCCGAAAAGTTTTTCGGCATTCGCGGTTTTGTTGGGGGTGTCGGAAGTCATGGCCTGTAATGCGTAAAAGTGAAAGGGAGCCTAGCATACACATGAATATTATGTTTGTCATCCCCGCCTTGTTTTATGATATCCCCTCTCCCTCCGGGAGAGGGTAGGGTGAGGGTCTCTCCACGTACTCAGAACCCTCACCCGGTTTTCTAAGCGGCAGAGCCGCTAAGAAAACGCGGCCTCTCCCGGAGGGAGAGGCGAATTATTGTGACGAAACCTGCTCCATCAAATACCGATACGCCACGGTGATATTTTTGAAATTCTCCTCGTGTTTCTTATCGCCTTTATTCATATCGGGGTGGTATTTTTTGACCAATGTGCGGTAGCGGATTTTCAGGCTCTCCAGCGTGTAGGGATAGTCCATTTCCATAACGGCCAGCGCCTTGCGGGTTTTGGCGGGGATGCGCGGTGCTGCGGGGGCGGGGGCTGCGCCGTGGAGAAATTCGTAGAGCTTGTCTTGCAGGGTGAAATAATGCTCGCGCAGGCGGTTTTCGCGGTTCCAGGTCGGGCGGTGGCCGGTCACGGCGTCTTTCTGGAAGGCTTCGATATCGGCCATGTCCATGCCGTCGAAATAATCCCAGCTTTTATTATGTTCGCGCACATGCGAAAGGCACAGCCAGATATATTCGTCGAGCAATTCGCGCGATTTTGGGGCTTTATATTCGCCCGGCTCGCCACAGCCTGGGTTATAGCAGGGCGGGTGCGAGGCGGCGGCGGGTTTTTCGATTTTTTTTGGCATAGTCGGTGTATCCTACACCGCAATCAAACAATTTTTAAGTACTTAAAACGCCGGGGCGATTGGACGGGGGCATGATTCTTGGGTGTGGTGTAGCGTTAGTGTGTATATGCCTTCTGTCTGCCAGGATTGCGCTTAGCGTTTGCTCGATCTCAAGGTTAAATGCGCCCGGTTTTTCCTCCATTATATTTTCCATACGCGGTTTGGGTAAATATGCTTGTGCGGCGCAATGTGGCATAAAATATATGTTCTTGCCGGATTGCGATGTGAGGCAGTGATAGCTCAGCCCCTGCACGGCATCGAGTAGGTGCGTGATCGGCGTCATGCCCCTATCGTCGTGGTAGCCGAATATAATCAACCCGTCCGGGTGCCCCTTTTGCGCCTGTTGGAGAATGGCGGTTACTTTAGGGTCGCGCGCGAACACCTGTTTGAGCAAGCTGAATTCTTGCGAATCGGTGGTGAGTTTATAGGCAAGCGGGGGATTTGCTTCCGCCGCCGCAATGAGTCGCGTTCTTAGCTCTGCGTCCATGCAGCCATTATAACAAATAGCATTAAATAATTAATTAAAAACTTAAGCGACTGTTAAAAATGATGATTTACGCGCTTTCCAGCTCTTTTTCTTTTTTCACCGCCTTGGTTTTCTTCTCCGCTACTTCCGGCTCCGGATCGGCGGTGAGTTTTAAAATTTCTTTCACCAGCGATTTGACTTCCGACGCGGCGGCGCTGTTGGGGTCGACTTCCGTGGCGCTGCGGCCTTCGAGCAGTGCGGAGGCGAACAGTACGCGGTTGCCCAGTGTGGTGTCCGCCAGATCCGGCAATTCAGCGGAGATGGTGGCGGCCAAACGTGAATTCGCGCTCACGCGGTTCAGCACCACGCGCACCGGCACACGTTCAGTTTTCGCAAGCTCGATGGTGGCTTTGCTCGCCCATAAATCGGTCGGGCTGGGTTGCACGGGGATGATGATTAAATCCGCCGCGCGGATGGCGGTGCGGGCTTCGGTTTCGGTGTGCGGCGGGCTGTCGATAATCACGTAATCGCAGATGCGTTTCAAGCGCGATACTTCGCTGCCCACGCGCCAGCCGGACACGGCGGCGAATGTGAGGCCGGTATAGCCTTCGCCAAAACGTTTTTCGCGGATGTTATGCCAATAAGACAGGCTGCCTTGCGGGTCGATATCGATGATGGCGACGCGGTTGCCTTTTTGGCTGAGCGCGACTGCGATATGCGCGGCCACGGTGGTTTTCCCGGCGCCGCCTTTTTGTTGCGCTATCGTAATGACTTTTGACATTGGTGCCTCCGCTTGCTAGTGAATGACCCAACCATAGCGCCCCCGCGGCGCGATAACAACTAGATTTAGTATTCGATTGAAAAATAACCACCATATGCAGCAAATTGAGACAGCCGCAGAGTATTTACGCGCGGGCAAACTCGTCGCATTCCCCACCGAAACCGTCTACGGCCTCGGCGCGGATGCGCTTTCCGACAAAGCGGTAGCGGCGATTTATGCGGCCAAGGGCAGGCCGGATTTTAATCCGCTCATCGTGCATGTGGCGGATGTGGATGCCGCGAAAAAATATGTGGAGTGGAACGATACGGCGCAAATGCTGGCGGGAACATTCTGGCCGGGGCCGCTCACGCTGGTGCTGTCGCGCAAAAAAGACTGCGCCATTTCGCTGCTGGCCAGCGCTGGGCTGGACACCGTGGCCATCCGCGTGCCGGCGCATCCACTGGCGCTGGCGCTGCTTGAAAAATGTGGCCTGCCGCTAGCGGCGCCGAGCGCCAACCGCTCCGGCAAAATAAGCCCGACGCTCGCATCGCACGTGCAGGAAGAATTGGGCGGTAAAGTGGCGATGATACTTGACGGCGGCGCGTGCGGCGTCGGCATCGAATCCACCATCGTCGATGTAACGTCCGCGCCGCGCATATTGCGCCACGGGAAAATTACCCGCGAGATGCTGGAAAAAATCATTCCGATAACGGAACAAAAACCCAACGGAAAAATCCTCGCCCCCGGCATGCTTGAAAGCCACTATGCGCCGAATGCCAAACTGCGGTTGAATGCAACGGATATACGCGAAGGTGAGCTATTGCTTGCATTTGGCGCGGTGCAAAATGCGACGCTGAACCTCAGTGAAACCGCAAACCTCGAAGAAGCGGCAGCGAATCTCTTCAAAATGCTACGCGCGATTGATGCAAAAAACCCGCCAGCGATTGCCGTGATGCCGATTCCGATGGAAGGGCTGGGCGTGGCGATTAACGACCGGTTGGCGCGCGCTGCGGCGTGATGCCAAGTTGTTTTAAATCGCGCGCATCCAAATGAAGTGACCAAGTGCCATTCCAGCCAGTTAAACCTTTAACTGGATACGGGTCTGGGATGCTGAGCACTTTTCCCGTCTGCAACGTATGGATTAGGGCTTCTATTTGAAGGCCATCTGGGCGGCTGGTACCACCTATACGATAAAACCTGCCCCCGGGTGCCGGTTCCCATCCTTTGTCTTGCAGTCGTTTCAGTGTCAGTTGATCATGCCAACCCAAATTTACGGAGTTCAGGTGCTGAAGAGTCATCAATTCTTGACGGCTGAGATGGTTTTCATAAAGAAACATATCCACTACTGATTCTGCTTCACCCAATGCACGTGCTGGCTTTAATGTGAGTAGGCCGCATTGAAATAATGCGATGGCAGCTTCTCTTGGGATGCCGTTTATTGTATCGCCACCTAGGCCGCGATCCTGCACAGGTTCTATGGCAAATCTTGGGTCTATATATTCCGGTTTCGCACCTTTTGAAGCGGCAGTGATCACTAACTCAACTTCATGGGGGGCGGCAGCGCAGACGGCTTTTAAATCACTGATGCTGATTTGTTTTGGCGCTTCATTTTTCATATATTGATCAATAAATAATTGTTACGCCGCGTCCGTCGCCTTAAAGCCCACCTTGCCTAAATGAATCCGCTTGTTCGGCAAACTTTCCAGCCAGTGCGTCAGGCGGGTGATTTCGTCGGCGATGATTTCGGGGGCGCGGGCGGCTTTGGCCATGACGGTAGCGCCTTGGATGCCGGCCATGAGCGAGGTGGCGTAGATTTTTGCTTCGGTTGCGTGGCCGAGCTGCTCGAATTGCTTGCGCGCCCAGGCGGTGAAATCGGCGAAAATATCGGCGGCGACTTGGGCGACGGCGTCTTTATCGGCACTGGCATCGGCGATGATTTTGCCGATGGGGCAGCCGTAATGGGCGTATTCCTCGCGCACTTTGTAAAAATACCCCAGCGCTTCGATGAGGCGCTGGCGCGGGTCGGCGATGTTTTCTTCGAGCAGGCCATAACCGGCACTGAATTGCTCTTTGCGGCGGTGGATGGCGGCAAGCGCCAGTTCTTCCTTGGTTTTGAAATAATAATAGACGTTGCCGATGGGGATATCGGCATGTTTGGCGATATCGGCAAGCGAGGTCGCGCTCAGGCCGTTTTTGTGGAACAGCATGGCGGCGGAA
>Ga0206971_10370_pt2 | contig 10987 bp, 10 predicted proteins | sample Alteio_BWOrgHeat_85_FD_152917 | JGI IMG/M metagenome (GOLD analysis project Ga0206971, IMG submission 152917) | Enriched cells from forest soil in Barre Woods Harvard Forest LTER site, Petersham, Massachusetts, United States -... | ecosystem: Environmental > Terrestrial > Soil > Temperate forest >...
CAATAACAATCAACAGCGGAAAATTTTTGCAGGAAATTGATTACAAAAAAGCTGCGGAGTGGCTGGGTAAGGTATCAAGAACCGATTTTCACTACATGGAAGCCTCGTTTCTGCTGGCAATCTGCCGTATTTACAGCGGCGACTACGATTCGGCAATTCAGCTCTTGAAGATCGTGCTGGCGGAACTTCCTCTCAATGAGGTCTATAACAACCTGGGAGTGGCGCTGACCCGTAAGAATGATTCCGGAGCCGTCGGCAGTTTCCAGAGAGCAGTTGAAGGCGATCAGGGGGATCCGGACTATTGGTTCAACGCCGGTTATGCGCTCTGGAAGTTCGGCCAATACGCCGCGGCCGCAGACCGGTTTCGGGCTGTTCTGGACCGCTCTTCCGGCGATTCAGAAGCCACGACCATGCTGGGGCGGTGCCTCAGAAGCGATGGGCCAAGAGGGAATGAGTTGCGGAATGGCGGACGGGAACGAATTAAAACAACATTCGAGGACTCCGCATTCCATCAATTGCAGGCCGAGTTACGCGCCGACAAAAAAGAAGACGAGAAAAAATGAAGCCGCGGGATGGCAGCAGGTTGGGGTGAAGTGGAGCCGGACTGCCGGATTGCAGTCCAGGAACTCCCCACCGTTTCGGTTTTGTGGGCCGAAAGATTGTCAAGGACGATGTGAATCTCTTTGCCCGCCCGGTGTCTGCGCCAGCACACCGAGACACTTCACTAATTCAGAAAATAGGTGCGGTACAGCGTATCCCGCTGTTTCGGGACGAAACCTGCGTCGCGAATCAGTCGGCGGAGTTCTTCCTCTGTCGCCGCGTAGTGTGTCCCGGCAGCCGATACGACATTTTCTTCGATCATGATGCTGCCGACATCGTTACCACCGAAACGAAGGCCGATTTGGCAGGTCTTCAGGCCGGGTGTCACCCAGGAACTCTGAATGTTGAGAATGTTGTCGAGGTAGATCCTCGAAACGGCGAGCGTCTTCAGGTATTCCACCGCCGTCGCTTCTTCCTTGATGAACCGTCCCAGTGAAGTTTTCTCACGCTGGAACGCCCACGGGATAAACGCGGTGAAGCCGCCGGTATCTTCCTGAATCTGGCGCACGATATCGAAGTGATTCATGCGCTGTTCGAGCGTCTCGCCGCAGCCGAACATCATGGTCGCGGTTGTCCGCATCCCGAGTGAGTGCGCAATCCGGTGGACATCGATCCACTCCTGGGTTCCGCACTTCAGCCGGCTGATGCGATAACGGACCTGATCGTCCAGAATCTCAGCACCTCCGCCGGGAATGGAATCAAGACCTGCATCACGCAGACGAGCGATCGTATCGCGCAGGGAGATGCCGCTAACCTGAGCGATATTCGTGATCTCCGGCGCGGAGAAACAATGGCACCAAATATTAAACCGGGCCTTGATTGCACGGAGCAGGTCCTCGTACCACTCGATCTTGAGGTCGGGATGCAGGCCCCCCTGGAACAGGATGCCGGTGCCGCCAAGATCGATAGTTTCCTGGATTTTGTCGAAAATGACTTCGTTCGGGAGGATATAACCTTCGATGTGGCCCATCGGCCGATAGAAAGCGCAGAAACTGCAGTACTCGGTGCAGAAATTGGTGTAGTTGATGTTGCGGTCGATAATATAAGAAACCACCCCCTCGGGGTGAAGGCGGCGGCGAATAGCGTCCGCTTCCATTCCAATCCCGACGAGGTCGGGGGAATTGAACATATCGAGAGCTTGTTCGCGGGAAATCATGAACTTTCAGTTTAACGGCAACGACAGGCTACGAACCAGCCGTCCGCTCGGCTCGATCGGCCATCTGCGATAACGTTACCGCAAGAGCGCGCGCGGCGGAGGGCTGCAGGTCCATCCACACCGTGAACTTTCCAGTGAGCTTGCCAGTCTCCTGCAAGCGCAGGTCGAGGTGCACCGCTGGGCTGCCGAGACCAATCTCCCGGACCTTCCCGTCGATTGCGTCGAGTTCGAGGACACGACCCGAATAACCACGTTCCTCCGGAATGGCCGCCCGTAACTCCTGCGGAAACGTCATTGAGTTTCTGCCGGTAAGGCGCATCGGCTTTCGAGCTCGAACTACGGCTTTAGCTTCCGGTTCCATAAGGCAGATCTTTCTGGACCAGTGTAATCCCGGGCAAAAACTGCAGCGAGGAAATACGCATGGGCAAAAATTTCCACCGACTGGGAGCTGCAAGAAGGGACGCATGTTCGAAACAATCCAAGAAACTCCCCTCGCACATAATATGCCGTTTTGGTTACTTAAGATGCAAATGCGAAAAACATTACCGGTTGACCCAACCCCATCGGATCGAATAAGAGAGGATCTCACGATGTTAAACGTAAAGAGATTGTGTTGCGTCATCGCCATAAGCTGCGCGCTTGTGGCTTCCGTTTATGCGGCTTCCAGCTTGGTGGTAAATCCGTCGCAGGTGGGCCCCTTCTACCTGTCGCCGGGTACTAACGGAACGGTGCAGACCGTCGAGGCATTTAACGCCGGTACGGGCGATTTCGACGTAACTGCCTCTACGTCGGCATCGTGGCTGGTGGCTACTACGGGGACATTACACGCCTGCACGATCAAACAAACCAGTAACTGCGTGCCCATTTCGGTTGCGCTGAATACCTCGGGTCTGACGCCTGGCAGTTATACCGAATATCTACCGTCACCGTTCCCGGAGCAGTGGACTCGCCCCTGCAGATACCGGTGACAGTCGTCGTCGCCAGCGTACCGACCGCCGTAACCCTGTATTCCACACCATTCGGAAAAACCTCTTTCAATATCTTTCCGACCAACCAGGTCAACATCGCCACCGCGACAACTACAGGCGGCAGCTGGCTAAGTTTTCAGGCCCCTCCATCGACTCCCGGCTTCACTTTCGGCACGCCATACACAATTAACGCCACACCTCAGCCGGGCATGGCGTCCGGCACCTATACCGGAACGGTGATACTTACAGGGTCAAGCAATGCGAACGATAACCAGACCATTGCCGTGACCCTTGTCGTAACTGATAACCCAATAATTCAGGTGAATAACTCAGCTTTGTTGATCAGCGGCGCGCAGGGCGGCCCGAAAGTCTCTGTTCCGATTACCCTGGTCAACATCGGCGAAGGGAACCTCAGCATCGGCAATGCCAACGTCACATCGTCAACCGCTGACTTTCTCAGTGCTACGGCCGCGAACACTAACAGTATTGTGGTAACCGCCGACCCCGGCCAGTTGACTCCGGGACTGTATACCGGTACGGTTTCCGTTACTTCAAATGCCGCCAACAGTGCCCAGGTGGCGATACCGGTAGAGTTCACTGTAACGGCGTCAGGCCAACCGACCATTTCGCAGGGGGGCATCGTTAACATTGCCACGTTCCTGGCAGACTCCATTCCCCAGGGCGGCATAGCGGCCTTCGGCGATCAGTTCAGCGCCACAGGCTCGTTCTACACCAATACAACTGCGCCGCCGCTGGCCCGTCAGCTGGGTAATGTGCAGGTATTGGTAAACGGAGCAGCGGCGCCGCTCTATTATGTATCGCGTCAGCAGATTAATTTCCAAATGCCTTACGACCTTCAGGCTGGTCAGAGCACCACGGTTCAGGTCGTTTCCAACAACGTCTCCGGTAACATCCGCTCGGTACAGATAACATCGGCCGCTCCGCGCATTCTGGTTTGGCCTTCCAATGTCGCCCAGGGGTGGTATGGAATCATCGTAAATTCGGATGGCAGCGTCTCCCTGCCGACCACGGCAGGCGTGCAGGCGTTCCGGTCGCGGCCCTCCAAACCGCTGGAGACCATCACGATTTACTGCATCGGGCTTGGGCAAACCAACCCGGGCGCTGTAAGCGGCGCGCCTGCGACTGCAGTTCCGCTTGAGCAGGTTTCGGGCATCAGCGTGTCGGTGGGAAGTCTGCCTGCGGTGGCCGCGATTACGCCTGCCTTCGCGGGGCTGACTCCCACCGCCGTGGGCCTGTATCAGGTGAACGTAACCCTGCCGAACAACGTACCGATCGGCGGAAGCGTGCCGATTTCACTGAATGCGAATAACGTCATGGCAACATCGCCAACATAGCGATATCCGCTCAGTAGTGGCTCCGGCAGGTTAATGAGGCAGGCGCGGTTCGCTCGCCTGCCCCATTAACCTGACTTGACTCCCGCAGGCCGTATACGAACCCGGCAGCGGAAGTCCGGGGCCAACCCGTAAGAGTAATTCCCAAGCCTTTGCACGAACGATGAAGGGACCTCCAGACCTTTGCCCAGCAGTAACATGCCGTTCAGGCTTTTCAGCTCTTCTTCCATGATCATTCCAGCCCGCAGACCGCTGAGGGGAACGATGCGAATCTCATCCTGCGCTTCCGTCTTTTCGATCGCCCCGATAGCCTCCAGCACTCGCGGGAGATAGCTATTGTTCGAGCGCCGCATCTCCTGCCACACCTTGTCATGAGACAGTCCGCTGCTGCGCAAACAATCGAAGTCGATCGCAGCTTTCAACAGCACGCTTCCTACCGCGACGGGATCGCCGCTTTCGAACAGGGTTGCCCCGGCGATTGGCTTTTGCTGCCGTTCGATAATCTTCGCAACCTGATCGAGCCGCGGGATCTTCTCCAGGATGCGCGCCGCGGCGGACGCGTGCTTCTGAAACTCTCTGGCATCTTCCCCGGAAAGCGTTTCCGAAGCGGACGCTTTTGCCAGCAGATGAGGTGAAAGAGTGATCCAGCCGATCTGCGACAACATGGCGGCCGCTTCAATTTGCCAGCCAATCGTTATGCCCATCCCGTCGGCGATCTGCCGAACGTACCGTCGCACGCGGTTGGACTGGCTAAATGCTTCAGGCTGGACGATACTCAACACTTCCACCAGCGCCTGAACGCAGCCAAGGAGTGTCTCCTCGGTGAGCTGGCGTTCGGCGATCAGCAGTCTGTGTTGCTCCAGCCCAGCCTGGAGGACCTTTTCAAATACCAGCGGCGCGCAGGGCTTCACGAGGAACCGGAAGATGTTGCCCTGATTGACGGCGGCAATTGCTGTTGCAAAGTCCGCCTGCCCGGTCAGCATCACACGCACCGAATCCGGGGCGAGCGCCCGGACGCGGGTGAGGAATTCGATGCCGTTCATACCCGGCATCTGGAAATCCGACACAATTACGGTGAACGGGCCGTTCTTCGAAACTGTTTCCAGTCCCTCCCGGGGACCTTCGGCCGTATACACATTGAACTTATTCCGCAGCTGGCGCCGAAAACCGTCCAGAATGAAGGCGTCGTCATCCACGCACAGAACGGCCGGGAGCGGCGACCCCGTCCTGCCGGACAGGCCAGACCACGCTGTCGTTGTGGCGGCTGGTGTCATTGGGAGACCCGCGCTGCGTGTCTTGCAGCCGCGCGCCAGGATTCCATCTGCCGCGCCACTCCCAGACGGCAGAGATAATCGTTATCCACATGGCTTAGCGGAGTTGTTATATCCGTGTGGGCAAAACAGTCGTGGGCGAGCGCGCTGGAGATGTGCACAACCGCCATGAGATCCAGCCCATCCCCGATCCCAGCGGTCGCCGGGGCCGGGGCCGGGCGATGGTGGGCCGCTATGGCATCCACCGCGGCATGGGGAAGTCCCCACAGATTGAGCAGATGAGCGCCTACTTCCGCATGGCTGGTACCGAACACTTCTCGCTCGGCCAGATAGAGCGGGCACTTTTCAGAGCGGGATATCCTGCACGCCTGGTCGAATTTCCGGGAAAGATAAGTTGCCAACACCAGCTTGCCCACATCGTGCAGCAAAGCGGTCATCACACGAAGACTCACGGCATCGCCTTCCGCCGGAAGTTGCGAGGCAATCTGCGCGGATGTTCGGGCGTGCAGCTCAAACTCATCAACAGAAAAGCTTTGAATCGGCCGGCGCGGATGGAATTGCCTCAATATCGCCGTCGACAGAACGAGTTGCTTCAACACGTCTATTCCAATAACGGCCAGCGCCGGCGCCACGTCGGTCACGGTGTGCGGCAGGCTGAAGAACGCCGAGTTGACCAACTGCAGCACCTTGGCCGACAGGGCGACATCGCCATCCACAATATCGCCGATTGTACTTAGCGAGGAATCCGGATCATTCATCGCCTGAATGAGCCTGAAGCAGGTTGAAGGCGGCGAAGGGAGGGATCCGATTGCGCTGATAACGCGCCGCGTGTCTTCGTCAGGCAGGAAATTATTCAGTTGCGAAGAGCATTCGATGGCAGCCTTCAGTTTGCCGGGGTCGCAGGGCTTCATCAGAAACTGGTGCGCGACTGGCACTGCGCGCAGGCCGGCTTCCACGTCGAAATGCCCGGAAAGCACAATCCTCATCACATTCGGATAGCGCTGGTGGACCCGGGTTAGCAGGCTGGCGCCATCCATTCCCGGCATGCGCATATCGGTCACCACGACGTCGATATCGGCATGCTCCATGACCGCGAGCGCAGCCTCGCCGCTCGCTGCAAATCGCATGTACCAGTCCTTGCGGTGGGGGCGCAGCAATCGCCGGAGGCCATCCAGCAGTTGCGGCTCGTCGTCGACAAACAAAACCTTCTTCATGGGTTTACACCAGTACCACTTCCTCGCTCGCCAGCGGCAAGCGTATTACGAACGTGGTGCCACGGCCGGACTCGGTTTCGAATCCGATGGTTCCGCCGTGCTTATCCACGATCACCGATCGCGAGATCGCAAGACCCTGACCGGACCCCTTGCCGACATTCTTAGTGGTAAAGAACGGATCGAAGACTCGCTCCCGCACTGCTTCCGGTATCCCCGAACCGGTATCGGCGACAGAAACCTCAGCAAACAGGCCGTTTCGCCGGGTGCTCACTGTGATCGTCCCCTTCGCGCCGTCTTTCACTACGTCGCTGATGGCATGGGCGGCGTTAACGATCAGGTTCAGCATCACCTGGTTGAAGTCGCTCACCATACAGGGGACCAGCGGCAACGCTGGATCGAAATCGGTCCGCATGTCCGCAACGTATTTCCACTCGTTGCGCGCGACGGTGATTGTGCTTTCGATGGCGCGATTCAGATTGGAAGGCGTTTTGTCTTTCTTCCCGGGATGGGAGAACTCCTTCATGGCCCTGACCAGCGTCGAGATTCTGCTTACACCCTCAATTGCCTGCTCCAGAGCTCGCGGAATTTCTTCCATCAGAAACGGAATATCGACTTCATCCATTGCTTCGTGTGCTTCACATGCTTCTCGTGTTTCATGCGGGATCAGCCCTTGCTGCAATGCGATCAGAGACTGAATGTGCTCAAATGACTCCTGCACGAAATGGAGGTTATCTCCCACATATTGCGCCGGCGTATTGATTTCATGTGCGATTCCGGCCGCGAGCTGTCCGATTGACTCCAGTTTTTGCGCGTGGCGCAGTTGCACCTCCATCGCCTTTCGCTCGCGCGTTGCCCGCTTCCGCTCGGAAACATCGTTGCCCAGTTCCAGAATCATCGTCCTGCCGTTTAGTCGAACGCGCTGGGCAGCTACCTCGACTTCAAGAACCGTGCCATCTTTTTTGTTGTGCCTCCAGTCGCGCGTCATTGCGGCGCCCGTTGCGCTGGCGATGAAGTTACGCAATTCCTCTTCGTCCTCGGGGGGGCGTATCCCGGCCGCATCCATACCCAAAAATTCTTCCTCGGAGTAGCCGTACTTCCGCACCGCTTCCCGGTTTACGGCCAGAAACCTGAGAGTTTCGGCGTCGTAAATCCACGTCGGAAGTGGGCTTTCCTCAAAGATGGCTCGATAGTGGGCCTCCCAACTCTGCAATGCCTGTTCTCGCGCCATGCCAAAAAGCGGGTGGCGAGTTTGGCGGATGAAGCCGGTCAGCAGGGCCACTTCGAAAACGATCCAGCCGAGATGTTCCAGCGGCCGCCAGAGTGAAACGGGAGACATGCCGTACATCGATTGGGGCAGGAAAAACGCACGGAGGAGGTGGTCGGAGCCGGCAACTGCGGCAGCGGTAATGAGAATGGGCCAGTGACGGTAGAGGGAAAGAAAGGCCAGCAACCCGAAATACACGAAGTGCGTTTCCAGATGGCCGCCCGTCACCCCTATCAGCAGACCGGCCACCAGCATTTGCGAAGCGGCCACAACATGGAGCGTGAGCACGGAGTCTGGTCGGAGATGCACCAGTATGACGGGCAGTCCTGCAATTATGCCGCCGAGACCCAGCGTGATCCATACATACGAGGCAACAGGTGAAATCCAGAAAGCAGCACCCAACAACACCAGCCATTCGCATACGGACAGCACGACGAAATAGCGCTGCGTGGCAGCCGAAATTTCAATCGAGTGCTGTTCAAACAGCGCACCGGCACGACATGCAATCGGAATCGAATCGTCCTGAGGTGTTATTGCCTGCCGCGGAATCACGACTAACCTTCCGACTCCCCTATCGGCGGTTTTCGTCGCCGTCAGTAGGGCGTGGGAACTATGCGGGTTCTTGATCAAAGACGGGGATCGACCGGATACCAGACGATAAAACCAGCTTGGGAGAAAGTTTTAATCGACGAGGAGATCTTGATCGGTCTGACCGGATACCGGATTACCGGGCGCTTGAGAAGTCAGCAGGGGAGATATTGATCGGGTTACCGGCTCTAGCTCGTTAATGGGGGCAAGCCGCACCTCTGACTGATAAAACATTCTTGTCGAAGGAAAAGTTTTGATCAGATCAGAGGCGGTAATAGGCTTGCCTGACTACGAGATTACAGGCATTGAAGAGATAGCGGGAGAAGTGCGGGTGCGGTACACAGGACGCAGCCGGTGCCCACATTGTGAAGGGGAGCAGCTTCGGCTGAAGGATCGGCGGCTGCGGCGACCGCGCCATGAAAGCTGGGGAGTGCGGCATTGCCGGTTGGAGCTGGAAAGCCGGAAGTGGTTATGTCTGGGCTGCAAACGCAGTTTCTGGCAGCGCTTCCCCGGCATTCTGCCGCGGGCTGCGAGCCAGCGAACCATTCCGGCGCAGCGTTTGTCAGAAGCACTACGATGGCATCAGCCGCAGCCGGCTGGGGCAACGCGAGTGCCTCTCCGGCGCCACTGTGGAACGCTGGTTCGGCGACTATCTGCGCCGCCCTTGCCGCAGAACGGGCCAGTCCGGTGTGTCCACCCATTCTGGGAATCGACGAGCACTTCTTCACGCGCAAGCTGGGTTACGCCACCACCTTCTGCGATTTGCGGAATCACAGCATTTACGACGTGGCGGCCGGGCGCAGCGAACCGGCGCTGGAAGCCTGGCTGGAAAAACTGCAAGGCAAGCATCTGGTGAAAGTGGTGTGCATGGATCTGGCCAGCGTATATCGCTCGCTGGTCAGAAAGCACTTTCCCCAGGCCAGAATCGTGGCCGATCGTTTCCATGTGATCCGCATCGTCAATCATCACTTCCTGGCTTGCTGGAAGGAACTGGATCCGGTGGGAGCAAAGCATCGGGGTTTGTTGAGCCTGATGCGCCGTCATCGTCACAACCTGAAGCCGGAGCAGCATGCAAAGCTCTCCGCCTACCTGCAGACGAACCCTTTACTGGAACTGGTTTACCGCTTCAGGCAGAAGCTCTGTTACCTGCTGCTGGAAAAGGGCAAAAACCAGAGCCGTTGCCGCAAACTGACGCCCCAGCTTCTCCGCATGATTGCTCAGTTGCAGGATCTGCCTCTGCCTTCCATGGTGCAACTCGGCAAAACTTTGCATGCCTGGAGAGAAGAGATCGCCACCATGTGGCGCTTCACCAGAAACAACGGGATCACCGAAGGCTTTCACACCAAAATGGAGCTCCTCCAGCGCCAGGCCTATGGCTTCAGAAACTTCAACAATTACAGATTGAGGGTTAAGGTATTGTGTGGTTGAGATCGGTCAGGGGCACAACTGCCCCCATTAAGTGCGTAGAGCCGTGAGCGACCCGAGACATAGGTAACAGAACGTTCCGGAGACATGGGTTACACTTTTTCGCCTGAAAGGGGGCGGATGAGGTGGAAATGCCGTGGAAGGAAAGCTCTGTTATGGACGAACGAATGCGGTTTGTGATCCGGCTCAAAGACGGCGAAAGCATGGCTTCGCTGTGCCGGGAGTTCGGGATTAGCCGAAAGACCGGCTACAAAATCTTTGAGCGTTATGAGCAGTGTGGATTGGAAGGCCTGAGCGATCGGGCGCGCAGGCCGTTCCGCTATGCCAATCAGTTGCCGGAGCAGGTGGAAGCAGCGATTGTTACCGCCAAAAAGGAAAAGCCTCACTGGGGAGCGCGCAAGATCCGCGAGCGTCTTGTGCGACGTCTCCCGCATGCGATCAAAGTTCCTGCCGCGAGCACTGTTCACGCGGTTCTGGATCGTCATGGGGTGGTGACGAGAGGGTCGAGGCCGCGGACTCGCGCCGAGGGTACTCCGTTATCCGATGGAATTGGTCCGAACGATCTTTGGTGCACGGATTACAAGGGCGAGTTCCAGCTCGGGGACAAACGGTATTGCTATCCGCTGACCGTCACCGATCATGCCTCGCGGTATCTGCTGCTGTGCGAAGCGATGGAATCCAACCGGACAGAGCTTGCTTTTCAGGCGTTTGAGCGCCTTTTCAGAGAGCGCGGCTTACCCCGCGCCATCCGCTCGGATAATGGGTACCGTTCGCTTCTCCGCACGGACTGTTTCAGCTTTCAAGGCTCTCGGTCTGGTGGTTACGGCTGGGAATCACGATCGAGCGCATTCGGCCCGGCCATCCACAGCAGAACGGACGGCATGAACGGATGCATCTGACCCTCAAGAAGGAAGCCACACGCCCGGCCGGCGCCAACATCCTCCAGCAGCAGGGGAAGTTCGATGCCTTCATCGAGGAATTTAACAACGAGCGGCCGCATGAGGCGCTGGAGATGAAATGCCCGGCCGAGATCTACGCAGCTTCTGCTCGGCCGTATACCGGTATTCCGGCGCCGCATTACCCGTTCCACGACCGAACCGTGAATGTCACCAGCTGCGGTCGCATCTGCCTCTACCGAAAGAAGATCAA
>Ga0206971_10381_pt1 | contig 10941 bp, 11 predicted proteins | sample Alteio_BWOrgHeat_85_FD_152917 | JGI IMG/M metagenome (GOLD analysis project Ga0206971, IMG submission 152917) | Enriched cells from forest soil in Barre Woods Harvard Forest LTER site, Petersham, Massachusetts, United States -... | ecosystem: Environmental > Terrestrial > Soil > Temperate forest >...
CGGGTGATGATGGGCTGCTGGCGGAAAAATACCGGCGGGCGGAGTCCCGCGATCACTTGCTCAACGCTTTGCCCCTGCGCCACCTGCGCGCGGATGGCGTAGAGCTTGTTGAAATAGCGCTGCAGCGCGCGCAGATACATCACCGGCTGGTTGCCTTCGCGCAGCAATTGGGTGAGGGTTTTTTCGAGCGACACGAGGTTGCGGTCGGCCACGGCGTTTACCACGTCATCCATGTTGGTATCGCGGTTATAATCCACCAAATTTTGCGCGTCCTTGAGCGCCAGGATTTTTTCTTCGCCCGCATAGGTGATGCATTTTTCCAGTTCCTGGTACGTCACATACCGGTCATTGCCAAGCTGGCTTGCCAGGTAATCGATGACCTCGCGGTCGGCGCGGATGCCTTCAGCGTCGAATTTCTGGCGGATGACGGATTGCACGTCGCGGATTTCATCCTTGTAGCAGGCAACGGCGGCGCAGAGTGGGTCTTTCTCGAAAAAGGCACGCAAGCTGGAACGGGTCGAAAGCTCGTCGGCGGCGATGATGAGGAACACATCTTTATGGAAACAGCCCTTCGCGCCGTCGATGATTTTGGTGAGCTTGTCGCCTGCATCGCGGATGAGTATCACGCGCTGGGGGCACATCATGCTCACTGCCGAGAGCTCATCGGCAAGCTTGGCGCTGTCGGCCAAAATTTCCGCTTCGGAAAATTCGCTTTTGGCGAACGGGTCGCTGGCCGCCTCGCCCAGCACCGCCTTTGCCACGCGCCCGGCGCGTTCGCGCGCAAGGCCGCTATCGGGGCCATAAAACAGCACGGCGCGGTGCTCGCGGTTAGGCGCGTTTAAAAACGCCTCAGTAACCTTGGGGGCGATTTTCATTGGGCAATGGGGCAAATAAAGGCGGTGGGGTATTGGCGGAAGGCGCGACCGGCACCAGCGTTTTTTTCGTATAGCTGATAAGCCGCTGGCGGTACATTTCGGCAAGTTCGGCCACGCCGCGCTTGCGCACGTCCTGCAAGGCGACATAGATGGAGAAATACTGGTTGTTCGGGTTGTTATAGCTGGTGACGTTGCGGATGATGCCCGTGGTCAGGGTTTCTTTTTCCCCGGCGCGGTTGATGCTATAGGTGGAACTCAAGATAAGGTTATAGCGCGAGGCCGTGCCGTCGCGCGATACGCCGATGGCGGAACTGGTTTCGGTGATCATGATATGGATTTCATAAGCCGGCGGCTGGCCGGGCGTGGCGGCGGGCAGGAGCAAATCTTCCAAGTCGTTTTTAAATAACTGGGCGACGTGGATATCGCTGTTATCGGCGTTGACGCTGCCGGTGGTAATCGCCACGCCCGCGCGCAATATCGAATCTTCCGCCACCGGCGTTTTGCTGCCATGCACCGGCTGGAACCCGCAGGCCGCAAGCAACAATAGCGCGCATAACGCTTTAACTCGCAACGACATTGACAATCCTGTTCGGCACGATGATGACCTTGTTCACTTGCTTCCCCACGAGCGCTTCTTTGATCGCTTTCAACTCAAATACTTTGGCCTCGGCGGTGGCTTTGTCAATGTCTTTAGGCATGTCCAGCGTGGCGCGCAGTTTGCCGTTAATCTGCACGGCGATGGTCACGCTGTCATCGACTAGCAGCGCCGGGTCGGCTTTCGGCCAGGGGCGGTCGGCCAACGTGTCCTTATGGCCAAGCTGCTGCCAGCATTCTTCCGCCGCATGCGGCATGAACGGGTTGATAAGATGCAGCGCCGCCTCGACGCCTTCGCGGATATCCGCCTCCGCGGCCTGCTCCAGCGCATTGGTGAGTTCGCGGATGCGGGCGATGGCTTTGTTGAAATGGAATTTTTCGATATCGTCGGTGACGGCGGCGATGGTTTTGTGGATGAGTTTTTTTAGGTCGGTACTCTGTGATTTGTACTCTGTACTCTGTGCATTAAGCGTTAAACGCCATAGCCGGTTGATATACCGCCACGCCCCTTCAATACCCGCATCCGTCCATTCCAGGTCGCGCTCCGGCGGGCTGTCGGAGAGCATGAACAGGCGGGCGGCATCCACGCCATAGGTGTCGATGATATGGCGCGGGTCGATGGTGTTTTTCTTCGACTTGCTCATTTTTTCGATACGCCCGACGGTCACGGGTTTTTTCGTCGCGCTTTCCAGCCATGCGCCCGCATCGTTCTTTTCAATCTCATCCGGCGAAAGCCATTTGCCGTCGGCGCTTTTATAGGTCTCGTGCGAAATCATGCCCTGGGTTTCCAGGCGCTTGAACGGCTCTGTAAATTCCACCAGCCCGCATGCATTCAGCGCCCGCGAGAAAAACCGCGAATAGAGCAAATGCAGCACAGCATGCTCAATCCCACCGATATAACAATCCACCGGCAGCCAGGCTTTTAACGCCGCGGCGTCGAGCGGATTTCCCGACGGCAGTGTCGCAAAGCGCGAAAAATACCAGGAAGATTCAAAGAACGTATCGAACGTATCGGTTTCGCGCTGCGCCGGTTTTTTGCATGTCGGGCAATCCACATGTTTCCACGTTGCATGGTGCGAAAGCGGGTTGCCGGGCTTGTCGAACGTCACGTCTTTGGGCAATTCCACCGGCAAATCTTGCTGCGGCACCGCAACGACACCGCAACTCTCGCAATAAATAATCGGGATCGGGCAACCCCAATAGCGCTGGCGCGACACGCCCCAATCGCGCAGGCGGTAGTTGGTTTTTCCTTGGCCTACGCCCTTTTTTTCAAGCGCCGCAATAGCGGCTTTTTTCGCCTCGGCCACCGAAAGGCCATTTAAAGAGAATGAGTCTGGAGTCTGGAGTTTAGAGTCTAGTGGGGGAGAATTTACTAACACGCCATCGCCCATATAAGGCAAGGTGTCAGATTCACTAGACTCAAGACTCTCTACTCTAATCACAGGAAGGATCGGCAACCCATATTTCGTCGCAAACTCAAAATCCCGCTGGTCATGCGCCGGGCAGCCGAAAATGGCGCCGGTGCCATATTCCATCAATACGAAATTGGCGATGAAGAGCGGATGCTGCGCTCCCGTGAAGGGGTTCACCACTTTCAGCCCGGTATCGAAGCCTTTTTTCTCGGCTTTTTCGATGGCTTCTTCGGAGGTGCCGAGCTGGCTGCATTCGGCGATGAACGCGGCGGCGCCTGGGTTATGCGGCGCCATGTCTTTTGCCAGCGGATGGCCGGGGGCGATAGCGCAGAAACTCATGCCAAAAAACGTGTCGGGGCGGGTGGTGTAAATCTCCAGCTCGCTTTCGATCGGGTCTTTGCCGGGTTTGACGCAAATCACTTTCAACGTCACCATTGCCCCTTGCGATTTGCCGATCCATTTTTCCTGCATCAGCCGCACCTTGTCCGGCCATTCTTTGAGGCCGTCTAAACCGGCAAGTAAATCCTCCGCGAAATCCGAAATACGCAAAAACCACTGCGAAAGCTTACGCCGCTCGACCAACGCGCCGCTGCGCCAGCCGCGGCCGTCAATCACCTGTTCGTTGGCCAATACAGTATTATCCACCGGATCCCAATTCACCTCGGCTTCTTTGCGGTAGGCCAAACCTTTTTCCAGGAATTTCAGGAAAAATAACTGCTCATGCTTATAGTAATCCGGCAAACACGTGGCGAGTTCGCGCGACCAATCATAGGACAGGCCGATAAGCTTAAGCTGCTCGCGCATATTGGCGATGTTGGACAGCGTCCAGGCTTCCGGGTGGGTATTATTCTGGATGGCGGCGTTTTCCGCCGGCAGGCCGAACGCGTCCCAGCCCATCGGGTGCAGCACATTAAACCCCTGCGCGCGCTTGGTGCGGGCGACCACGTCGCCCAGCGTATAGTTGCGCACATGGCCCATATGGATGTTGCCCGACGGGTACGGGAACATTTCCAGCACGTAATAGTTGGGCTTTGCACTGCTGTTGCTCGCCGCAAAAGTATGTTGCGTTTCCCAGTGGCGCTGCCACCGCGCTTCCGCCTCACGGAAATTATACCGGCTTGGCTCGTTCATGGCCCTACGCTTTTTTCACGAAACAGGTTTTCAGCACCAGCCCGCGCACTTTCTCGGCGTTGCACTCGATTTCTTCCGGGTCGTCGGTCAAATGGATATTTTTCACCGTCGTGCCGCGCTTGAGCGTCACCGATGTGCCCTTCACTTTCAGGTCTTTAATCACGGTCACGCTGTCGCCTTCGCTTAGGCGCGCGCCGTTGCTGTCTTTGACGATGAGCTCTTCGGCCATATTATTTCCGTTGGCCGACTTTGAGCTGGCGGGCGCGGGTGAGGATGGTGTCTTCCACCGCGCGGGCGCGCTTATCGTCCACCGTGTCGTCATGCCAATTGCCTTTGGCGTCTTTGGTTTGCTTGAACAGCGTGACTTTCACACCGTCGGCGCGCAGGGTTTTATCGAGAATGAGCGCGTTGACCTTGAAGCGCTCGCCGGGGGTTTTCGGGTCTTCATACCAATCGGTGATGATCACGCCGCCAAACGGGTCGGCCGAGGCAAGCGGCATGAACGATAAGGTATCGAGCGTCGCGCGCCACAAATAGCTATTTACGCCAAGCGGCGAGGCGCTGGAAGCATCTTCCGAGGTGCGGCCGGAAACGATCAGCCCGTCTTCGCCGGTGAGTTTGCCGCGGCTGTCTTTGCGGGCTTCTTGCATGCTTTGGGGGGTGTTGCTGGCCTCAGGTTTGGCCGAGCAGGCGGCGAGGGCGAAAAGCAGGGCGAGCAGGAGCGTGTGTTTTGGCATAATTCCTCTATGTGGTTGTACCTTGGGGCGGGCCGAAGGAGTGTGGGAGGAATCTACACAAAGAAAAAGGGCGACGCAAGCGCGCCGCCCTCCTTCAATCAAAATTCTTTCTAGACTAGAAAGAAAGCTGGGTACCAGCGATAAACACCGTAGCTTTGTTATCCTGTGTAGTACCGGTAGGGTTGGTATCTACAAAGTTAAGTTCAGCATATGGGGTCAAGCCTGGAGCCAACTTATAGTCGGTACCAAACGAAAGGTTGTGGAACTTGTCTTTGGTTGCACCGAGGTCAACACTGCTCTGGAGGTAGGTAACCGAAGCGCCGAACGGACCCACTTCATACGCGCCGCCAGCAGTCCAGTAGTAGGTGGAGCTGTCGCTGCGGGTGGCTTTCAGGTTGAGGCTGTCACCGAGGTTACCATAAGAACCAGCAACGCTGAAGCCCTGGTAGCCAAGCTTGGTACCAACGTTCCATTCGCGCAGGTTGTTCAAGGTAGCGTTCGTTGCATTACCCGCTTCACCGGTAGCTGCAGCAGCGATATCAACGCCGCTGAACTTGGTCTGGTAGCTCAGGCCACCGGTCCAGATATTGTCAACAGCGCGAGTGGTAGTGGTATTGCCCGCGGTGCCGAGAATATAATCGGTTTTCGTACGATCAATGTCTTGGCCTTTGTTCTGGTCGATCGAGTAGCTAACACCAGCTTGGAAGCCAGCGAAACGTGGGGTGTAGTAGCTAACTTTGTTGCTGTTTTCGAGCGAACGGTCACCGAACTGGGTTGCACCATAGTTCAGGTACAAATCAGGGGTAGCGATCACGCGGCCGGTCGTTGGGGTGGTGAAGTACGTCCAGTCGCCGTCGATACCGCCAGTAGCGCGGGCGATGTTCGAAGCATCCACTTTCATGGTAGCGTCAGCACCTACTTTGGAACCCGCTTCTACGCGGCCCCATTGTGCGCCTTCAACATACAAGAAGGTCTGGCGAGCAGCGCCGCCGTTGGTGTAGCTGCTGTCAGCATCGTTCGAGGTGTCAGCGTGCAAATCAACGCCAGCGCCGTAGCCGAGGCCAGCTGCGCTTTTGCCATCAACACGAACGGTAACGATGTTATCGCTGCGGAAAGCAGAGTTGCGTAAACCAGCATCTTTATCTTCGCTGGTGTGGCCAACCTGAAATTCAGATGTGCCGCCGAGGGTTACTTTCGGGGTTTCCGCAGCGAACGCAGCACCTGCGAACAGGGCAGCGGCACCGACGAGAACGGTCGAACCGAGAAGAATTTTTTTCATATCATTTTCCTTTTAGAGTTATAAAATCTGTGACTAGAAGACTCTAGGCCACACAAGGTAAGACACCTCGTGCTTTTACCTGGGTGTAGTTATTGAGCAAACAATTTGCCCTTGCAAGCGTAAGCGGTATTATCAGGGGCAAAATAGGGTGTTTTCACCCCGTCTGTGGCAATATGGCAACAATAAGCGGGTGAAAAAGCAGATTTTTAATGATTTTTTAATACTTAACGCTATGATTGGCCTATGAATATCGCAGATTCGTTCCATGCTATTACGGCAAAGCTAGAGAAGGCGCGCGGGGCCTCCCCCATTGCCGCGCCCACAGTCACATTCCTGGCGGCCAGCAAGGGCCAGACTGGGTTTGCCATCGAACAGGCCATCGCGGCAGGCATGACAATATTCGGGGAAAACCGGGTGCAGGAGGCGGAGGATAAATGGCGTGAAATAAAAGAAAAACACCCAAATACCCACCTCCATTTAATCGGCCCCCTGCAAACAAATAAGGTAAAACAGTCGCTTAGCCTTTTTGAGGTGATACAGACGCTCGATAGGCCGAAATTGGCCGAGGCGATAGCAAGGGAAATAGGGAAGTCGGGCAGACGGGAAGACGAGAATAAAAAACCGTTCCCGGCTTCCCGTCTTCCCGACTTCCAGACTTCCTTCTACATCCAAGTCAATATCGGCAAGGAACCACAAAAAGCCGGGGTGGCAGTGGAAGAGGCGGATGATTTTATCCACTATTGCAAAAAGCTGGGATTGCCGGTGGTGGGCCTCATGTGTGTGCCGCCTGCCGATTTGCCGCCCGCCCCGTTTTTTGCATTGCTGCGCGAGATTGCACTACGAAACGGCCTGACGCAGCTCAGCATGGGCATGAGCGAAGATTATGAAACAGCGGTGCGGATGGGTTCGAGCTGTGTGCGGATCGGGCGGGCGCTGTTTGGCGAGCATATATAATCCTGTGGCTCGCATCAGAGAGAGCACAGGATCCTGTGCATCGCTTTCGCTCCCACAGGATTATACCAACGATTGCGCCTGTATATAGCTATTGAGCGCTACGCGGCGGTTTGAGGGAATATAGTCGCTTTTGCTATCGGCTTCGGCGGTTTGGGTGTTTTGCGTGCCATTTATCAGCGCCATCACGTTACCTGCGATATCTTTCCCTGTCTGGGTTTCCACCGCCGAATTCACTAGCGACGCCACCAACCCCAGCGGCCCGCCAAACAATGCCCCCGCCGCAATATTCGCCCCCGCCGACGGCGCGCTGTCGCCGGTGAGTTGCCGGTATAGGCTGGAAACAATGGGGATATGTTGCAGAGGGTTGATCGTATCCAGCACGTCTTTAAAGCTGGAGAAAAAATCGTCATTAACAATATCCGGCGCCTGCGGCTTGTTCGCTTGCGCGGGCGGCAGGGTCGAGGCGTAAGGATGGATGGTTAGTATTTCGGTCATGCCCATGTGAAAGCAATAACCGTGCCGGAAAAAGTGCCTAGTGCCTGGTGCCTAGCAAAACCAGGCACTAGGCACGCCTAAACTTACTCCACCAACAACGTACAACGCTGCGGCGTCACCTCGGCGATACCGCCGGTGACCGGGAAGGTTTTTTTCTCGCCGTCCGCCAAGGTGATTTGCACCTCGCCTTCTTTCAAGGTCGAGATAAACAGCATATGCCCCGGCATCACGCCAAATTCGCCTTCCGCGCCCGGCACCTGGACATAGTCCGCCTGGCCGTCAAAGATAATTTTTTCCGGGGTGATGAGTTGGACGATCATGGTAATTGGAACTCCGGTAATTGGTGATTGGAATTAAGGTTTTACGTTGTTTTTTAGGCTTTGCAGCATTTTGATAATGCGTTGGTATTGTTCTCTCCATTGGCCGGTCGCCTGCACCTCTACATAACCCAAATCAGCGCAATATCTACACCAGACACGCATTTCGCCACATGAACCAATGGCAAAACTAATAAAGCGGCGAAATTCCGCTTTTGAATCACTTTGCTTGGCAAATCCTTCCGCCAAATTGGCGCAAATCGATTTGCTGGCCCTACGCATTTGTGAACCTAAATCAAATTGCTCGATTTTAGGAAATGACAATGTCGCCTTATGCACGGCCAGCGATATATCATACGCCAGCACAAAGACATCCAAATCCTCAACCTGGCTTACGAAAGATGGCTTAGATGCTACAGCCGCTGTCATTTCCAATTACCAATCACCAAAACTCCAATTACCGCCTACGCCGCTTCCGCCGCCATTTTCTTCGCTTTCGCCACGGCTTCTTCAATCGAGCCTACCATGTAGAAGGCCGATTCCGGCAAATCGTCATATTTGCCTTCGACGATGCCTTTGAAACCGGAAATCGTATCGGCCAGCGATACGAGCTTGCCCGGGCTGCCGGTGAAAATTTCGGCCACGTGGAACGGTTGGCTCAAGAAACGCTGGATTTTGCGGGCGCGCGCCACAACCAGCTTATCTTCTTCCGAAAGCTCATCCATCCCCAAAATCGCGATAATATCTTGCAGCGATTTATAGGTTTGCAACACGCGCTGCACTTCGCGCGCTACCGCATAATGCTCTTCGCCGATCACGGTTGGGTCAAGTACGCGGCTCGTCGAATCGAGCGGATCTACCGCCGGGTAAATGCCCAATTCCGCAATCTGGCGCGAAAGTACGGTCGTCGCATCTAAGTGCGCGAAGCTGGTCGCAGGCGCCGGGTCGGTCAAGTCATCCGCAGGAACGTAAACTGCCTGCACCGAAGTGATCGAGCCTTTTTTGGTCGAGGTGATGCGCTCTTGCATCGCGCCCATGTCGGTGGCCAGCGTCGGCTGATAACCCACCGCCGATGGAATGCGGCCAAGCAGCGCCGACATTTCCGAACCGGCTTGCGTAAAGCGGAAAATATTATCGACGAAGAAGAGCACGTCCTGGCCTTCCTGGTCGCGGAAATATTCGGCCTGGGTGAGGCCGGTCAGCGCCACGCGCGCGCGCGCGCCCGGAGGCTCGTTCATCTGGCCGTAGACCAACGCGATTTTCGATTTGCCGAAATCCTCGGTGTTAATAACGCCCGATTCCATCATTTCATGGTACAAATCGTTGCCTTCGCGCGTGCGTTCGCCCACGCCCGCAAACACCGACACGCCGCCATGCGCTTTGGCGATGTTGTTGATAAGCTCCATGATAAGCACGGTCTTGCCCACGCCCGCGCCGCCGAACAGGCCGATTTTTCCGCCTTTTACATAAGGCGCGAGCAAGTCGATCACCTTAATGCCGGTGACAAGGATTTCAGTGGTGGTGGATTGCTCGGTGAATTCCGGCGCTTTCGCGTGAATCGGTGCTACCAACTTATTGCCAATCGGCCCGCGCTCGTCAATCGGCTCGCCGATCACGTTCATGATGCGGCCCAGCGTTTCGCGGCCCACCGGCACCGAAATCGCCGCGCCCGTATCAATCACTTCCTGCCCGCGCGTGAGGCCATCCGTCGCGTCCATCGCAATCGTGCGCACTTCCGATTCGCCGAGATGCTGCGCTACTTCGAGCACCAGCGTCTTGCCGTCATTTTGCGTGGTCAGCGCATTCAAAATCCCCGGAAGTTTCCCGGCGGGAAATTTAACGTCAATCACCGCGCCGATGATTTGGGTGATGATGCCATTGTTTTGTGCCTTAGACATTTTATTCTCCGACTTGCATGCTATGTGTTGATAAAATTACGAGACGATATTTTTTGCATTGTTTTCTAAAAAGCCAGTAAACAGCGGTTGCTCCCGGCACAAGCATATAGATCAAAATAAAAGGCAAGGCAGGTAACCCCTTGAGTTCAAACTGCGTAGAGCCTGTGAATATCCAAGAAAAAGCCGCCGCTATCGCAGTGAGGGCTATAAAAACTATGATTGATCGCCAAAAAATAGACCACCAAATTTTCAATGCCAGTTTCCACGTGATGGGGAGAATATTTGCGTCAGTCACTACACAGCCTCCGCGCCGGAAATAATTTCGATAAGTTCCTTCGTAATCGCCGCTTGGCGGGTGCGGTTATATTTTAGGTTTAGTTTCTTGATCATATCGCCGGCGTTGCGCGTCGCGTTGTCCATCGCGGTCATGCGCGCGCCTTGTTCGCTGGCGGCGTTTTCGAGCAGCGCGCGGTAGACCTGCACACCGATATTGCGCGGTAATAAATCGGCGAGGATTTCGGTTTCGTCCGGCTCATATTCATAGGCCGCCGAAGTGGCGTTGTCGTTTGCTGCGGGCAGTGCCAGCGGGATAATCTGCTGGAACGTCACCACCTGCGAAATCGCCGATTTGAATTGGTTATACACGATATGGCAGACATCGAATTCGCCCGCGTCGAACCGCGCGATGAGGTCTTTGGCGACGGTTTCGGCATTGCCGTAGCCTAATTTTTTGCTGTTGATTTCGGATTTGCCGATGATGAGCGAAGCGAATTCATGCGCCAATTGCTCATAACCCTTGCGGCCGACGAAAAGCAGCTTCACGGTTTTGCCCATGGCTTGCAACTCGCGCACCTTGCGGCGCGTGGCGCGCACAATCGTGCTGTTGAAACCGCCGCACAGCCCGCGGTCAGACGTTGCTACCACCACCAGATGCACCTGGTCCTTGCCGGTGCCCGAAAGCAATTTCGGCACCGCCGACCCTTCATTCACGCTCGCCGCCAACGACGACAGCAACCTATCCATCGCCTCAGAAAATGGCCGCGCGGCTTCCGCCTGCTCACGCGCGCGGCGCAGCTTCGCCGCCGCCACCATTTTCATCGCCTTGGTGATTTTCTGCGTCGATTTGACCGATTTGATGCGGTTTTTGAGGTCTTTTAAACTGGGCATAGATTCTACGAAATCACGAATTTACGAAATCACGAAGTTTGTGCATCATGCGGATAATTTTATCCAGCCGATCATGCCAGTC
>Ga0206971_10385_pt1 | contig 10761 bp, 6 predicted proteins | sample Alteio_BWOrgHeat_85_FD_152917 | JGI IMG/M metagenome (GOLD analysis project Ga0206971, IMG submission 152917) | Enriched cells from forest soil in Barre Woods Harvard Forest LTER site, Petersham, Massachusetts, United States -... | ecosystem: Environmental > Terrestrial > Soil > Temperate forest >...
CCAGGTTGCCATACGTCCCGTTCGCAGGCAGTTGGAATGCCGTGGGGTTGAAATACTGCACCGCCTGCGTCCCGGCGAGTGGCGGAATGTTGGCGTAAGGATCGCCGACCAGGTTAGGTCTGTCTTTGTTCTCTCCCGTGCCGCTGATGTTCCGGCCGGTTGTGATGTTGAACGGGGAACCGGAAGTGAAAGTGAGCAGCGCGTTGAGCAGCCAGCCATCAGCCAGCCGCGATGGGAGCCGTTTCCACGCCGGCGCCGCATAGCTGACGAACCCAGTCATGATGTGGCGCGTGTCGAATGTGCTCGCGCCCCGGTCCATTGCGAGGTTGTAGCTGTTTTGCGGCGTGGAATAAGTCGAAGCTGTGTCGATGGCATGGCTCCACGTGTAGTTAACGTTTGCGGAAAGGCCTCTCCACAACTGCTGCCGAAGAGAGGTCTGCAGGGAGTTGTAGCTCGAATTCGCCCCTGTCACCAGTTGGTTAATCGCCGCCAGATCCGGATACTGCGCGGCGAGTGGCCTGGCTCCACTACCCCCGGCTACCGGTTGGTTGATGTCCTCCAAAACAAACAGATGGCGGCCCTGGCTGCCCACATAGCCGATCTGCCACAAAGTACTCGTCGTGAGCTGCGTCTGCACCGTCAGGTTAAAATTCTGTACCACGGGTGAGCGATAATCCGGAGTTACCGAAAACGCGCCGAACGGCGGAACCGGAAGCGTGCTTCCAAAAACCGGTACGCCCTGAGCAAACACGATATTTCGCGCGTTGAGCGCGAACACGGGATTGGGGCCGCCCGGATTGTAAGCAACACCGGTTGCGGCGCCGTTCTGCGCCGTCGCGGAAGCGAACGGGTTCAGCGGCTGCACGTCGTAGTAATAACCCCAGCCGCCACGGACTACAACCCGCTTATATCCCTTCGGCGACCATGCGAATCCTACGCGCGGGGCGAAATTCAGCGGCTTTCTCGGGTAAAGTTGGCCGGTAAAAAAGCCCTTGCCGGGCAGGAAGTTTGTGAGAATCCCTTTATCGTCGTGGACCAGTCCGTAGTAGTCGTAGCGCAGGCCGTAATTCAGGCTGAGCTGGGGATTGATCTGGAAAGTGTCGTGCACCCACCAGTCGCCGGAATTAATCTGATAAACCGGCTCCGGTGCGCCGCGGTTAATAGTTGCTCCACTGGAGTTGCTGGGCTCGCCCGCCAGAAAATCGGCCAGCGATTTCAGTTGGCTGTTAACTGTGGAATCGGTTGACCAGGGCCCGCGCGAGCCATCGAATGTAAACGTGCCGCGGACGTTGTTAAAGTACGCGACATCCAGCACGGCGCGGCGATATTCTCCGCCGATCTTCAATTGATGGCGCCCTGCGCTTATGTTCAGGTTGTCGGTAAAGTGCCCGGTGGTGTCGGTGCGCCCAGCCGGCTGTGTGGCGCCCACATAGTCAAAGCCGTTGATCGTAATGGTCGGCGCCCCAGGCACCGCAGTGCCCGTATCCAGGCCAAGAGCCGGCGCGCTGAATCCCAAATTGTGATCCTGGAATGTCTGCATGAAATAGTTGACACCCAGCGTCACCTGGTTCACCATGCGCGCCGACAGGATCGTGTTCTGCACAACCGAGAAATTGTGCACATGCATCGGCGCCGCCTGGAAGAAATCCTTGAAGTGCGATCCCACATCGGCGACCTGTGTCCCCACTCCGCCCATGTAGCGAGCCGAAATGGTGTACTTATCGTTGAACCGGTGGTCTATTTTTATTATTCCGTTGTAACTGTTGTACGTGTTCGTATCCTGCGCCAGGTAGTTGTTCGCTAATGCGGGGCCTGTGCGGCTGGCCGCCGGCCAAATGGTAAGCAGGTTCAGGGAGACCGGATTTGGCTGAATACCATACCTTGCGAGCACGCCCTGCGCCTGCGACACCCACGCGGCCGAAGGCGAGGTGTCCAGAATCGACTCGCCGGCGATGGCGTCCTGAATCTCACCCGTCAGGAAAAAGAAAGTGCGGTTCTTGATTATCGGTCCACCCAGCGAGAAACCCGGCTGGTTATTGCGAATCTCCTGAGGCCGGCTGCCCTGCGGCAGCGTAGGCGAGGCTGAGGCCAGGGCTTCGTTGCGATTGAAATAGTAAACGGTGCCATGCAGAGAATTCGTTCCCGATTTGATCACCATGTTCACGTTCGACCCCGAATTGCGTCCGGTATCCGCCGCGGAATTGGTTTGTATGGAGAACTGGTCAATCGCGTCTACGGGCAGCAGTGCGCCAGGAATGCCGGCCACACCTCCCTGATTGATTGCAGAAATGCCGAGCATTACGTCGTTGTTATCCGCCCCGTCGATCTGAAAATTGTTGGACGTTGTGCGCGATCCGTTTACCGATGGGGACGTAGCTGTTGTCACGCCGGGCGCTAGTTTGATCATCTGGCGGAAATCCCTGCCGTTGATTGGAAGGTCCTGCACGGTTTTCGTATTGACCACTGCGGCCAAATCGCTGGAAGTGGTTTCCAGGTGGACCGAAGTTGCCGATACCTCGACAATCTGCTGCTGCGCCGCCACCCCTAGCTGAACGTTGATGTTGGTCGTCTTCGAAACCGCAACTTCGACGTTGTTTACCTGCCTTGATTCAAATCCGGGTCGCGAGACCGTTATCGTGTAGATCCCCAGCGGTAATTCGGCAAAGAAAAATTCGCCGGTTGCGGTGGAAGTGCTGGTCCTGTTGAAGCCGGTTGCGGGGTTTTCCAGCTTTACCGCAGCCTCGGGGAGCGCGGCGCCGGTGGCGTCTGTGATTATGCCGCTGACATTGCCGCGAAAGGTTTGCGCCTGAGCGAAAGCTCCAATCAGGATTAGCGGAAGTAAGAAACGCAGGGTCATTTATGACCTCCCATTGGTCGATTCGCAGAAAAGTATATATCGAAAGTGTCGACAATTATGTGGTGAAACCGACATTTGCCGGGGCGCTTCGCGCATGGTGCATGCGAAAGGCGGTCTGCGATATCCTGCAATGACATGTCCGCCACGTCGCCGGTCACTCCAGTCGATTCCCCTTTCGATCGCGAACGTCTCGAAGACGTCGGTTTCATGACGTGCATGACGCTCGTCCTGCTCGGCAACTATGCTCAAACCGGACACTTCGGCGGTCCGCTCGCCTATACCCCTTTCAACGTCGCAGCTCATCTGGTCGGCCCCGAACTCGGCGGCCTCCGCTACGACTATCGCCACCCCAAACACCCCTGGAGCGATAAGTTCATGCTTGCGGGCGGCCATTGCGCGCCAACCTGTTATGCGCTCTGGATGATCATGGGTCAGGCCCTCGAAAACAAACTCGCAGCGACGAGGGACCAGCGGTATAACGTCGATCCGAAAATCGCCTTCCTTCCCATTGATGCCCTTGGTTTCCGCCGCGGCGCAGGAGCCATGAAGAACCTCCTCGCCGACAACAATCTCGCCGATCACCCGCTCTTTGTACAAGCCAAAATGCGCGGCATTAAAGCCCTTGCCGGCCACATCGAAAGCATTGATATGACCAACGATGTCAACGGCGGGCCGTCCGGCGTCGGCATCGCAACGGCCGCTGGCAAAGCCGCCTTCTGGGATTTCATCGGCGCCGGGCTTTCACCCAAAATCCTCGCTTTCGAAGGCGAATTCGCCATGACGGAAGGCCACGCCCAGGAACTCAAAACCCAGGCAGTCGCGCTGCAATCCGGCAAGCGTCTGCGCATCATTCTTTCCGACAACAACGCCGGCATCGATGACGCTCTTATCGGCGGCGTCGTCCCATCGAAATTCGACGCTTACAACTTAATTGACCAATGGACCTCCTACGGCTGGAACGTTTTCACCATCTCCGATGGCGGCGATTACAAACAAGTGGTTTCCGCTCTCAAAGCGATGGAGGATTCCGATCCCACCAATCGCCGGCCCCAAATCGTGATCGCCCGCACCACAAAGGGCTACTGGCCGGCGGCACTCTCGAACCAAATCGTGAGTTACCAAAGCCACCCCTACGCGCACAAGATGAACTCGCCCTACTTCCTCGATCTTGCTTCAACTTTCGAGAAACACTACGGCGTAGAATTCTCCGGCATCCGTCAGGGTCCCGTCACCGATAACCGTGAACGCCTCATCCAGTTCAAAACCAACATTGATGTCGTGATGTCGCTGCTCAACCGCAACGGTCTTGGCGACTGGCTTGCGGACCGCCTCATCCACGTTGCCGACTCTGTCAAGGAACAATCCCCTGTCCATTTCGATATCCAAAAAGATCCCTTCCTCGATGAGCGCCTGCACGTCGCAAACCTCCCAGCCGATCCGCAAACAGTCTCTGTAACTAACTCAGCTTCGGGCGCAACAAAGCAGGTGTCCATAACCCTTTTCCGTAAGCCTGGCGAAACCGCCGGCGCCCGCCGGGCCATCTCCGAAGTCATCAAATGGATTAACTACGTTACCGGCAATCGCTTCCTCACCCTCGCCGCCGACCTCTCCGAATCCATCAACGTGGAACACGGCAGCCTCTGGGGCCATTACAACCCGGAGTCAAATCCGCTCGGCACCCGCATTAAAGCCGCCATACAGGAAGCCGGCAACGTTTCCACCGCGATCGGTCTCATCAGCCAGAACGCCAGCATCGATCCCAACCGCTTCGCCGGCGTTTGGGCGCTGAGCGGCACATATGGTGCGTTTACTCCGCTGATGTACACGCCCGCCCGCGTCTGGAGCCAGCAGAATCAGGACAGCCCGGTCCGCACCGGCGTCCTGCACATTCTTGCTGGCCACTCAGGCCCCGAAACCGCTGCCGATGGTCGTACCCATTTCGGCATCTTCGCAACCCAGGTTTGGAAACTCTTCCCGCGCGGACAAACCATTCATTTGAATTTCTGGGACTACAACGACGTCGCCGCAGGCTATTTCGCCGCCGCCGAAATCGCCTCGCGTGAGAAGAAGGTGGGCATCATCAGCATCGAAGTCGCGCGTCCCGATTTCGCGGTCGTAGACCGTTCCACCTTCGCTGACCCCGACCCGCGCGCCGCCGCGAAAGGTTTTTACCTTATCCGCGATTTCGCCCCCGACAAACCGAAGCACGGATACGTGCTTGCCCAGGGCTCCAGCTCGACAATGAACCTGGTGAAGACCCTTCCGCGTCTCGAAGCCGCAGGTATCAACGTCAAAATCATCGCCGCGATCAGCGAAGAGCTGTTCGACCGCCAACCCGAGCCCTACCGCAACAGCGTTCTCCCACAATCGGCGCTCTTCGACTTGATGATCGTCAGCACCGGCACCCGCCGCATGTGGCCCCTCCGCAACGTCGGCCCGTTGACAGACGAATACTCCCTCACCTCCGACTGGGACAATCAGTGGCTAACCGGCGGCCTCGAACAGGAGGTGATCGTGGAAGCCCACCTCGACCCGGAATCAATCTTTAGTGGGATCACCCGCTTTGCCACTGACCGCGAACACCGCCTCACCCAGCAAGACAGGTCTATAGGCTTATAAGCCTCCGCCCAGCTCGTTTTTCGGCCGTTTCGTCGCGGCCACTACCCCCCGTCGTTTATCTCCTGCTAATCTGGAAGTACCCCACACAAGTTCGCAATCGCGAAGGAAGGTTTCCCATGGCCAGTCGCGGACCACAAAGTTTCAAAAAGCGCCAAAAAGAGCAGCAGCGCAAGGAAAAACAGATGGAGAAGGCTGCAAAACGCCTGGATCGCAAGAATAACCCGCACTCCGAGACCGATGATATCGCCCCGGACCATCGTGCCGTAATGGCAGAACTCGCCGAATTCTCTAACGAATCAACGAGTTAAACAGAATTTTGTAAGTCCCCTGGGTTTGCGCCCGGTGCTGGGCCCGGAATCCGATGAGCACCACCCGCCCCTGGCCCATTTTCACGGATACTGTTGTCGCCCGCCGGGCCAGGTTGTCTTCGCCTACCAACCAGCCGCTTTCCAGGATATCCCGGTCGGCATATCGCGACACCACTTCATAATCCTCGGAATTGTTCGCCGCTGTGATTTCGAATGCCGGGCTGTCGACAAATAACGCCAGCCCCTTTGGCGGCATCCCATATGCAATCGGATTCGTATTGTCGTAGCTCACACGCAGCGTCGACCCTGGGCACCAGAATTCCTTCGTGCTTTTCCCGGCCAGCACGTTGCGCACGCCCAGGTTCAGCCGCGTAATGGCGAAGTCCGTCGACTCGTTCAGCGCCACCAGCGTTCCGCCCTTCTGCACAAAGTCGCGAATCGCCGTCACTCCGTCGTTGCCAAAGCCAGTCCTATACTCCGGCGGCGTCTGCTCCCGACCGCCACCACCGCCTCGGCCCCCACGCCCGCCACCCGCCGGCTGATCCCCCGTCAGCGTCGCAGTCGAATCGGTCGGAAGTACCAGCACGTCGTACTTCGCATTCAGATTTCCCGCTTTGATCTCGGGGTCGAAAATCGGGGTCGAGGGAAAATTGAACTGCTCCAGCATCAGCCGCGTCCAGCCTTCGTCGATATTGCCGCCACCATATCGCTGATACATCCCAACGCGCAGCCGCTTCGTGTCATGCACGCCACTCGTCACCGGACTTGGCAACGCTTTGAAATCCACGCCCGTCTGACGTGCAATTCCTGCCACGTCGGCGTCGCCCGGCACCAGAAAATCCCCGGGACGCAAGGTGCCCGACGGTTTATCCACTCGCTTCACCGCCACGTTCTTGTCCCACAGCATGTTGACCGCGCGGAAGCTGTCATTTAGCCGTCCATCCAGCACATAACCGGCGTTGCCCTTCGACACCTTGCCCTGCGAACTGACTTCGCCGGTCAGCTTAGCCATTTCAACCACGCCGAGTTCATCCACCGGATCCACCCGCACGGCCATATACTCGAACAGCGTGTCTGTCGACATGTCATACGGCCGCATCGGCGACCCGTCCCGATTCCGCGTCCACTCGTTATCCGGGTAGAACGTGCGCCCCATCAAATAGCGGATCAGCCCCATCTTCGGTTGCGCCATCGACACCACAAAGGACCCTGCCGGATAGCTCATCCCCGAAGCTGTTGTGAAAGACTTCGATACCCGCTGCACTTCGATCCCCTGCGCCAGCAATTTGTTGACGAACTTCTCCGACGTCAGCGGATCATGCTGAATTGCCGAAACCATGTAGGCAACCGGTTTTCCCGCCGCGCCACGTTCGGTCTGGCGTCTCCCCTTTAAATACGCATTCCACAAGACTGTCTCGCGATTCCGCGCCGCCAAATCCAGCGTCGCCCAGGCCGACACCTTCTGCCGATCCACAATGTCACGCAAATGCCACCACCCGCCCGGCCACGGATTGGGAAAAATCGTCTCTTCCTGATACACCGGCAGATTCCGGGTATTGCCGCGCAACTGATCCGGGTCCAGATGCAGCGGTGTTGCAATGCGCGCCGCCGCCGACTCCGTCAGCATCCCCGCAATGTTGTGAAACGGCGTGATCCAATGAAACCCAAAATGTCCCCACCCGGAATAAATCGCACCATTGATCGCTCCGGAGAGTCCGGCTTCTTCTTCCTTGTAAGCCATGTGTGCGCCGTACCAGCTCAGCTCGCGCCACAACAATGGATCCGCCATTGGCCGCACCGGCTCTGCGTAAGGCGGCAAAAAAATCCGGGCTCCGTCCGGACCCATCCCGTGATGGTCCACATACGCTTCCGGTTTCCATTCCGTAAACAGGATCTTCGCCATATACTGCGAATCCGGAATGTTGGTCATGAACGCGTCCCGATTGTTATCATGCCCGGCGTACTTCTGATACAGCCATGGCGGACTAGTCCCTTCGTACGGCGTGCCGAGCTGCTTGTTGTACCAGTCGGTCACCATAATCTCGCCGTCCGGATTGAAGCAAGGTACTTCAATAAACACTACGTTGTCTAAGATCCGCTTCGCCTCTTCATCCTTCCGGGACATCAAATCGTAAGCCAGCTCCGGCGCCATCTGCGTTCCGCCAATCTCGGTCGCATGCATGCTCATCGACTGCACGACGATGACTTTGCCCTCGTCCACCAGCGCATGCGCCTGAGCTTCCGAAATCCCGCGCGGATCGCTGATTCGCTGATTAACGTCTTTCAGCCGGTCCAGCTTCGCAAAATTCGCCGGTGACGTCATGATTACCATCAGGAACGGATTCTTCTCAGACGTCGGGCCCATATTGATCACTCGCATCCGCCCGCCAGACTGCTTTTCGATCACGCCGTAGTATTCGACGATCTTGTCCCAGCGAGCCATCTTCTTGTCGGCGCCCAGCTGGAAGCCGAAGAACTTCTCAGGCGAAGTCAGTTCCTGTGCAGGTATCACCGACGCCATAAGAGACACGAGTGCAGTGAGGTAAAGAGCTCGCATAATTTGAACCAGCATACCGCTGCCCCATCCCGCCACCCGCCAACCCCAACAACCGGAGCTTCGACCCCGCCAATATTGCCTTTCCGTCCAATCGGCGCGAAATAGACGATATGGGCAGAATCAAGTCCGGACTCGCTGCGCTGCTGTTTCTGGCAGCGACGGCCGAGGCCCGCCTGAAAACGCCCAACCTTCCGAAGATTGAGGCCTGCATGGCGCCGGTGGGTCCAACGCTCCACCTCAGCCTTCCCGAAGCCACCCAAATCATGGCGGTCGCCGGGTTTGATTTGCAGTGGCATTCATACAAGGACTGCCCTGCGGGCGCCATTCGGGTGACGCTCGAGCACGAGTTGACTTACAAACACACGGCCGAGGCGATCGGTTGGTCATTTCCTTTCGAAGGCATCCACGTCGGAATCTCCCTTGGGATTATCGAATCCGTCGGCCTCGACACGGGTCGTCACCTGTTGGCCTGCGCCATCGCCCACGAAATCGGCCACCTTCTCGAAGGCACCACCTCACACTCAGCCTGGGGTCTGATGAAAGCCAGTTGGACGACGTTTGACCTCGAATCTATCCGCAACCTGCAAATGCGATTCGACCAGCCCGATATAGAGCTCATGCAAAAGGGCTACCCTGCATGGTCTGACAGAGCCGGTTTCACCCCCGGTCGCTAGCCCGCCAAAACTTTTCCTGAGGCTCCCGATATCTCCCCGAGCTTCTCGCCCTGCGCCAATCGGTCCTGCAGCTTCAGACCCTTCGCCTGTGTCTCAACAGCCAGGCGCGCCTCCGCCTCTGCCTCATGCGGCGGCAGGACCAACACCCCGCTGTCATCGCACAACACCGCGTCTCCCGGATTCACCACAACCCCGCCCACCGATATAGGCATATTCAAACGTCCGCCCAGGTCGTAGAGCCGCGTCGTAATCGGCGCCATGCCCCGGCACCAGATCGGAAAATCAGACTCCTCAATCTCTTCCATGTCCGTGCATGGCCCATCCACCACGCCCGCCTTCGCTCCCGACGCCTTCACCGCCACTGTCACGCCGCCACCCCAGCAGGCGTACCGGTCATCGCCTAACCGATCGACGATCAAAATATCTCCAGGCCGCAGCAGCGCCGTCGCATGATGCAGCAGCGTGGAGTCCGGCCCCGGAATCGCCAGTGTAATCGCCGTCCCCGCCACCCGGCAATTCGGCAGTAATGGCTGAATCCCGCGATCGCAAAAACCCCACAATCGCCAATGCCCGATCGTCGCCGTCTCAGCCTGTTCCAGTAACGCAATCACCTCGCCGCTGATCTGTGCGGGCATCGCCCCAATCTCATATTTAGACATTTACTGGTATCTCCATTTTTAACGGCCGATGGTCAATCGGCCGTTCCGGATGCACGAACAACCAGATGATCGGTCCCGCAATTCCCGCGCCCGCCAGCGCCAGCAGTGCTCCTGCCCACGTTCCGGTCCACGCCACCAGTTGTGCCAGCAGAATCGCGCCAACCGCATCTGCGCCGTTCCCCCAGCAATTCGTCCAGCCGGTCACCACGCCCGTCGCGCTCCCACCCAAATCCTGCGCCGACGACCAGATCGACACCATGATCAACCCAATCGCTCCCAGCGACACACACAGCAGCACCATCAGCCAGAGCAGGGAAGTCATCTGCATCGCCGCCGTTAACGCAATCGCGCTCACCACAAACCCTGTCATTGCCGGAGGCACACGGGCCATCCATATAGAGCCCGTTCGCCGCAGAATCGTGTCGGCGAGCCGTCCCGCCACCAGTACCACCAGGAACAGCGCCATAAATGGCAGCGAAGAGAGCCCACCCACGCGGGTAATATCCAGATGCCGTTCCTGTGACAAATAAGTTGGCAGCCACGTTGTGTAAAAGGTCATGATCATCACGACGCAGAAATACTGCAAACCCATCGCCCAGAATTGCGATGACCGCGCCAGCCGCGCAAACGTTCCCGGCTGAGGCCGCGCAATCGCCTCTCCGCGTCCCTGCTCAATCAGCTCAGCCTCCGATGTTCCGATCAGCGGATGCCTCGTCGGATCATCTCTAAATCCCAGATACCAGCAGATACTCACGACTGCGCCCGCTGCGCCGAACATCATGAACACCGGCTTCCACCCGAGCGCCACAATCACCGCCGCCGCAATGGGCCCCGCCGCCACACGCCCCAAATAAAGCGCGCCCAGCAAAATCGAATTTCCCTTAGCCCGCTCCGCCAGCGGAAACCAGCGCTTGATCGCAACCACCGAACTCGGCCAGTCCGCAGCTTGTCCCACGCCCAGGAGTGCCCGCAGCGTTACCAGGCTTCGCAGCCCAATCCCGAACGGCGTTGCCGCCGGTGGCTGAGATGAAGGTCGGATTGTACGAACCGGCCGCCGTCAGGTCGAGAGTGCTGTCAAAGGTTCCTG
>Ga0206971_10386_pt1 | contig 10760 bp, 7 predicted proteins | sample Alteio_BWOrgHeat_85_FD_152917 | JGI IMG/M metagenome (GOLD analysis project Ga0206971, IMG submission 152917) | Enriched cells from forest soil in Barre Woods Harvard Forest LTER site, Petersham, Massachusetts, United States -... | ecosystem: Environmental > Terrestrial > Soil > Temperate forest >...
CTTGTCAGAAACGGCTTTCTGATGGCGATGACTAATCCCGAACTAAAAGTGCTTCGACTCTGGTACAGGCCGGAAGAAAGAAGGCGAGCCATCGGTGAACTTTCGAAATTGTCTTACGAAGATCAAGCCTCACTAGCCAAGTTGACGATAAGGGCATTGAAGCTCGTCGCCGATATTCCAGCAAACGCTTTCGAAGATCTTGGGTACGAGGACGAGTTTTGGCCGTCGCTCAAAGATCCCCATGTCCAACTTGAAGACCGGATGGGTGATAATTTGGAATTAGTTCGCGAGAAATGGGAACTCGGTTTAGAGCAAGCGTTGAAAACAATTGCTCGGTTGTCGGCGCATTTGCGCTCGCTGGACGAAAGATATCGCCCACAAGGAATAATGTGTCTGGCGGAATGGGCAGCGGCTCTCGAAGCAACAAAAGCCAACTCAATACAAAAAACTATCGACCTTAATATGCGCTTAGCCACGATGCAAATTATGCTCATGGCGGCCGTGCAGATGACGCATTTCCACGAATCCAGCTTTGCGGCAGATGACCGTGATGGATCGCCCTATCTTCAACTCGACGGACTCTATCATCCCATATTGAGAAACCCGGGTGACGGATCCGAGGACTCTGAATGGGCCGGTAATACCGTGCCCGATAAAAATGAGGTGACCTTCCCGTTGGTAAAGAACTCGGTGAATATTGAAAGCGGAAAGGTGCTATTCATTCTAGGGCCTAATGGAGCCGGGAAAACAGTTTTGCTTCAAAGCATCCTCGGGGCGGCCATGCGCATTGCAGCCGGTTACGGCGTCCCCGCCGACCATGCCGAAGGACGTCCATTTAAGCATGTGATCGTTCTTACCCAGGAACCCTTTGTCGTGGGAGACAAAAGGCAAACTCCGGAGCAGATATTTTTTAGGAAAACTGCCGCTGCAATTAACGCGGCGAGCCCCGACGTTCTGATCGTCATTGACGAATTGCTGCGCGGTTGTGACCAAACGACGATGATGCCATATTATTTGGCCGCCATTGAAGAAATGCAAAAGCGCGGCGCTTCTATCTGTGCGGCTCTGCATGAGGTCGACGAACTTCATTGGCTAAAGAATCGGCTCGCTGAAGGCGCAGTGACTTATCTGCAATCCGGGTATAGCGACGATGGTTCACCAACCTTTTCTTTTCACGAGGTACAACAGCCTGAATTTTATGAAGGTGCGATTCGCTATGCGGCAAAAACCTATGGCTGGCCTTACCCGCTAGGTGCCTTAAACCCCCTGCCGGCCGCCCCGGCTACAACACCAGCCGATCAGGGCATGAGTTTCGGTATCGGGATAGGACAATTATTCTTGGAGTTCATCGGCTTCATACAACGGATAGTTGTGAAATGGAACCGGACGTTGAATTTCTTGGTTTCTACAGCTGTCTTAATCAATGGATTTCTCGTTTGCAGCTTTCTGATGGGGATTCTTCTGCCATCTGCGATTGAAGGAGTCGCCCCTCACGATTATCATCGGCCGCCCTTTGTACTATCACAATCCAGCCAGCCTCTAGCCAAGACGGACGATACTCTGTTAAAAAATGCATTGGTAGGTCTAGGAAGCGTTGATCCTGAGACAATCAACTATTTGCGCAAACACGGCATGCCGGCGCGGTTCTTGGATGCCCAGGCCTTCCAGTCGGCATACGATAGATTCGGAGACATGAAATACACGCTGGGGATTTGGGCCGACAGTCTGGGTGAAATCGGTTTAAATCGGTCACTTGTGACATCCGTCGCACGGGCAGCTGGGGTAATAAAACATGAGACTGTTCATGTCCAGCATGCTGATCCCTCGCATCCATCGTCCAAGCATTGGCTCATACGTCATATATTCTTTGGTGAACATGATGAAGCGTACGTCGCAGGCTGGCGCGTACAACAAAGACTCGGATTGCCGTTGAACTGGGGCGAATTCTCAGAATTTATTTGGCGCCTCGGCCGGATTCCCTTGGTGTTGGTCGCGTTTTTATCTTTACGAATGTTTCTGCAATTGATGGATTGGGTACGAAGCAAATCACCTCAAAACGTTACTGATCGTTCTCGCCGATTCGCCTAAAATCTCTATGTTTGAACACGCCTGGCTAAACTGAAAAAGGTGGACGATCCTGTGGATGGCCCTTCTAGACGGAAAATGTCAAAACTTCGAAAAAGAATGTAAAATCGACCTGTTCCCGCCGAGGACGCGAAGGTAAGCATTTCTCCGTCCTAATCTGTTGATCTGTTTGTGCATTTTACCTCCTCAGGCGTACAGGCTATAGCACTCCATCTTTTACACTGCCCCGGAATGAAGAAGTTGCAACAACTTGCAACACGACTTGGGGCACTAGATCGGTGGTCGACCATCTTATTTGCTCGTTTAGTTGCAACAAAAGTTGCAACACGGCCTAAAACGGACAAATCGGAAATGCTAGAATCCGTATTAAATTTAAGGACATTCTTCGATTTTATGCCGGGGTAGCTCAGCTGGTAGAGCACCTGTTTCGTAAGCTGAAGGTCAAACCAAAGTGTTTGATTATGAATGCGAGTTTTAGAGAATAGCCTTGAAATTCCGGAGCAAATTGGGCAATTCTTGGGTTAGCCCTGTGTTTAAGACAAATATTGCTCTTTAGCCGTCATCCCCGCGGATCGTAAGCGGGGATCCATCATGTCGTAAATAGATTTTTGCCGATGTAGCTCAATTGGTAGAGCACTCCCTTCGTAAGGGAGATGTTGTAGGTTCAAGTCCTATCATCGGCTTATTTTGATGTAAGGGAGTGAGTAGTTCTTTGGAGGCCATATGGAAGGATTCGGATCTTTCATACTTATTGGCGTTCTGCTTTTCCTTCAACTCCGCCCTGATAGTTGGTGGAATGAGAAGAAGTTTCGAACTTCCAGTTCTGTCGTCGGAATCGTTGCCGCTCTTCCTGCGGGTTTTGTTTTCTTCTTTCTCATATGGGGGCTGCTCGTAAACGCATTGAATGGCATGCCAATAGCAGGCCTGGCTCAAACATTGCCATTCTTTGGAAAATGGTTCATTCCGGAAGTCGCCCAAATAATTCTCGGCATCCTGATTTATTTAAAACATCGGCGAGTTTTTCAAGCATTCTGGGTAGCTGTAGGCGTTGATATTCTTTATACCGGTTATGCTCTGATCGCTGGCGGACCATCTGCTAACGCAGGTGTTGGACTTAGCGTGGTTCTTCAGATTATTACTTATGTTTTATTAGGTGTTTATTTGTGGCGAATGCGCAAGCTCGGTTTTTTAAGGGAAGATCCCGTTTCTTCGGTTGTATCACAAATGAATCCCCGTAAATTCTAGGAAAAAGGAATTCAGGAATGAAAACATTCAATGGAGCAGCCCTAATCGTATCAGCCAGTCTTTCACTCCTTATAAATAGTCCTCTTTGGTGTCAAAACGAGCCGCCCTCGAACTTGCAGGTCTCAGCGACGTCCAACCAATCCTCAGATGGATACGAATACGATTATAAATTCAAGAATGTGGGTGACAAAGATCTTATGCGTATCCAGCTCTTTACGCCTGAAGAACAAACACATGGACGAATGCCAGCTATTCGGAAATGCTGGGCTCCGAAAGGTTGGATGGGATCAGCATCCAAAAATCCCATGAACACCATCATTATTTGGGTTGCCAATGGTAATGCAGGAGGAGACCTACCTCCCGGACAAGAACTTGCCGGATTTGGTTTCGTCTCCGACGCAAGTCCAGGCACAGTCACATTAACAGCATCGGATGTATCGATGGCTATGTTTAAGGGCCAAACATCTGGACCTTCAGTAGATAAAACTGCAGCATCGAATTACCAAGCGCCATCTGTAAGCATTAATTGCGAGACTAAATAAAGCGCCATTGGAATTAATCGCATTCATCGTCGGCTTGATAGTAGCTTTTGGCCTGGCCCATCTCTTGGAGAAATTCTTGCATGTGTCTCATGTGAAACCGATGACGGAGCAAGAATTCCTTCAAACCTTCCCAAATAAAAAATGGATTGTAATGTGTTTCTCCGCCCTGTTTTTTCTCAGCTTCTTCGGTGTGGCTTTTCTAATTCCAAAATTGGTTGATAAGTTCGAAAACGTCTTAGTATTTTTCTCTTTTCCAATTTTCCTTATCCAAAGCATTTCAGCTATTACAGGATTGTTCGAAGCTCTTACAGGGTGGAATATTATTGCCCAAGCGGGAAGGTTTGGGCAGACTTGGTTTAGGACATTCCCAAATATTCGTCGAGCAGGATGCATACGGTTGGCGGTTTCTCTCGGAGCAATCCTGCTTTGTGTAGCCAGTCTTTTGTTGAGCTATATGGCGCGAGATGTCGGAAAAAATATCAATGACTATTATTTCGTTCGGCACAAAGTTCAAAATTAATCTTGTAATCAGATATCTGAGAACTTGCAATTTTTTTGTAATACAAAAACCGGTAGCATTGTAATGGAATCGCTCAGCTGGAATTCATATTTAAATTCAAATGGATTCATGGATAAGACTTTCTTAGTCCCAGGGATTTCCGCGCCACTGAGGCGTTGGCGCGCCCGCCAAGGATGTGGTGGCGGGGTAGACAGGTGATCGTCGGTTCGAGCGCCACACTACAGGCGCTCGTCCCACTGACGACCGTGGGACCTGCGCGTTATAAGAAATTGAGGAAGCGCGGGTCCGCCAGATGTGTGGCGGACGACTCCGATCCCCGGCTTATTTTTATGCCTTACGTGTATGTTCTTGGCAGTCAGAAAACGGGCAAGAAGTACGTCGGCTCAACATCTAGAGTGCCGACGGACAGACTGCGAGAACATAATTTGGGAATAGTGTCATTTACTAATCGCGAACGACCGTACGATCTTATTTACTTCGAATAAGCGCCCGGTCCTCGGCTTACTTTTTTTAGAATGGGTAGAACCGTTAAATGCAGTTTTAAAGAGTTTGCAATTCAGATAGAAATCCATGGATACCATCCGTAGGGTTTTTTCCAAGTTCGTCCGCAACATCGTCCTGTTGGCGCTTATCTTGTTATTTTGTCCTTGGTTATGGATGCGGCACAGTGCGTATTCGGGAATCGTAATAGAAAGAGGGACGAATTGGCATCTATTTGGGGGTGGTCATGACAATTACATCATCGTCCGCACACCGAAAGGGAAAAAGATTAAGACATATTTCGATGTTACGAACGGCTACCCGCCACCCAAAGTCGGAGATTTTGTAGTTGCAGAAAAATATGGTGGCTCATATTCATATCCCCATCGTCCGGCCGATAAAACGATCTGGGAAACGCTAAAAGATGCGAAGGAAAGGAATGGCAATTCTCCTTCGCAGTGATCAGTAAAGTCGGAACCCAAAAATGGGTGCGTTAGGGCCCATTCGTTTTTTAGCCTTTTGTTCTATTCATTGACAGGCTGTCTTCTGGTATCGTTTGGCTACTCTGCATGATGCCTAAACCATTGAATCGCCTGGTCGCTTTTTTCCTGGTTCCGTGCCTGTTGTCCGACCCGGTCCTTGCGGCGACTCTTTATTCCAGAACCGGCGCTCCGTACAATTCGATTTCGCGCCCGGGATCTATAACCTACCTCTCGGATTTTGCGCATCAGGCACTTGCCGTTCATTTTCTCTTCGTGCGCCTCGGAGGCCAGCATCTCAAGCATACATTGACGGTAAACCTGGAAGGCCGAATCGGGCCACCCGTGACCCAAAAACGCATATCGAAGCGACCTGCGAGCGGCACAATTTTACAGGGTCTTATCGATTTCGCCGGATTTGCCGTCGAGGATGGGCCTGATTCTTATTCGACTACTGTCTTCGGTTTCAACGATCGTGTAAAGCGAAAATATGTTTCTTCTGGTCAACCCCGCGCTATGTCGGATAAAACGGCTAGAAGGGAGCTGGCGGCTGGAGAATCACTGGATTTGTACGTTTCCGGGCTGGGGCCTAAAGGGGTTATTTACGAACTAAGTCCTTGGCTGAAACTCGGGCTGCGGAATCACCCAGAGCTCGTCAGTAAACTCGATACTTTGCCCGGGATAAACGCTTTAAGGGTGCACAAGCTTCCAGAGAGCGGCGAAGAACGAAATGCCGCTGAGCAGCTGGTTAAATATCTTAAGGAGCTTGCGGCCGCACCAACCAGCGAAAGTTTGAAACAAGATTGGAATGATTTTAAAGAAGTCGTAGAGCAATCGAAGACTAAATGGGATACCCGAAACCAAAATATGCGCCGACGATATTTCCTCTGGTACGTTCTCCGACCGCTTCAGCAGAGTATGGCCTCATTGACAGAATCGGCCACCTACATGGATCTGGAACCTTCCTTTCAGGAAATCCTAGTGCTCCTCGAAGAAATGGATTTTGAGACCCGCGATGTCTTCAACAGTTGGACGCTGGAGTTTGAAAAAGCGTTTCGTTCATTTCAGAAGGCCTACCACTCTGCTCTGAAGCAAGTGGGTCCCGATCACCCTCCGGCCATTCCATCTACTCCCACGCCTGATGCAAGCGGCAACCCAGGCCGGACGATGCATGGGGGAACAGCGCCCATCCTCTCTTCCATGAATAAACGATATGTCATTACGAGGAGCGTGTTCGGCCAGTGGAAAGCGGTGCATCTGCCTCATGTTCAGCCTTCGGAGGATCAAGAATTGATGAGGCGATGGATCGAAATGGCTTTAGAAATGTACCGAAGAAAAAAATCTCTCCTTGAACAGCGGTTCTCGGGGCAATCGATCCCTGTTTATATTTATGACACCGGTTCCAAAGAAGGGCACGCCTTGGCTTTTATGCACCCTGGCTCCGATGCGGCGATTGGTATTTCCCATGAGATTGAAGACGGTCTCTTTAAAATGCGCGAGTCTGGAGCCACTGACGCGCAAATCGCTTCCGTTCTACAATTCATTTTGAGACACGAACTTGATCATTCGCGTGCACCACGGTCCCATCACACCCTGGCCATTGATATTGAAGATGAGCGGATACAAATCTGGTCGGATTTCCACGCGATCGAGAATGGCATTTTCGATCCTCAAACGCGCGAATTTCTTTCGATCATCGAAGAGTTCAGCGCTTTAGTGGACTATATCCGCATTCTGGAAACACTGGCACTCCTGGATCATGCGAGCCGAAGTCATCAGATCGTTCAAATGGCACAGAAGATCGTTTTTGCTGATCGGGTGAACCGAACCTTGCCTGTCGGCGGATCGCCAGCGGATAATTCTGCGACCAGATTTCGATGCACGCTGCCGCTTACAGCGGATGCGGCCGAAATATTCAACGATGGAATGAACATTTTCAAAAAGTACCGAATTGACACTTCGCCGGAGTATGTTCGTGAGATGATCCGCGGTGTTCAATATATGTCCACGAGCCAACAGCTTTTTATGATTACCGTTGGGGCAGTCGGATATCCTGAGGTGATTCTTTACGGTCTTGAGGATGATCAGGGTCACGTGGCGCGATGTTTTCCCCAAGGAGAGATGGACCCGTACTTGCTGATGCGGGCGAAGAATATGAGTTTAAGGACGGTTGTTCTGAGCAGTCTCGCTAAACTGCAAAAATATCGGGTTCACATCCAGGATCAACGCGCTATCCTTATCCCGCTCGAAGATAAAGAATCCGATATCATGAGCGCCGGCCTGTCGCCCTATGAGGCAATCATTATTGATTTTGACTCGGTCTTCAATCTGCTCCTCCGAAAGTTTTTGCCCGGCGCCAAAGAGTTGATCGAAGGTATCACGATGACCGGTATGACCGTCGCCTTTGTAACGAAGGAGCAAAAGCCCGATGTTCTTTCCCATTTGAAAAGCCAGAGAATTTGGGACGGCGGTCTGTTAAACGCACCTCTCGTTGAAGGCGAACGTCCTGAATATGCCGACAGTACGGTTGATGGCTTCCTCAGCGGAATCGAAAAGCTTCGAGTGCGTCTGACGCAGATGGGGCGTCATCACATCGTGTTCTTGACTGGCCAAGTGCATTACGCGACGGAAGTACGGGCGAAGGGTATGTCGGTTGTGGCATTTGGCAAAGGCTCAGAGGCTGTGCCTCCGGCATTTAGAATATCTACGCTAAACGATGCGGCCAGCCGCGCACTTTTATTCGGAGCCGCTTGACGCCCACTAAAAACTTCGACCCAACGATAGATCCAACAATGGGCGCTTTGTTATTCAAATTAGGGTTTTTTGGGATACGGCTGGTCTAGCCAATCTTTGCCGCCGGTGGCGTAATAGCTGAGGCGGAGAAATCGCGTGTAATGCGCGATGGCATCGGCGCGCTGCACATCTTTTTGCTCCTGCTGCTCAAGCGCCTTGGTTTCGGGCATGTCTTCCACGAATTTGTTGAGGTAGGCCTTTTCTTCTTCCGGCGACATGGAATGATCGCGGATTTCCTTAAACTCTCCTGAATCAAGAAAGAATGCCCCGCACCCGTAACATTCGTCGACGTTTACTTCTTTATCGAGATCAAATTCATGCCGATACATCGGTATTTTGCATTTTGGGCAAACAAGTCTGGCACGATTTTCGTCGTTGGCCCGCGGATAGTTCAATGCGGCCTGAAGGGCATCTCCAAATCCTTGGTTCTTATGATCAAGTTTTTGTAATTGGAGCCAATCGAACCATAGACCATGACATCCATTCATGCAGACGTGGACTTTAACGCCGCCGAAATCTTTTTCCACCATTTCTTTGCTGCATACCGGACAATTCATATCCATGACGACCCTCCTTAAGGACCGACTAAGTATCTATAGAATTCTGCCGATTTACAAGGAATAGATGGAATGGATTTTCATGCATTTTTGTATTGACCCGGCTTCGGGGGCCTGATATACATAGGCGGTCATGGTTGAATTCGCTTCATGAAGTCGCGATTTTTTGTTGTTTGTTACGTAGGTCTATTTGCCCTCACGTGTCCCATGATGCTCCGGGCAGACAGCTATAGTGGAACAACTTCCTTTTCGTTCCTGAATCTCCCAGTCGGTGCCCGCGCTACTGCGATGGGGGAAGCCTTCACTTCCGTCCCGAATGATATTCAGGCCCTGAACTACAATCCGGCCTGCTTGGCGACCATGACCTCGTCCCAGATGTCGTTTCAACATTTAAGCTACGTCGAAGATGTTACGCAGGAGGCGATAGCCTTCGGTCATGCAGGGCGCGATTCAGAGCCGAGTTGGGGGCTGTCCACCAATTATCTGCGCGTGACTAACATTACGCGCACGGTCGCAACGCTGGACCCGAGCGGCGATGGCTTTACGGAGGTTGGCAGTTTCTCGACGTATGATCTCTCCTTCGGAGCCTCCGCCGCGGCGCCGATTACCGAAGATCTGCGGGCGGGAGCCACGGTGAAGTTATTGCATGAATCGCTTGCGGATGCCTCCAGCAGCGCCGGCGCCCTGGACCTGGGAGTCCTCTATCATCTCAATGAGGAACATGCGTGGAATGTCGGCGCCTCCTTTGAAAATTTAGGCTTTGCGTCAAAGTTTGCCGATGCCTCCGTCAAACTCCCCGCGGCTTTCCGAGCGGGCATCTCCGGCCAGCCTTTTTCGCAATGGCTTCTCTCGTCGGATTATGTGAAGCGGATTGATACCAAAGGGGAGTTTGATGTGGGAATTGAAGTGACGCCTCGTCCGCTATTTTCAATGCGCCTAGGATATCGTTATGAAATGACAAATCCGGATTTGGGTGGATTGGCTAATTTCAGCGCGGGGGTCGGCCTTCGCCTTAAACCCGTCTCCATCGACTACGCCTTCATCCCCCTGGGAGACCTCGGAATCACGCACCGCATCAGCGTCAATTATCGTTTTAAACCCAAAGATTAACGTCTTCCTTGAAATATAATTTTGAAGCGATTCGATTTTATTTCTATAGTACATATGCAAATTCAGCTCGCATGACGAACGACACCCTATTTTCCGCCGCCAAGGGCCATTCATGGACCGCGTAACCGCGCGGTTGTCCAGCCGTCTATTGACGTTCGGCCTGCCCTTTCTATACTTGATGACGTCGATTGCCTTTTACTTGCACACCTACGATTCCGCGCAAGTCAAGATCACCTTTGTTCAAATGGGCGGAATCGTCCTCATGGGCTTTTGGTATGTGAGCCTCGCCTGCGACTGGGAAAAGCAGTGGGAAAAATACGCGTCTGTCGCGTTGCCGCTACTGGCCTGCTTGGCTTCCGGGCTTCTCTCCTTTTCGCATGCCGCGTATCGCGGACCCAGTCTAGACGAGTGCCTCCGCCGCGTGTTTTATATTCATTTCGCGCTGATCGCGCTTCGTGAATTAAAGACGGTGGAACGCATCCGTCGGCTGATTTACTTTCTCTTGATTGCCGTCGCGGTTTCGTCTCTCTACGGGCTTCTCCAGTTTTTGGATTATGAATTCTACCCCAACCAGCAGCTGCCGGGGCTCGACCCCTTTGTGTGGCGGCAAGCCTTTGGACCCAAACTTTTCTCCACCTTCGGCAATCCGAACTTTTTCGGCAATTTTCTTGTCATCCTCACGCCCATTACGCTGGCGCTGCTTCTGAAGCGAAATTCAGAGCGTCCCGGATCGGTGATGGGTTTCGCGCTCATGTCCCTGGTGGTCTCAGCCTTTTTATGGCATGCCGATCAATTTATGGGCATGGTCCATATGAGTACCTGGAGCACCACCGTTTTCGTGCTCGTATTGGCCGGGTATTCATTTTACGCGATGGTCCGGTTTTCGTTCCTGGGCTTTTTGCAGTTCTTGATCACTTTATGCATTGTCGTCACGGAGTCCAAGGGCTCG
>Ga0206971_10286_pt2 | contig 10679 bp, 6 predicted proteins | sample Alteio_BWOrgHeat_85_FD_152917 | JGI IMG/M metagenome (GOLD analysis project Ga0206971, IMG submission 152917) | Enriched cells from forest soil in Barre Woods Harvard Forest LTER site, Petersham, Massachusetts, United States -... | ecosystem: Environmental > Terrestrial > Soil > Temperate forest >...
GGTTTGGGATGGGGAGAAAAAAATCCTCACCTTGGCGCGCGACCGGTTTGGCGAAAAACCCTTGGTGTATTACCAGGATTCGCAGCGGTTTTTATTCGCCTCGGAAATCCCGCCGCTGGAAACTTTAATCGGCCGCGAACAGCTGGAAACCGACCCGGAAGCGATGCGGTTGTTTTTCCAGCTCTCCTTCATCCCCGCGCCGCATTCGCCGTACCTCGGCATGCGCCAGCTCGCGCCGGGGAGTTGGCTGCAATTCGATGCGGATTTGCGCGAGATTCGCACGGAAAAATATTATGAGCTAACAGCAAAACCACGCGTCATTAGCAAAGAAAACGCGGTGCAAGAATTGCGCGAACGGCTTACCGGATCGGTCAATGCACGGTTGGCGGCGGCCGATGTGCCGGTGGCGACGTTTTTAAGCGGCGGGGTGGATTCGTCGATTATTTCGGCGCTGGCGGCAAACGCCAGGCCGGGCGGCGTGCGCGCCTATTCCATCGGCTTTCCCGAAGACCCGGCGTTTGACGAATCGCCCTATGCGCGGATGGTGGCGGCGCGTTACCCGCACATCCGCCACAGCGTGATCGACGCGACCGAGCGCGCGCTGCTTGAATTTACCGATAAAACTTTGTCCGCGCTCGGCGAGCCTTATGCCGACGCGTCGATTATCCCCACCGCGTTTTTATGTTCGCATGTCGAAGAAAAAGTGATTTTGGGCGGCGATGGCGCCGATGAATTATTCGCCGGTTACGGCGTCTATGCCGCGATGCGCGCCAGCGCGCGGATTCCCGGCTTGCTCAAACATTTCCTGCGCGCGCTGCCTGCGCCGGGCAACCCGCATGCCATCAATAATCCGCGCCTGCGCGCGGCGGCGCTATTCCAAAGCCATCTGGGCGCCAGCGCGCTGGATGAATATCTCTCCTGGCGCAGCTATATGTCGCCTGCGCAGTTGCGGGCACTCGGCATGGCAGGCGGCGATGCGCGCGCGCTGCTGGGCACCCCGAAACTGGATACACTCGCCGATATTTTGGCGCTGGATATCGGCTTTAATTTGCCGAACGACATGCTCAAAAAAGTCGACCTGGCAAGCATGCAGCACAGCGTGGAAGTGCGCTTGCCGTATCTCGATAGCGGCCTTGTGGAATTCGCGCTTAGCTTGCCTGAAGAATTGCTGATCGCAGGCGGCGAGCGCAAGCATGTGCTGCGCGAAGCCTTCCGGGATATATTGCCGCAGGATATTTTCACCCGCCGCAAGCAGGGATTTTTATTGCCGATCCGCCGCTGGTTTAAAGACGGCGCGCTGCGCGGCCAATTGCTCGACCTGCTAGGCGCACATTGCCCGCTGGATGCGCGCGCGGTCAGGGCGCTTTTGGATGAGCACCAGAAAAATATCCACGACCATGCGGTGGCGCTGTGGTCGTGCTATGTGTTCCTGAAATGGCATGGCCGCCCAAATTCCTTGTAAAGCTGCGGGGAGCTTGTATAAGTAGCCTTTCAACCCCGCACTTTTAGCAATGCCGCAATGGTAGCCATCCTACAGACGCCCGCGTTTCGCCGCCTGCCCTTCCATCCGCTCCCATCGCTTAGTGCAGCCACCCTTCGGCCCATCTTGCTTTGCGCCGTGTGGATGGCGGTGTGGTATGGCGCGTGGCTGTGGCTGGGAGAGGCATATGCAGATTCCAATGCGCTGGCGTTGCTGCCGGTTATTGCCGGGTTTGCGCCGCTGTTGTTATGGTCGTTATATGATTACCGCCGCGGGCTTTTGTTGACGGTGATCGCCACACCCCTGTTAATCGCGCCGGTCATACCCCATAATTTTACCCAAGGCTTTGGGGATTGGTTCGCGGTGTGTTCCATCGTTGGGTTTGTGTTTCGTCATCCCAAACCACGGCAATGGCTGGGCTTATGGCGGCCGGGCTATGGGTGGTTTATATTCATTCTCGCCGCCGCGGCCATTTCGCTCGCCGCTTCGCCGGTGATAGGGCAAACTTTGACGTATGGCATTAAATACGGCATTGCAGAAATGCTCGGCTATTGCCTGGATTTCGGGTTCCTTGCGATATTGGTGCATAGTATCCGCGATAAGCGCGATTTCAGGGCGGTGCTTTACGGCGTGGGCGCGGGGCTTTTGGTCGTGATGGCGTATAGCGCAGTCGGCCTGGTGATGACCACGCTGTGCACCGGCAATTTTTATGGCCCGCGCACGCCGCTTACTTCCAACCAAACCATCAGCTCAACCTTCGGTAGTGCGAATTATCATGCGGCGTATTTAATTACCGTGTTGCCGCTCGCGTTTTTGCTGTATTTGCGTAGCGCCGGGTTTAAGTTTGCCAGCGCCGGCATGGCCGTATTGATCGCACTTATCGCGCTATTCATCGAAGCCTCGACGTCGCGGGCGGCGTTGTTGATGTTAATCGCATTGTCCGTCAGTTGGGTTGGTATCACGCGGTTTAAAAAAGAAACGCGGGCCATGTCGGTTGTCTTGCTGCTTATGTTGCCAGTCACGGTTGTCGCCTGGTGGTATCCTATCTGCACTTGCCCCGATGGGCCTAAAAGCACCTGTCCCTTTAAAGTTCTCGAAGAAGCCCCGATGCTGGCGCCGTTAGTACAAGCGCCATCCGCAGAGGCGCCGGGCGCGTTGGTGACGCTACCCCCGCCCCCTATAGTGGGTGCGGCGAAGCCCTATCTCCGGGAGTTTGACTTGGACACCACCTTATTGAAGACCACCAAGGGAAACGGCGGGTGGCAAGACAAGGCCCGGATCCAATTGATGCAAAACGCCATATTCCTTTGGGGCGATAATCCGATCAGTGGGGTGGGCGTTGGGCTGATGCCGAATTATTCTTATGTGTTCGGGCAGGCGAACCGCGCCCATAACATGATACTGACGATTGCCGCCGAGCAGGGCATCATAGGCGTATTGGCATGGTCGGGATGGGTTGGGTATTTGATGCTGGTGTTATGGCGCGCCAGGCCGAAGGCCATCGCCTATAACCATGCGTTTATTTTCCTTGTTTTGGCGTTTGCGGCTACTATGGTCGAATCTGCATTTATGGACCTGTACCGGATGCTGTGGGTTTGGCAGCTAAGCGCCCTGATCCTGGCATGGCCGGTGGTTGAACGTGCAGCAAAAGGATAGTGCACATGCTTGATAAATCCACCTGCAGGCATTCTGGGAAAGCGCGCCGCCTTATCGTTACATTTTCATTCCTCGGCGCATCGTTTGCGGCGGGCTTGAACCGGCTGGGTGTGCTTATCCAGAAAATCGCCAATGTGCTGCGCTTCGAGCATTTCTGGGCGCAGCGCGTGGCGGCGGACGCGCGGGTGGTTATCGTGCCGCGCTTCGATACCACGCGCTCCAAACATGCCATATGGGATATCGCGATTGCCCATGCGCGCGCGCTCGGCGACAGCGGCACGGTGATCGAATTCGGCACGAATAACGGCGGGTCGTTGCTGTATTTCTGGAAACATTTGCCGCCTACGATGACGCTGCATGGGCTGGATTGTTTTGAAGGTATCCCCGAAGCGTGGGATTCGCTGCCCAAAGGTGCGATCAAGGGTTTCGGCTATCCGAAAGAGCTGTGGAAAGATCATCCGGAAATGCGTGAAGCTGCGGAAAAACAGGTGCAGGCTACCGGCAATATCCCCCAGCCGCCGCAGCCGAATATCCGCATCCATAAGGGGTTATTCGCCCACACATTGCCGGCGCTGCTGCAAGGCGGCGTACCGCGCGATATCCGGCTGATCCATTTTGACGCCGATATTTACATGGGCACGCGCCCCGTGCTCGATGCGCTGTGCGGCCAGATGGATTATACCTATTACATCCTGTTCGATGAGCTTTATTCGGTGAACCATGAGTTTAAAGCGTGGATGGAATTCGTCGAATTGTTCGAGGTGAAAAAATGGCGGGTCGTAGCGATTTCCGAAGATGGTGTGCAGGCGCTGATTGAGATTAATTGATAACCGATGGCAAAAAAAAAGATTCTCATATGGCATTGGGGGCGGCGCGGCGGCGGGCCGCGCTATACGTTTGAGCTGGCGCGCGCGCTGCTGGCGCAAGATGCGTTTGAATTGCATCTTTCGCTGTCGCGCCAATCGGAAATTTTCGATGAGTTTTACGCGCTCGGCGCGCCGTCGTTCCATGTCGATACCTATACAAACCTTCCCGGCGCGCTGCTGGCGACGCTGCGGCTGCCGTGGCTGCGCCGGCGGTTTTGGCGTTATGTGCGCGCGCAGAATATCGACGCGGTGGTCTGCACGATGAGCCATGTATGGAACGTGCCGGTGCTGGCAGGCCGCAAAAACAAAACGCCCTATCTGCTGGTGCTGCATGACGCGCTGCCGCATCCCGGCGACGATGTGTTTTTGCGCCATGCGCTGCTTCAGCGCGAAATCGGCTATACGGACGGCGTGGTGACGCTGACCGACTATGTGCGCGGGTTATTATGTAATGATTACGGCTATCCGCCCGCGCGCAGCTGGGTGGTGCCGCACGGCGTGTTCCCTTATGCATTGCCTGCTGCTGCGCAAAAAAACGGCACGGTGCGGCTGCTGTTTTTCGGGCGCATTTTGCCCTATAAAGGGTTGGGGTTATTATTGGAGGCCTATGCCATGTTGCGCGCGGAAGATTATGCGGTTGAGCTTACGGTGTGCGGCGCGGGCGATATGCGGCCTTATGCGGGGTTGCTCGGTGGCGTGACGATGGATAACCGCTGGATTGCCGAAAGCGATATCGGGCCGATATTCCAGCAGGCGGACATTTGCGTGTTGCCGTATGTGGAAGCCAGCCAGTCCGGCGTGATTGCGACGGCGTATGCGGCGGGCGTGCCGGTGGTGGTGACGCCGACGGGCGGGCTGGTCGAGCAGGTGAAACACGAACAGACCGGGCTTATCTGCGCCGATATCTCCGCCGCTTCCATCGCGGCGGCGCTGCGGCGTATGCTCGACGAACCCGGCCTGCGTTCGCGCTGCGCGCAGGGGGCATTGCGCGAGGCGAACGACGCGCTGGCCTGGCCCGCCATCGCGCGTAAATTCGGCGAAGCGGTGCAGCAAATGCTCGCGATGGGGAAACGCTAATGTGCGGGATTGCCGGTGTTATTGTAGCTGAAAATTCGAACGTAGACCGCGCGCGGCTGGAAGCGATGTCGGCGGTGCTCACCCACCGCGGGCCGGACGGTTCCGGCCATTGGATATCGCAAGACGGACATGTGGGGCTGGTGCATCGCCGCCTGTCCATCATCGACCTTTCAACAGCGGGCGCGCAGCCGATGGCGTCGCCTTCGGGGCGCTATACCGTAACGTTTAACGGTGAAATTTATAATTTCGTGAGCCTGCGCGCGCAGCTTGAAACGCTGGGCGCACTCTTCCGCGGCCATAGCGATACGGAGGTGATGGTTGCCGCATTCGATCAGTGGGGAATACCCGAAACGCTTACGCGGATGGACGGCATGTTCGCCCTTGCGGTGTGGGATGCACGCGAGCAAAGCCTGACCCTGGCGCGCGACCGCGTCGGCATCAAGCCGTTATTTTATAGCGCGGCGGAGGGCGAATTGAGTTTCGCGTCGGAGCTGCGGCCGCTGGTGGTGTGGCGCGGCGCATTGCCGCCCATTTCGGCGCAGGGCTTGACGGAATTTTTGCGGCTGGGTTATGTGCCGGGGCCGATTAGTATTTTCGAGGGCATCCATAAATTACCGCCCGGCAGCTACGCAGTATTCCAAAATGGAAAACTTTCGCCGCCGCAAATTTATTGGAATTTCCCGCAAGCCGCGCGCGCCGGTATGGCGGATGCATTTGAAAATGAAACCGACGCGCTGGACGCGCTGGACGTTAGCCTGCGCAACGCCGTTTCCAGCCATATGGTGGCTGACGTGCCACTCGGCGCGTTCCTTTCCGGCGGCATTGATTCGAGCATGGTGGTGGCGCTCATGCAGGCGCAAAGCGCCCGTCCGGTGAAAACATTTTCCATCGGCTTTAACGAGGTGGGCTATAACGAAGCGGTGCATGCGGCGGCGGTGGCAAAACATCTGCGCACCGAGCATACCGAGCTGTATGTGACCGACGCGGACGCGCGCGCCGTCATCCCGCAATTGGCCGATATGTATGACGAGCCGTTTGCCGATGCGTCGCAAATCCCGACGTTTTTAGTGTCGAAATTGGCGCGCGAGCACGTGACCGTCGCCCTGTCCGGCGATGGCGGCGATGAATTATTCGCGGGCTATAACCGCTATGTGTTTGTGGCGAAATTCTGGCAGCGCTTGCAATATATGCCCGCGCCTATCCGCAAAATCTTCGCGCAGCTTCTTGCCGCGCCAAGTAGCGATACGTGGGATAAATTTTTCCGCACCATTGGTTCGAGTTTGCCGATGGCTGGCCAGAAAATGCATAAAATCGCGGCGATTTTGCCTGCTTCGTCGCTGCTGGCGCTGCATAGCCGCCTGGTGGCGCAGTGGGCGGTGCCTGAAAATGCGCTGCGTCCGGCGTTCCAGCATCGCGCGGTGCTGTGGGAAACATCGCTTGCAAGCGAAGCCGATTTGCCCGCGCCCGCCCGCCAGATGCTGTGGGACGCGCAGACCTATATGGTCGACGATATCCTCACCAAGCTTGACCGCGCGAGCATGCGCGTGGGGCTGGAGGCGCGGGTGCCGCTGCTGGACCATCATGTGGTGGAGCTCGCCTGGCGGATTCCGCTATCGATGAAATTGCGCGACGGCGAAAGCAAATGGCTGCTTAAGCAATTGCTGCACCGCTACGTGCCGAAAGAATTAGTCGAGCGCCCGAAAATGGGATTCAGCGTGCCGATTGACGCCTGGCTGCGCGGCCCGCTTCGCGAATGGGCAGAGCAGTATTTATCGGCCGCGCGCTTGCAATCGGAAGGATTTTTCAATGCAGGCGCGGTGCGCCAAACCTGGGAGCAGCACCTAAACGGTTCCATTAACCGCGGCGGAATGCTGTGGACGGTGCTCATGTTCCAGCTATGGTGGGAGAGGGCGCGGGCGTGGGTGTAAACCACAAATACCGCGCCGATATTGACGGCTTGCGCGCGGTCGCTATCCTTTGCGTTGTCGGGTTCCATGCATTTCCGCATGGGCTGGCGGGCGGGTTTATCGGCGTGGATATATTCTTCGTCATTTCGGGTTTTTTAATTACGACTATTTTGCTCGAAAGCCTGGCGCGCGGCGATTTCAGTTTTATCGCATTTTACGCGCGCCGCATCCGCAGGATATTCCCTGCCCTTATCGCGGTGTTTGCGTTTAGCATTATTTTCGGTTGGTTCTTCCTCCTGCCTTATGAATATAAGCAATTGGGCAAGCATATGGCGGGCGCGGCGGTGTTCGCTTCTAATTTTATGCTGTGGAATGAAAGCGGGTATTTCGACACGCTCGCCGAAGCAAAGCCTTTTTTGCATTTATGGTCGCTGGGCGTTGAGGAACAATTTTATATTTTCTATCCGCTTGCGCTCTGGCTTGCCTGGAAGCGGCGTTTTTCTTTATTGGCCGTGACGGCGCTGATTATGCTGGTGTCTTTCGGCGTAAATATGTGGACATATAAAGCCGATCCCGTCGCCGATTTTTATTCGCCTTTGACGCGGGTGTGGGAATTAATGCTGGGTTCGACCGTCGCCTATATGCTGCTTTATCCGCCCGGCTGTTTAGCTGCCCTTGCGCGCAAACGCGAACAGATGGCCCATGCGCGCGATATCCAATCTTTTCTCGGCGCGGCGTTGCTGGGAATGGGCCTGGCCTTTATCACCAAAGAACAGCTTTTCCCCGGCTGGCGCGCGCTTTTGCCGACGATCGGCGCGGCCTTGTTGATTTCAGCGGGAACGCAGGCCTGGGTAAACAGGTTATTGTCGAAGCGTGTTTTCGTATGGGTTGGGCTGGTCAGTTTTCCTTTATATGTATGGCATTGGACGCTGCTGTCATTCGCGCGTATCGTTTATACGAAAACCCCTCCGCCGGACATTAGGCTTGCGGTGGTGTTGCTCTCTTTTTTCCTTGCCTGGCTGACATACCGCTTTATCGAAAAGCCGATACGCTACGGAAAACATCACACGAAAAAAACCATTGCGCTTTCGCTGTTGTTGGCGGTGCTGGGCTGCGTTGGTTATGCGATTTATGCCAAAAACGGCATGGAAACGCGCGCCTGGGTGGCTGATACGGCATTGGTGAAACTCAATCCCGATGCGGAAGGCGAATATGTGTGGAGCGAAATAACCAAGCTGGATTTACAGCCGTTTGCAAAAAATCAAAAGAAAAAGATTTTAGTGATCGGCGATTCATTTTCCGGCGATATCATCAACGCCATCGAAGAATCGCCTTACGCCGATAACGTGCAAGTCCGGGCGCTGGTGATCAGGGCGGGCTGCGGGAATCTTTTCGTCGAAGAGGATTTTTCGCGGCATTTATCGGAAAAGAAAAAGGCCGAATGCAACCCGTTTGAAGGCTATAAAAACCCACGCTATATGGAAATTATCGCCCATGCCGATGTTATATTCCTGGCCTCGATGTGGCAGCCGTGGGAACTGGAATATTTGCAACGCGCAGTGAATAATTTTTCGGGCGTTACCAAAGCCAGGGTGCTGGTGTTTGGTAGTAAAAGCCTGAGGGATGGTGATGTGAGGGAGCTCTTAAAAATCCCGCAACATGACAGGGGGAAGCTGCGTTATGCAGCCGACCAAACGACGCTCGGCTTAAACCAAGCCATTCAACAGACGGTTGGTGAAAACCGCTATGTTGATGTCGAGCGGCTTTTTTGCGGGGCGCATTATGCATGCCCGCTATTTGACGAAAATCTGTTGCTGCTCTCACAAGACGGCTCGCACCTTACCCATGCCGGCGCGCAATATCTGGGCAAGCGCCTGGCTGACGCCCCGCTTTTACAGTATATTTTTGAGCAATAGAAATTGAATGGCCGCCAGCGCGCAATAATGCTAGAGATAGCCCTATGAAAAAGCGGTTATTATTTATCGTGAACGTCGATTGGTTCTTCCTGTCGCACCGGCTGCCGATTGCGCTGGGGGCGATGAAGCAGGGCTGGGACGTGCATGTGGCGGTGGGGATGACCGACAAGCAGGCCGAGCTGGCCGCTTACGGTTTTACCGTCCATCCGCTTACTATCGCCCGCGGGCGGGTTGGCGCGCGAAAAGAATTCGCGGCGTTTTGGCAGATTTTTTGCCTGCTGCGCGCATTAAAGCCGGATGTAGTGCATCTGGTGACGATCAAGCCGGTGCTGTTCGGCGGTATCGCGGCGCGGATGTTGCGTGTGCCGGGCGTGGTGGCGGCGATTTCGGGGTTGGGGTTTGTGTATGTCGCCAAGGGGTTTCGCGCGTCGCTCAAGCGGTGGCTGGTGAGCTGTTTGTATAAGCTGGCGTTGGAGCGCAAGCGGCTGATCGTGATTTTCCAAAATCCTGATGACCGGAAATATCTAAGCCGCATCGTGACATTACCACCGCAGATGTTGCGCATGATTACCGGTTCGGGCGTGGATTTGGAAAAATTCGTGCCTACGGAATTTCCTTCCGGCGTGCCGGTGGTGGCGATGGCGTGTAGGTTGCTGGCGAATAAAGGCGTGTGGGAATTCGTGCAGGCGGCGCGTTATCTGCGCGAGCGCGGCGCGGCGGCGCGCTTCTGCCTGGCGGGGACCATCGACCCGGAAAATCCGGCGAGCTTGCATGAGATTGACATGAAAAGCATTGAGCGGGAAGGGGTAGTGGAACTGCTCGGCAAACGCGACGATATGGAGCGGGTGCTGGCGGCAGCGCATATCGTTACCCTGCCGTCTTATTATGGCGAGGGCCTGCCCAAAGTGCTGATGGAAGCCGCCGCCTGCGGCCGCGCGGTGATTACCACCGACATGCCCGGTTGCCGCGACGCGATTGAGCCGGGCGTGACCGGCTTGCTGGTGCCGGCGCGCAACGCCAGCGCGCTGGCCGACGCGATAGAAGAACTATTGCAAGACCCTAAACGCTGCCGCGCGATGGGCAAGGCCGGGCGGGCGCTGGCCGAGCGCGATTTCGATATCCACCAAACGGTGGATATCCATTTGCGGATTTACGCCGAGCTTTTAGCGAGATAATAGGGCAGCGACAGCCGCAGCCCGTCGGCGAGGCTATAGGCCGGGGCGTAGCCCAATAAATTTTTCGCCTTGGTAACATCGGCTACGGAATAGGCGATATCGCCGTCGCGGAACGCGGCATAGATGGGTTTTGCATTGTGAAGCAGCGCAAGCTGCTCATGCAGGTTTGCATAGAGTTTGTTGAGGCTGGTTTGCTCGCCGGTGGCGATGTTGTAGATTTGGTTCACCGCCGCGGGGTTTTCGGTGGTGGCGGCGAGGATATTCGCCTGCACGACATTGCCGATATAGCAAAAATCGCGGGTGGTGGTGCCGTCGCCGTAAATCGTCACCGGCTCGTTTTTGCTCATGCTCGCCATCCAGCGCGGGATGACGGCGGCATAGGCGCCTGCTGGGTCTTGGCGCGGGCCGAAGATGTTGAAATAGCGCAGCCCGATCGATTCCAGCCCGTAATTGCGCGCGAACACGCCTGCATATAATTCATTGGCGTATTTATTCGCGGCGTAAGACGATAGCGGGTTGCCGATATGTTCTTCCAGGTTCGGCAGCCCCGGATAATCGCCGTACACGGCGCTGGAGCTGGCATACACCACGCGCTTTACGCC
>Ga0206971_10388_pt1 | contig 10651 bp, 10 predicted proteins | sample Alteio_BWOrgHeat_85_FD_152917 | JGI IMG/M metagenome (GOLD analysis project Ga0206971, IMG submission 152917) | Enriched cells from forest soil in Barre Woods Harvard Forest LTER site, Petersham, Massachusetts, United States -... | ecosystem: Environmental > Terrestrial > Soil > Temperate forest >...
TAATCTGCATGCCGGGCAGACAGGTGCGCGCCGCACGCGCCACCGAGCTGCCGATCAGGCCCAAGCCTAAAATAGCAATCTTTGAAAAAGTCACTTCAGGAAATCCCTGAGGGCGCTGATGACGGCCTTGTTTTCGTCCTCCAGCCCCACCGTGATGCGCAAATGGCTTGGCAGGTCATAGGACTTCACATCGCGCACGATGATGCCCTGCCCCATCAGGTATTCATTGGCCTTTTCAGCGGTTTTGCCCGATGCGGCAAACTCCACCAGCACGAAATTGCCGGCGCTCGGGGTTACCTTGAGGCCAAGCTTCTGCAATTCGGCTGAAAGCCACGGCAGCCAGCGCGCATTGTGCGCCACGGCGCGCTGCAGGTACTCTTTGTCGGCCACCGCAGCAGCCGCGGCAGCGATGGCGGCAGACGACACGTTGAACGGCCCGCGGATGCGGTTCAGCACATCGGCGATGGCGGCGGGCATATAGCCCCAGCCGATGCGTAGCGCCGGAAGCGCATAAATTTTCGAGAAGGTGCGGAACATCACCGTGTTTCCGGTGGTGCTGGCCAGCTCCAGCCCGTCGGCATAATCCTTTTCCTGAACATATTCCGCGTAGGCCGCATCCACGCCCAGCAGCACGTGCGGCGGCAGTCCCTTGTGCAGGCGTTTCAGCTCCGTGCCGGTGATATATGTGCCGGTGGGGTTGTTGGGGTTGGCTACAAACACGATTCTCGTGCGCTCGTTCACCTTAGCCAGCAGCTGGTCCACCGAGGTGGTTAGGTTGTCTTCCCCAGCCATCACCAGTTCCGCGCCGTTGCTCTGCGTGTAAATTTTATACATCAGGAAGCCGTGCCGGCTCATCAGCACCTCGTCACCCTGCCCCGCATAGGCGTGGCAGATGAGGCCGATCACCTCGTCCGACCCCGCGCCGCACACGATACGCGCCGGGTCCAGCCCATGGACCTTCGCGATGGCTTCACGCAGCAGCGCCACGCTGCCGTCCGGGTAGCGCTGAAGCTTTGCTCCTTGCGCCTGGTAGGCCTCTATGGCTTTTGGACTGGGGCCAAGCGGCGACTCGTTGGACGACAGCTTGATAAGGCGCTTGCCCGCCGGGGTGCTTGATTTCCCCCCTACATACGGCGCAATGGAGAGAATGCCCGGCTTAGGCGTGGGCGAGCTGGGCATGGCTGGGTTGCGGCTGGTGGTTCAGGATCACCGGCGAGGCAGCCGCTCCGAGGAACGAGGTGGAAATTATGGTGTTGTTCATGGCGGCGCAGAACGCCTTGTACTGCTCGTGCTCCGGCGTGATGAAGCCCTTCACCTCCACCAGGTGGTGGCGCTTGCCCGGTATCTGTGTCATCACCTCCAGCCAGCGTGCTTCCAGCTTCACCTGCGCGAACACTGTCTGCAGCTTGGAGTGACTCACCATCTCATCGACTTCGATGAACAGGTAGGAAAGATCATCGCCGGTTTCCTCCGGCTCCACCAGCCCCACGGCCACGGCAGTTGGCGTATCGGGTGTGGGCTTGTTCATATGCACGAAGGGCAGCAGGGCAAACACCTTGGGCTTGCTGCCTTCGTCCTTGCCGGGGATATCGGTCCACCAGCGACCCTGCGACTGCTCGGTAAACGGCGGCAGCACGCCTACCTGCGCCTTGCCATCGATCAGGTCGCCCATCACGCGCTTGGGCGTGGGCTGGCGGATAAAGGTGGCGAACGGGCCGAAATATTCCCGCGCCAGCCAGAAATACTCACTGCGGCTGCGGTCGGGCACGCAGACGGAAATCTTGATTTCGCCCTCGATGGCGAGCGAAGCCATGATAATCATGCGCCACATGGCGGCAGCGGCGGCGGGCTGGAACGGGGAATCCTTGAAGGCCTCCACCACGCGGCGCAGCTGCTGCGCCTCGCGGCCCGCGCGCACAGGGCAGCGGCCGGGAGTTTCCTGCGCTTTCAGCGCGCCCACCTTCTGCACGATGGCGCTGCGGTCTTTCAGCAGGGCAATGATTTTATCGTCGATACCGTCAATTTCGCCACGCAGCACATTCAATGCCTGCATGAAGGCGCTTTCGGGTGTTTTCTGGTCGGACATACGCTCTCTTTGCACCACCCACAGGGGCGGCAGGGGATTTGAGTGATACGCGAAAAGCTGCCCTCAGGCAAGCAAAAGCCTATGCTTCCGCCGCCGGCTTAACGGCCGGTATTACAGGGATAGTCATGATTACCCGGGTGCCGACGCCCAGCTTGCTTTCGATCTCGATGGTGCCGCCATGCAGCTCCAGCAGCTTCTTGGTCAGCGGCAGGCCCATGCCGGTGCCTTCATACTTGCGGTTGAGACCGCTGTCGATCTGACCAAAGCTCTGAAATGCCTTTGGAATATCACCATCCGCCATACCGATTCCCGTATCTTCCACCGTAATGACGAAATGCGTGGGCTCATTTGCCGGGCCGCGCGTGGTGATGCTGATGCGTACCTTGCCTCCTTCGGGCGTGAATTTGATGCCGTTGGAGACGATGTTCAGCAGGATCTGGATGAAGCGCAGCCGGTCTGCCAGCAGCGGCGGCAAGGTTTTCGGCAGGTCGGTGGTGATGGTGATCTTGCCCTGCATGGCGCGGGCGGAGAGGATGGTCAGGCATTTCTGCACTGACTTCGCCACCTGGATTTCCTCGTAATTGAGGTCCAGCTTGCCGGCCTCGGCCTTCGCGAGGTCAAGGATGTCGTTGATGATGTCCAGCAGTTGCGTGCCGGAATGGTTGATGTCTTTGGAATACTCAAGGTATTTTTGGTCGCCTATCGGCCCGAACAGCTGGTTCATGAGGATGGATGAAAAGCCAATAATGGCGTTCAGCGGCGTGCGCAGTTCGTGGCTGATATTCGCCATGAAGTGCGACTTGGCGCGGCTGGCCGCTTCCGCGGCGTCCCTCGCCTGCTCCAGTTCGATATTCTGCTGCTTCAGCCTGCCCTCGCGCTCGCCGATCTCGTGCAACATGCTGTTGAAGGAATCGGTCAGCACCACCAGCTCCTGGCTGTGCCGTGTTTTCCTGCCCTCGAACGGGTCGGCGCGCACCGAATAATCCTTGTTCATCGACACCTCGCGGGCGGTGGCCGCAAGGTTCAGGATGGGGGCGGAAATATTGCGCTGCAGGCCAAGCGCCAGCATGTAGGACACCACCAGCACCGCGATGGTCACCGAGAAGGCAATGTAGCCCTGCTTCTCGATGTATTTATCCACATCCTTCTGGTCGGACTCAATGTAGATGCTGCCGATGCGGTCGTTCTTGCTCACGATGGGCTTCATCACTTCCGCCGTGTGTTTTTCCAGCAGCGAGCGCTCGGCCAGGTCGGTGGGGCAATTGCCGCTGTTTGGCTCCTTCTCGTTAAAATAGCTGGCAAACAGCTTGCCGTCGCGGTCATACAAGCACGCCCGAAGCACGCTGCGCCGCGAGCTGAACACCTGCATGTTGCTGGCGGCCAGCCTGTCGTCGTTAAAGAGCAGGGCCGCCGTGTTGCGGTCGCCCACGATCGACGCCGAGGCTTCCATCTCCGAGAGCAGGTTGATCCGCAGCGTATATACCCCGATCACCGAGATGGTGAATGTCGTCAGCAGCACGGAAACCGTGCTGGTTGCCATAATGATGGCGGTGAGCCGTTCGCGGATTGATACTTTGCGGAACCTCGCCATGACCTGATCCCACTATTGCCGAAGAACCTGCATGGCGATCTCCAGCAGCTGGGCATCCACGCGTAAGCCTGCCGTGGTGGCAGCGCCCGTGTTCACTATGAGCTTCACTTTGTTGTCATCGGTCACAAAACCCACAATGCCGCCACGACTCGCAAAATCGTCAATCTCGCTGACCGTCAGCACAGGGCTTTTCTTCAGATCGGCCAGAATATCCGCCAGCTTTCCTTCCTCCGAACGGCTGATGAAGGCGATGTGGCAGCTGGTCGCAGCGGCGCTGCTCTTCACCTGGACCAGGTTCAGCTGCAGCGCAGGCGTGGAAGCGCGCTCAAAGATCTGCCGCCCGGCCTCACCGAACGGATTGGAACCGATGATGCATATATTAATGCTGCTCTGCTTGGAAACCGCCAGTGGCCCGGGCCACTCCACGAACTTCACGAAATTATAGATGAAGGCCGCCTTGACCTGGTATTCCTTGGGATTAACCTGCGCGAGCGCACATACCGGGATCAGCACTAAACACAACAATACCCTGAATATCCTGAGGGCACGCTTCACACATCTGCCTTAAAACTTAACGCGGACGTTGGCGTAAACGCTACGCGGAACCTCCTCGGTGCTTTGAAAGAAGGAACCTGAAAACTCCGTATGCTCCGACCGCAGCAGATTCTGGCCCACCAGGCTCAGCTCCACGCCGTCGGTTGCTTTCCATGCCAGCCGCGAGTCTAAGCGATAATAGCTGGCGATATTAACACCCGTCAGCGTATTAAAGGCGTTCAACGGGCTCACATAATAGAGTGCATTATCCATTTCAGTATTGAAAGGCAGCAGCAACGTGGAACGAACATTAAACTGATTTTGCGGCTGCTTGTTGGCAAAATCCCGCCCGAACGGATCCGGGTGGTCAAACTTCAGGTTGAGGTAGGTATACCCGCCTGAAAGTTTCCAGTAGTCGCGCACCTGCCAGTTCGCCGCTTCTTCAATCCCGTATGAATAGGCGGAATTGGCATTGGCAGGCAGAACCGGGTAGGCAAGATAGGACGCGTGAGTAACCGGATTGGTGAAGACAAAGGGTACGCCGGTATATGAACCATATAACAGGTTGTGGTACTGGTTATAGAAGGTCGACGTATCAAACGACAGGCTCTTACTCGGCTGAATACGATGGCCGAGTTCATAGGCTACTAAATCTTCTGATTTAAAACCATGACTTCCCAGCAAGGTTAAATAGCCGTTGAATACCCCCGGCGGCCATGCTGCCACGGGTAAATTGGCATCATCCAGTGTACGGTTTGGACTTTTGATGGCACGCGATACCGCGCCCCATACCGTCTGGTTGCTGTTGACCAGCCAGCTAAACCGGGCGCTCGGTTCAACTTCCCAGCCGGTATAATCGTTTTTTTCCAGCTTCGAGCCCAGCGTGAAGAAAAGCTTGTCCGGTACGATGGCGATCTTATCCTGCAGAAACCCGCTTGCCAGGTTATCCACCCGATGCGGCGAATTGAGGCTGTACGTGGCAGTATCGGTGAAAAAATCGTCCACCAGGCGATAGCCGAGGCCCCAGGTGATTTCATTCCGCTTCATTCCAGTCCATACGTGCTGGAAGTCGAAGTCGGCTGTATCAATGCGGTCGTCATACCACGCTGACTTGCGTACTGCCTGGTCAAAATACGTCTGCACGGTCATATTGGAATCTGCGGAGAATACATGGTTCCAGCGGTTGAGCAGGTTGAACCCATTAACATCCTCAGGGTGCATGGATGTAACAACGGGCGGCGGCGTGATGGAAGGCAGACTGAAGATATCGCTTTCCTGCATGGTATAGGCATCGCCCTGCAGGGTAAGCTTGTCGCTGGCGGAAGTCGACACATCGGCACGGAAACCTGTCTGAGACTTATGCCAATTGTCGCTCGCATTCACCCCGTTGCGGAATCTAAATTCATCATTATCGTTATATTTGGCATACACGCGCATATAGGCATTGTCCGCAAGCTTGGTACCATAGCGCACGGTATCATCCGTTTTGGTCTGGTTGCCCATGCTGAGGTCAGCCAGCCCGCCCTGTGTATCCTTGGCGCTCTTGGTGATGATGTTGATCACGCCGTTCACCGCGTTTGCGCCCCAGAGTGTTGCGCCCGGGCCACGGATCACCTCAATTCGTTCGATATCGTCCAGCACGGTGTCCTGCGCGTCCCACCACACACCTGCGAAATGCGGCGTATAGACAGTACGCCCGTCGATCAGCACCAGCATCTTATCTGTAAACTCGCTGTTAGAGCCGCGTGAAGCAACTGCCCACTCATGAGCACCAAGCTGGGCTACGTCCAGCCCCGGCACAACGCGCAGCGCCTCAGGGATCGAAGTTGCCCCCAACCGCTTGATGTCATCGGCGGTGAGGACGAAAATGGCCGCCGGTGCTTCATTGGCCTTTTCGGGCGACTTGGAGACCGAGGTCACCTCGATATTGGTCAGTTGCTCGAGGGAAAGGTTCAGAAGCTCATTCGGGTTCAGTTCCGTTGCAAGCGCCGGGGCCGTGGTTGGCAGTCCCAGCCACGCAAGAGCGGTGGCCGTGCTTAACATTGTGCGTATCTTTGACATAGTTAGCCCCGCATTTTCACATGGTTGCCTTGCATTTTAGACATATTTGGCCTGTATTTGGCTCAAATGCTGCCCTAGACCCTTTTAACGCCTTGACATTAAGAAAGAGTTATCAACAGTTTTTATTGCCACTGTGGATAAATCATGCTATGGGTTAAGCTAGGTAATTGTTGCCTATTCTGGGTATTTAGATACTAGGAATAGCGGCGGAATATATTTATTAAGCTATATAAACTATTTTTGTATCTTTTTGATATGCAACCCAACTCTAGTATTAATAGAATATGAATTAATATATTTCTATTAATACTTTGTTGACTTTTAGCTTAGGCATTCATATAAGCGGTGGCAGTTGAAGAAACGTGGAGAGAACGACATGGAAACGACCCTGCTAGATGATGCCACTGACGTTCCGTCACGCGCCAGAACCCCCAAGCTATCCAGTGCTATGGCTGCACTCAGCGATATCATCAGCAGAGAGTTGCATGGCGAGTCTATTTACACCCGGCATGCCGAAGTGCGCGTACCGGAACCCATCACTTACGAATTTACCCGTGACCCTGCCCTGCTGCACCAGTATTACAGGCTGCGGGAACAGATGTTTATCAGCGTGTGGGGACTGAAGCACTTTGATGGCAGTAAGGATGCATTTGACGAGGTCTACGAAACACTGATTGCCCGCCAGGGCCGCCTCTGCGTTGGCGGGGTAAGGTTTACCTTCTCTACCCCCAATAAGCCTACGCCCCTGCCGCTGGAACACAGCGGATTAAAAATCAGGGAGTTATTCCCGGAGTTAGACCTCGACAATAATATTTACGGCGAATGCGGCCGGTTTGCAATGCTCCCGGAATTCCGTAACCGGGAAACTTCGCACCAGATGCTGCACTTTATTGCCGAGCAGCATATACGCCACAAAGCTGCGTATGGTTTCTGGCTTGCGCCATATGTAGCAGCACGCAGTTACAGACAAACATTTGCAAGCCTCGGCATCAATTGTAAAATCCGTACAGATATTGAGGTCCCTGACAGTGACGACTACGAGGGCATCAAGATGTATGTGGGTGTAATTGATTTCACCACTCCCCTCGTCAGGGAGTCCAAAGCCAGAGAAATGGTCACGGCATAAGGCCCGCCGGCAACTGCCGGGGAGAATGCAATGGACAAAGCAACATACGTAGATATCCGCCACCAGCTTGATTTTAACAAGCCCGCATGGATGATTGGTGCGACGCTTGTCTTTGAAGTGGTGTTTTTCTGGTGCATTATCTGGCTGCTGCAGCAACCCTCCTGGCCTGCCTATATCGCCTCTCAATTACTGCTGGTGATTTTTTTCTTCCATGCCTTCGCGCTGCTGCACGAATGCGGCCATGGAAACATCCATCAGAAACGCTGGGTCAATGTATGGCTGGGGCACCTGTTCAGCATTTTCTGTACCCTGCCTTTCTTCAGCTGGAAATACATCCATCAGCAGCACCACACCGGCATCGGCTATCTGGATAAGGATCCGACGCTCAGAGCCGCGAGGAAAGCCAGGGAAACGCAAAAAGTGCCGCTCGTATTCTCCCTGGCCTGGAAATACTGGTTCCCACTGATCATCCTCATGCAGATTTTTACCTTGTGGACGTTTCCTATCCGCCATTCGATCGAAGTAAAAAAAATAGACCGCTGGAGCAGGAACAGTGCGTTCTCCGTGCTCTTTCTCACCGTATCCTATGTAGTCCTGTTCCGCCTGTTCGGCGATTTCATTACGGCGCGCAATTTTCTTCCCGGGTTTATCCTCAACCTGATGTTTGTGGAATACATAAACCTGCCGCATCATCTTGAAACACCGCTCTATTATTCCACCCCGCAGAAGGACCATTTCAACCTGTGGGAGCAGCATAGCGTTTCCAGATCCTGCTATTACCCCGGATTTGTCGAGCTCTGCACGCTCAATTTCGACCTGCATACGGAACATCATTACTTTCCCACGCTGCCCTGGTACCGGCTGAAAAAAGTGCGGGGCCTCATCGCGCCGAAGCTGGGCAAGGAATATAATGACATCGGCATAATGTGGTATTTCAAGGCACGCAGAAAAGACCTGAAGAAAATTCTGCTCGCCACATGAAAACGACCTGAATTTTGGAGTCTATTATGGTTGCCGCCTACGCAGTACCCAGCATCAGCCCGCCCGACAAACTCACGCGCGAAGAGATGGACGTAGTGACGCGCATCAATCCTTATAAGTTCTGGCTGGCTTTAGCATTTGATCTCGCTGTCATCGCCGGAGTAATCGCGCTCAACGAATATTTTTTCTTCAATCCGCTGGTGTATTTATTCACCGTGCTGGTGATCAGCTCACGGCTGCATGCCTTCGCGGTATTAATGCATGATTGTGCACACCAGCGCGCCTTCACCAGCAAAAGGCTTAACGAGATTGTGGGGGAGCCCTTAGCCTGGATAGTCCTCTTTACACGGGAGGGTTACCGTAATAATCATCTGGCGCACCACCAGAACCTGAATACCATGCAAGACCCGGACTGGATGCGCAAAACCTCCTATGGGCCATTTACTTTCCCAAAAACCAAGCCTGCGCTCGCCAGAGAGATGTTCAGGCAGATCAGCGGCGGGGGGTTCGCGTGGTTCATACTTTCACTGATCCGCTCGAAAGTGACCTCTGATATATCGCCTACCGTTAAAAGGTACCGCCTGTTGTTTTATATTGCGTTATTTGGCATTTGCATCGCCACCGGCACGCTCGGCAGACTGGTGCTCTACTGGCTGATACCGCTGGCTACCGTCTTCAACCTGTTCATGTACCAGCGCAGTGTCAGCGAACATCACGGTAATATGGAATATGACCACACCTATACCAATACCCGTACCATACTGCCCCGCTGGTGGGAGGCGTTTATATTCACGCCTCATAATGTCAATTACCATATGGAGCATCATCTCTACCCGCATGTGCCGTTCTACAACCTGCCCCTGTTGCACAAGTTCATGATGCAGCGCACGGCATATGCTGCCAAAGCCCATATCACGCACGGCATTGTGGATGGGCTTTGGGGCGAGTTCTGCGAGAAAGAGCCGCGCGGGGTAACCGTGGCGGAAATATTTGAAAAGCAAAAGGCGGCAGCCTGATACGGGGCCCTATTTTGGATTACCTTCGCCCGGCTTCTCACTGAAAAACTTATCGAATTTTCCTTCGACGCCCCGGTATTGGGCTTCATCGGCAGGATGGTCTTTCTTGCGCGTGATGTTGGGCCATTTGGGCGACATCTCGCGCCCGAGTTGCGCCCACTTCACCAGATCGTCAGATTCCGGGCGAATCGCCTCCACCGGGCATTCCGGCTCGCACACCCCGCAGTCGATGCATTCGTCGGGGTTGATGACCAGCATGTTTTCGCCCTCATAGAAGCAGTCAACGGGGCACACTTCCACGCAGTCGGTGAGTTTGCACTTGATGCAGGCTTCGGTCACGACAAAGGTCATAAGGCAGGCAGTATACTTGGGTTTCAGCGTGCTTGCAACTGGGCGCGCCGCACTTTCTGCATGGTCAGCGCCGCCCGCACCCGCAACAACAGAAGCGACAGGTAAAACAGGGTGAACGCCACACCCATCACCAGCAGCGGTGCCAGCATGGTGGGGTGGATGGACGGACCGGAGAGCTTCAGTACGCTGGCCGGCTGGTGCAGCGTGTTCCACCATTCCACGGAAAAGCGGATTACCGGCAGGTTGGCAAGGCCGATCAGGGCCAGCCACGCGCAGGCCTTGCGCCCGCGCTCGGTGGCTTCCACGCTGGAGTCGAGCGCCATGTAGCCCACGTAGAGGAAAAACAGCACCAGCACCGAGGTTAGCCGCGCATCCCACACCCACCATGCGCCCCACATGGGCTTGCCCCACAGGCTGCCGGTTGCCATGCAGATCAGCGTGAAGCAGGCTCCGAGCGGCGCACTCTCGCGGGCAATCATGTCCGCCAAGGGATGCCGCCAGATGAGGAATGAGGCGCTGGCCGCGCCCATCACCATGTACGCGCCCATGCTCATCCACGCGGCGGGCACGTGCACATACATGATACGCACCGCCTCGCCCTGCTGGTAATCCGGCGGGGAGGCCACCAGCGCCAGGTACAGGCCAATTACAAACAGCACCGCACTCGCTGCCGCCGCGATGGGCAGCAACACGCGGGACCAGTTCATGAAATTCGTGGGGTTGGCGAGGGAAACCATGGGGTTGGGGCCTGTAACTGTCATTAATACTTAATAAATCCAGTGTACAATCAAGCCTGCCCTGATTTCAACCCCAATGGTTACGGAACAGTCGCGTGGGTAGTGAGGACGAGCCATCAACAGTAAACTTCGTGCCTCCGGCGAACATACTGCCGGAAAACGTGCAGA
>Ga0206971_10389_pt1 | contig 10616 bp, 9 predicted proteins | sample Alteio_BWOrgHeat_85_FD_152917 | JGI IMG/M metagenome (GOLD analysis project Ga0206971, IMG submission 152917) | Enriched cells from forest soil in Barre Woods Harvard Forest LTER site, Petersham, Massachusetts, United States -... | ecosystem: Environmental > Terrestrial > Soil > Temperate forest >...
GCGGATCAAATCCAGTAGCAGATCGAGCGGGCCTTCATAAACGCTGCTCACACTAACCGCGAAAGGGAAGTCGCTTTGCTCCCGCCGTTTTTCCTGCGCAGCCGTAAGCTGCACCGTTTCGTGCGGTGCGGTGGGCTGCGGGACGGGTTTGGACAATTCAGACATTTGATTAAAAACTCGGGGCTGTTGAGCTCCGGTCTACAGCGACATATTCATGGCTTGCCGAACCTCACCCATCGTAGTCTTGGCTACGGCGCGGGCTTTGGCAGAGCCTGTTTCAAGAATATCCCAGGCGAGACCGGGATTATCCTCATATTTCTTGCGCCGCTCCTGAATAGGGTTGAGAATCGTCACCAACGAATCGGCAGCCCAACCTTTGCATTCGATGCAACCGATTCCCGCCGACCTGCAGCCAGTATTTACTTTGGCCAAAGTTTCTTGCGAACTGAAAAGCTTGTGCAGATCTCCGACGGGGCAAACGTCAGGGTTTCCTGGATCACTCCGCCGAATACGCGCCGGGTCAGTCACCATCGTCTTCAATTTTTGCCTTACGATCGGTTCCGGATCGGCCAGCAGAATCGTATTGCCGTAAGACTTCGACATCTTGCGACCGTCGGTGCCAGGCAGTTTGGCCATCGGTGTCAAAAGAGGCTTCGGCTCAGGAAACACCGGGACACCCTTGAGTTCATAAAGCTGATTAAAGCGACGCGCGACCTCTCGCGTGAGTTCAACGTGCGGTACCTGATCTTCGCCAACCGGAACAAAGTCGCCTTTGTACATAAGGATGTCCGCCGCCTGCAACAGCGGATAACCTAGAAAACCATGCGTGCTGAGATCTTTTCCCTTGAGATTTTCCTGTTGATCTTTATAAGTAGGCACACGCTCCAGCCAGCCCAGAGGCGTGATCATCGAAAACAGTAAATAGAGTTCAGCATGCTCTGGTACATGCGACTGCAGAAAAAGTGTGCAGCGTTCCGGATCGATACCTGCTGCGAGCAGATCGAGAAGTACGTCAAAAGAATTCTCTTTGATCTTCGACGTATCGGTATAATCGGTCGTCAATGCGTGCCAATCCGCGACAAAGAAGTAGCACTCGTACTCGTCCTGCATTCTTACCCAATTACTCACCGCACCCACGTAATTGCCCAAGTGCAACTTGCCCGTCGGCCGCGCGCCACTCAAAACACGTTTTTTGCTCGTAGAGGAAGATGTCATCAGACTCGACTCAAAACGTTATTGAAGATGCTGAGAACCGGATTCAACAGATGCCCGAGTGCGCCTGGGGCGAGGTAGATGAGTGCAATCAATCCGATCCAACCTACAGTGTCGTCGACGCGCCGCGCGCTGTCAGACAAAAAGTGCCGCAAAACATGGCTCCCATCGAGCGGTGGTATCGGAATGAGATTAAACACAAAAAGCACTACGTTGATCACAATCAGTTCGTAAATAAACAAGCAGATTGGGATAAGAATCGAATTCGATTCAGTTGGTATGTAGCCCAATGGAATTCCGCGAATCAATTCTTTGCCGAACGAAGAGACCACGCCGATCATGAGCAGCAACAGCGTCGCCGCGGTTGCAACCAGAAAGTTGCTGATTGGTCCAACGATCGAAGTGTAGATATCATCCCGCACCGGATTTTTAAAATTTCGCGTGTCGACCGGCGTCGGCTTGGCCCATCCCAGTAGCGGCATATTTGATAACAAAGCAATCAATGGCAATAAAATGGTTCCGAAGATGTCAATATGCTTGATGGGATTCAGCGTAATCCGGCCCAACATACGGGCAGTCGGATCTCCGCAGCGATTCGCCATCCACGCATGCGCCGACTCGTGCACACTGATGGCGAACAGAAATGCGATGATCTGAAACAGGATGTCAACATGCTGCAGCGTCATGCCAAGCCCGCTCTGATCCTAACATGCTGCATCCCAACAAGACCGTATCTACGCGCAAGGCATGATGCAAACATCTGAAAAGTTTTGCTACTTTTGTACGATGATGAGCCGGTGAACTCCGACCGTCGCGGTGCTGATGCGGTTGGGTAATTTGAATTGTGAGTCCAGGCCCAGATCTGGATATTTCGGCTGAATATATTTGTCGACGAAAAGTTGCAGAACAAATCGCGGGATTTCAGTCCCATCGAGAGCGACAGAATCAATCTGTACAAAGCCTTCGCCGCCACTCCCATGCGCGTGGGCGTTGACCGTTACGACATGAATCCCGGAAAAAATGGACAACAAAAGATTCGATGAGCCGGTATTCCCCTTCAATCGATCAAAATCCACCTGGGTCGTTGCGATAACTGTTCCATCGTTGCCTTGAAACTTAACCGATCGCACGCCCGCAGGTAATTCCATATTCCCCGATGCGAAGTACGCGTTAACTTCGTCTTCGGTCAGTTCCGTGGGGGTGGGATCCGGATGCGCCAGAGCACCATTGCTCTCGATGTGGCGCAACTTCTTGTCCATGGCGGCTACTTCGCTCGAATTCGTAACGGCGCCGGCCACAGTGCAAAGCAATGCCATCGCAACCAACAACGTCGCTACATAACCAATTCTCATTGTTTTAGTGCTGCCTGTGCATCTGTTGCCGCTTGAGTTACATTTGGAGCCGTAAAGGGGCCAACGATTGTGAAGCCGCTGGAATTTGCCCGCAGTAACCGGAGATCAAGCTCACCGGTCAGTGACGATGTACCGCTCAGTTGATAAACGCCGTTTGCTGATTCGAGTCTGCCCTCGGCAATCTCAAACTGGCCTTTCTGTAGAAGAACTTTTCCGGTAAATCCTCGAACTCGCAACGGCCCTTCTTCATTGTCGAGCACGATGTGGGGCAACGTCCCTTCGAGAGCCGTTATCTGCAGCGTCGCGTCAGCTGACGCCATGAGCTCGCCCGCGGTCAATCCACTCGCTGAAGATGTGTAGCTCGCTGTTCCACTTCCCGTAATCCAACCATCGTGGGTCGCCTGACTGAGTTGCCCCAGTTCGACGGCTTCGAACGTGCCGCTACCGCTGTATTCCGGCGGTTTTGCAGTGAAGTCTGCCGTCCACTCGCCGGTATGTTTTCCGCCTAACACCTCTCCTTGCAAAGTGGAAAGCCGGAGAATCCCATTCTGCAAATCGACATGTGCGGAAACCCCGGTTGCTGCCAGCTTATGAACTAGCACACGGTCTGCTGTCAATTCGCCTGTTGCGTGCAACGCGAGCAGATAAGAATTTCCCGAGGATGCGTTTGCCGCGAACATGCGGTACCACGGTCCTCTGCCAGTATGCGAGCCTAGCAATTCGCTCCATTCATCCGTATCGATCGCGTCGGCATTCAAATTGAACTGCACCAGACAAAGAGCGGGAACTCCGCACTGGCGGGGAAGCATGAATGATCCTCGCCATGTGCTCTTTCCCAGGGATGCCGTAACATCCTGCACCTGAACTTTGCCCGGTAAAAGCATGACATCGGCTGATGCGATCTCGAGTGGTTGGCCGACGCCGCGTACTTGCGCGTGCACCGACCGCAGCTGTGCAGTTCCCAGCGTCAAAGCAGGGCTGAATGCAGACCATGTGCCCGCTACCTGCAAATCTACTTTGGCGCTGCCATCCGCATTCGGCTGCGCCGTCGGCAATCCAATGCTGCGCGCCAGTTGAAGCAGCCTTTGGATGCTGGCGTCGCCTTGAATCGACAACGCATATTCCGATCGTGACGACCACCCATGGATCGTGACCGGACCGGGCTTACCCAATCCAAGCTTAAGAGGCCCGACCTCGACATGCGGTTCGGAAACAATATGCGTCCACACCAGCTGCGGGCGCCGCGGAGCGCCATGCAAATTGTCGCCGGTTCCGGTCGAAACCAGGAGTGGAACCTTGTCGAGCGACAAAGAAATTCCGGTCGCCGCCGAACTGATCGATAAATTGCGGGTTTGGCCTCCACCACTCCACGTGACGGCTGCTCCATGCATCGCTTGCTCTTGCCGCAGTTCGAATGCACCTTCCAGAGTGCCCGCAGCTGTCAGATCGTCCGGAATATTTTTTTTGGTGTGTCGAGCCAGCACAACCACCGCTTGCATGGGAACATCTTTAGCAGAAAAGTTCAGATCGTATGTATTCGCGTTGCCTAAGCCGCCGATCTCGCCCTTTAACGCAACAAAGCCTCCGCTGACTGGCGTGTGGCAGGAGAGTTCAAACACCTTGTTATCGAGCGGTGCGTAACTAGCGCTGCATTCCGCAGCCAGCCGCAACGATCCACCACCGTCGAGATCGTACCGGCGGAAGTCGTCGACCGATCCGCTGCTCTGAATCGCCAAATTCGTGGGCGTTCCGGTGATTGCGGCAGAAACGGTGACCGTGCCTCTCCAGCCCTGATCATGGCCGTAAAACAAAGTTGTCGCTTGCCCGAGCTGGCTGTGATCCCACTGCAGGTCGAATCGCACGGGCGTATCCCGCAAGGTGGCTGCCCGCTGCCACGATCCCTGGATGCGTACCGTTCCTGTGTCCGATAAATTGAAATCAGTGCGCACAGGTCGCCCCTTGAATCGCATTCCCCAGGTATCTTCTGAGTCCTGCCAGACACTGAAGTCCGAATCGGTTAAGGTGTATGGTTTTTTTTCTTGTCCGAATTTGAAGTTCACTCGCGCGGAATTTGCTTCAATGTAAGGGAAACCCGGACGCTCTTCACTCTTGCTCTTGCTGGTGGGGGCAACATGCGTCTGGTCTGCTCGTTCCAGCAGGTTCTCCAGATTCCAGCGTCCACCCGCATCCCGAACTAAATTGACGCTCGGATCATTCAGGCTCAGCCGTGCAATCTCGAGTCGCCCGCGTAGCAGGGAAGTCACCCGTAAAGCTGCCGTTACTTGGCTGGCCCGCAAGGTTGGCTCTGCGCCAAAAGCCGGGTCTTCATGCACCACAAAATTTTGGAGATCGAAACCGGGCCGTGGCAGCAGCTGGATACTCACTGAAGAAACATCAACCGGGCGCCCCAACGAAAGGCTGATCGCTCGCACGATTCGCGTTCGTAGTTGCTCTGCCCCCGGTCGCACGAGGAACAATCCCAGAACCACTACAGCGGCAATGATGCCCATGCCGCGTTTGGAACGCAAAAAACTCAACGTACCATCCTTAATGTCCGGCGCCAGCGGGTTTCATCGAAGAAATGGATAATTACGTGAACCAAAATTCCCAGCCGCTGCGCCATCCCGGTTTCCAGATATTGTCCCGCAGGAGTTTCAAACGACCAGTAGATAAATAGTGGGCGTCCGATCACATTTTCCCGCGGAATGAAGCCCCAGAAGCGGCTGTCATAACTTACGTCGCGGTTATCCCCCATAGCAAAATAGCTATCCGCTGGAACTACCACATCGCCCTGATCAATGTGCTGTGGCAGCGCTAGAGCCCAGTCAGCATTCACATTAATGCTCGATTCCCCCGGTGGCACGGTCGGAAAATTATCTCGATACGAGAGCGAATCTCCCACACTGTGAATCACGTAAGGTTCGGTCAGCTTTTCGCCATTACGATAGACAACCGCGTCCTGAAGATGAATGCGATCGCCCGGGACTCCGATAATCCGTTTCACAACATATAATCCCGGCTCTGCTGGAGAAAGAAACACTACGATGTCTCCCCGCCGCACCTGACGGTAGGGAAGTAACGGACCCAGCCAATTAGTCGGTGGCGAGAACTGCACCCGGTTGACGAAGACATGGTCGCCGATCAGCAGGGTGTTCTCCATGGAACTCGACGGAATCTCGAAGGCCTGCACCACAAACGTGATGATGAAAAGCCCCGTGACCAGTACTCCCGCTAACGACGCCAGGAATTCGACTGTCGTTTCACGCGGCTGTTCTGTTTTCGTTTCTTTCTCTGCCATCCAGAATCCTTCCTCAATCCGGCGAACGGTTTGAAACGACGTTAATTGACCAAACGAAACGTCCGGTCCCAGCGGGTGATCTGATACAAATGCGTCACCGCATACGCGAAGTGAAAAATTTTATCACTCGCCGTCGGCACTCCCGGTAAATCAGGGGTGATGTCTCGTACCGACCAGTAGATCAATAGAGGCCGTCCCATGATGTTCGCACGCGGCACGAATCCCCAGTAGCGGCTATCCAGACTGTCGTCCCGGTTGTCGCCCATTACGAAATAATTGCCGGCCGGGACGATCAGCTGTCCATCATCCATCAGCTTCTTCATCTCCACCAGCCAGTCACCTTGCACGCCCGTATCGAGTGTATCGAGCTCGGGAAAGTCATCGCGAAAAGCGACGTGGCTCATCGCCGTGTGCCGGACATACGGTTCAGTCTTCTCGATCCCGTTTACAAAGACGCGGCTATTAAGCATCCGCACCCGATCGCCCGGAATGCCGATCACTCGCTTCACGAAGTGTTGCGTGGGATCGACGGGATACTTAAATACGATGATCTCACCTCGCTTCACTTGGCGGTAAGGCAATACCTGAGTTTGGTCCGGCCCACCGTAACGCAACTTATCGACCAGCAGATAATCGCCGATCAGCAGAGTGTTTTCCATGGATTCCGACGGAATCTGAAATGCCTGCACCACGAAGGTGATGATGAACACAGCAATGACGACCGTGACCAGCAACGATTCCGCTGAATCGATCCAGTCGGTCGTCGGATGCTTCTGAGCAGCGTCTCTCACAACTTCGAATCCTGACCGCCCACCCCAGTCGCGTAGACCTCGTGCCCTGCGCGCGATGCCGTCAGATACTCCAGCACCTGCCGCGCCGCGTCCTGTTCCGCTTCTTTCTTTGTCGAACCCGCAGCCCGTCCCACGAACTCCGTGCCGGGAATATCTGAGGGGCGTAGCCGCGCCTCAACCGTAAATATCTTGCGATGCTCCGGCCCGCGCGTCTCTACCAGAACGTACGTAGGTTGTGATCTGCCCGTGGCTTGAAGTTTCTCCTGTAACGCCGATTTGTAATCGGTGAGCGGCAAGCCATGTCCCGTGCGTGCCAGATTCTCCAGCTCCGGCACCAGGATATTGCGCAACACCAGATTCCGAACCGGATCAAGCCCGCCATCCAGAAACAACGCCGCCAGCACCGCCTCTAGCGCATCGACCAATAACGTCGTCTTATGGCGTCCGCCGCTGTTTTCTTCCCCTCGTCCCAGCCGCAGGTAGACGCCCAGGTTCAATTCCTTCGCAACCTGGATTAAATGCTTCTCACTGACCAAATGGGCTCGCAGTTTAGAGAGCTCGCCCTCCCGAAAGTGGGGGAAGCGCTGAAATAACTCGCCACTCACAATGAATCCGAGTATGGCGTCGCCTAGAAATTCAAGCTGCTCGTTGTCCCCGATACGTGCCGCTCCAGCCGCTTGGGCCTCTTGCTCACGTGCCAGGGAAGTATGAGTCAGCGCCTGGTCAAGAAGTTCAGTACGCGAAAAACTGTACCCCAGAGCCTCTTGCAACGCCGCGATGTCGGCTGGCTTCGTCATGAAGTGACTTAGGTTCGTCCGGCAGGAGCGCGGCAGCCGCGCCCCTGAACCGGAGAACAAATGCAAAACTTGGCCTGATTGCGGAAGCAATCCTCCTAGTTCTTAGGCGCAGCCGGAGCCGGCGCGCTGGCAGGCGGTGTCGATGCTGGAGCCGAAGTCGGAATACCGCCCGTCAGCTGTACCAGCCGGTCGTGTTCGTGCTGTGCCGTCTCGGCCAACGAAGGAATCTGTTTCGTGAGTTCCACCGCGCGATCCGCCTCTTTCAGCGCATCTCCATAGCGGCCCTGCTTGTCGAGCACCAGCGCCAGCCGCAATACCACAACCGGATCAGGCTGGGAAGGGAATGCGTCAATCGACTTGTGATAGTAGTTCTCCGCGTCCGGATACTTTTCCTGATTGGACGCCAGCGTGCCTAAAATCGAATAGGCGCTCGACCGCAAGTCGGACTTGAACGCGTCAACCTTGTCTTGCGGCGTGTTCGGCGGAACAACGATGTCGGTATCAATCGTTTCCAGCGCGTGCTGTAAGAGTTTCTCTGCTTCTGCCCAACGCTGCGCTTTGTCGAGATCGGTGTCGTGGGTACGTTCGACGAGGATTTCTCCCACGCCGATCAACGCTTCGGGGCTGTCCGGATCAATCGCCAGAACCTTGCGACCCATTTCCATCATTTTTTCGCCGTTGTTAGCGCTGCGGTATGCCGCCATGTCTTCTTTAAACAGAAGAATTCGCAGTTCGCTGTCAGGATATTTTGTCGCGAAGTCGTTCGCCGCAGCTTCCAGCCCGGCCGGATCGTTCGCCTTCGTCATGGCAGCCTGATAGGCTGCAAATTCGGGTTGGGTTTTCGCCTGGGGTAATCTCTTTGCTGCCGGAGTCGGGGTTGTGCCCTGGGCCGGCGCTGCGGTCGTGGCGGGTGTCTGTTGAGCCGGGGCAAACTGCACCAGACCCAGAACCAGGACTACCATCGCTGCTCGCTTCATGCTTTCTCCTTAGGTGTCTTGCAATCTGAAAATCGAGAACGAAATCGTTATCTGCAACTAAGCAGCTACTGCTCAGTTGGCTGATGATTGGGAGGCTCGTAAGGTTGTTGTATTCCTTTTTCCGCCGCCGCTTTTGCCTCTGGAATCATCGCTCCTGCAATCAATGCCGCCCGGTAATGCTCCAGCGCTGTATCGCGGTCCGCCTGCAAATCGAAGATGCGGCCCAGGTAAACATGCGACCACGCCAGCACTCTGGCTTCATGAGCATTTTCGAGTGCCTGCAGAAAATACTTGCGCGCGCCGGGCATATCGCGATTCATGGTTGCAGCCTCTGCCATCACAAAGAAGGCCTGCCCCGGATCTCCGCTGTGATCATCCAGCGCTTGCTGCGCCAGCTTCTGCGCACCGTCTGCATCTCCCGCCGACAAGCGTTGCGTTGCCGTTTGCAGCAGCTTCGGTCCCGTAGGACGCGCCAGATGCAGTACTTCCGGATCAGCCTTCGCCGCGAAATGGATCAGCGCCGCCTGCTTCTCTTCTTTCCGCACATCGACTTTCGACAAAATTTCTTCGAATGCGGCTTTCAATCCGGCGGGATCTTTCTCAAACAGCACCAGCGCGTTGTAGAAATATCCAGTCAGAATGTAGCCCTGTTTCTCCGACTCCTCCACCGCCTGCTGCCGCTGCGCCTCAACGTCTTTTCCTTTTCCCGAACCCGTCAAATGCGCTTCCACCGCCCGAATCAGGCACTCCGTCACCAGCAGACCCGTGTCTTCTTTAAAGCCCTGGTCCATCGGAGAAGCTTTGACCGAAAGGAGCAACGGCTGTAACCGCTTCATCTCCGCCGGATATTTAAACGCCAGAGGATCCAGCAGATAGTGCAGATAAGTGTGGCGGATCTGCTCCATCTTGACCGCCTGCCCGCGGCCCGGCGAAATCACCACGTAATAATCGGATCCGTAGTTGCGGGCATTCGTCTGTCCCGGCGCACCCATCGGATCGAGCAGAACTGAAAATCCTCGTCCCAGGTATTCCGTCGAAACCACTTTCAGATACACCTGGGTATCGAACAACATCTTGGTGACTGCCCCGTGATAGCGGTCGGTAAGAGCGTCATACTCAGGCTTTTGCCGCATCCAGATTTCGTGCAACTTGGTGAGCTCTGCAAACTTCGGCAGCGTGGGCAGAATGCCAATCGGGACGACCGCGTCTGGTGGCAGGTCGGCTTCTTTCCCCTTCAACGTCAACGCCGGCGGCGGATTCAGATACAACGCCAGGGAAACATACTCGGCGAGCGTCCGCGCCGGATCAGCCTGAGCATGATCGGTGTACAGCTTGCACATGTTCTGGGTAACTTCGGCGGCGTCCGGGGAAGCCTGTACCGCCTTAGCTACCTCGTCGCGAACCCGTGCTCGCACCGGAAGCGAACCATCCAGTTCGGTGTCGAACCCGCACGCATTGATGGCCGTCAGGACGGAGAATAAGGTTTCGCTGGTATCGAGTGAAACCTCAGGGCTGGTTTGCGCCAGACAGGTCTGGGCAAGCGGCAAAAGCAATGCCGCAATAATAAGACCTCGAAACCGGAAATTCAGGGGATGCCTCCGCAGGGCGCGGGCTACGCGTTTATACCAATCAGTTTAAGGGGTTACGCGCAGTGGGTCAAACGAAACAGGGGTAGGATGTGGCAACGGGAAAAACGGCTCCACCCTCCTGGGATTCTAGAAAATGGCCGGGAGGAGCTGAGCCGGGCCGGGCGGCGCTGGCGAGCGAGGAAGGGGATGCAGGGAGGCTGGGGTCAACGAGTGTAATCGCCTGATTTCGTCAGGTGACAAATGGACTAACGGCCGCGGCAGCGATATACTCCGCCGCGATGGACGATGCACTGACCTCACGCGCAACCCTTGTTGGACATCTGACCCTGACGGCGCCGGCAATTGCTGGGATTCTCCTTGTCCCGTTCTTCGGATTGCGTATGTTCGGTACGTTTCTGCTCTTCTACTTCATCATGGGGGGTAGCGCGCTTGGATGGCAGTGGTACTTGGTCGCATTCCCAAACTGGAAAAAGTGGCTCACTGCGAAGGGTGCTCAACCGGAGGAAGTAAATGCTCTCGCCCATCGCTCCGGACTGGCGTGGCCAGTAGATGCAGCGATTGGCCCGTTGGCGCTGCATACGGCCGCTGCTGCGGTCTGTG
>Ga0206971_10391_pt1 | contig 10563 bp, 9 predicted proteins | sample Alteio_BWOrgHeat_85_FD_152917 | JGI IMG/M metagenome (GOLD analysis project Ga0206971, IMG submission 152917) | Enriched cells from forest soil in Barre Woods Harvard Forest LTER site, Petersham, Massachusetts, United States -... | ecosystem: Environmental > Terrestrial > Soil > Temperate forest >...
TCATTAATTGCACAGGGAACAGCTTTTTTACGATGGTTGCTTGAAATTTATCAGCAAGGTGAAAATTAGCCATGCTCTCCGCCTTTGAACGTATGATGGCCTTCCGATACCTGCGGGCGCGGCGCGCCGAGGGGCTCATTTCCGTCATCGCCGGGTTTTCACTGGTCGGCATCATGCTCGGCGTTGCCACCCTCATCGTGGTGCTGGCGGTGATGCGCGGCGTGCGCGACGAGATGATCAGCAGCATCATCGGCCTTGAGGGGCACATCGCTATTTACGGCAACGCGCAGGGCATCCCGGATTATGACGCGATGGCGGACAGGCTGCGCGGCGTGAAGGGCGTGAAAAGCGCCATCCCCGTGGCGCAGGGGCAGGTGATGATCACCTTCCATGGGCAGGCGCTGGGCGCGATGGTGACCGGTATCCGCCCCGAAGACCTGAAATACAAGCCGCTGGTGGAAAAAAAGATCGCAGAAGGCAATCTGAGCCAGTTCGGCAGGCAGGAAGGCGTGGTGATCGGCAAGCGCATGGCGGAAAAAATGGGCGTGCACACGGGCGATTCGGTAACGCTGATTTCGCCCGAGGGGCGCTATACCCCGGCGGGGGTGGTGCCGCGCATCCGCGCCTACCCGGTGGTCGGCATCTTCAACATCGGCATGTTCGCCTATGACAACAGCCTCATCCTCATGCCGTTTGCCGACGCGCAGGTGTTTTTCAAGCTGAAAGAGGGCGACAGCAGCGCCGCCAGCGGCATCGAGGTGATGACCGACGATGCAAACAATGCGCCGGACCTTGTGCCCGCCGTCGCGGCGCAGCTGCCGCCGGGCCTGCGCATCTACGACTGGAAATCGTCCAACAACCATCTGTTCCGCGCCCTCATCGTGCAGCGGAACGTATTTTTCATGATTTTAATGCTGATCATCATCGTGGCGACGTTCAACATCATCTCCAGCCTCATCATGCTGGTGCGCGAAAAAACCCGCGACATTGCAATACTGCGCACCATGGGCGCCACGCGCGGCAGCGTGCAGCGCATCTTCATTGCCTGCGGGGCCAGCATCGGCGTAATGGGCACGCTGTCCGGGGTGGCGTTGGGATTGCTGATTGCGTTCAACACACAGTCCATCCAGCGCGGGCTGGAATCACTCACCGGCCACCCGCTGATGGCGGACGAGCTCTATTTCCTCTCCAGCCTGCCGGCAAAAGTGGATTGCGGGGAAGTGATGGCCGTGGCGCTGATGTCGCTGGCGCTTTCGCTGCTGGCAACCATCCACCCGGCGCGCAAGGCAGCGCGGCTCGATCCGGCGGAGGCGCTGCGCTATGAGTAGGGCTAGTCGCATTGCAGTTGAATCGGTGCACGTGATAATACCGGTAATTTTAGTAATAACAGCGGGCTGCGTTATACCTGCGCATTCGCCGCTACTAATGGCAGGAACAGGTGGGTTGTTGCTTGCGGCATATCTCGTTTTCTATAGGCGCCATCCGCATAAAATGAGAAATCTGGCTATTATAATTAGTGTACTGATTGCGATTCCGATAGTTTTTGCCGCAGTTCTTTTTTTTGGGGATTGAGTTTGGTGACTTCTCTCATGACTGACAGGCACTGGATAATGAAATGCAGCAGTTTCGGGGTGTTGCGCTATGAGTGATGTGCTCACACTCTCCGGCATCCGCCGCACCTACCGGCAGGGTACGGGCGCGCTGGAGGTGCTGCGCGGCGTGGACTTAAGCATAAAGCCCGGCGAGGTAGTGGCGCTGGTGGGCCCAAGCGGCTCGGGCAAGAGCACGCTGCTGCAGATCGCGGGATTGCTGGATTCGCCCACCTCGGGCAGCATTTCCATCGACGGGCAGAATTTCACCAGTGCGAGCGATGCCATGCGAACAGCGGCGCGCGGGAAGCTGCTTGGCTTCGTGTACCAGTTCCACCACCTGCTGGCGGATTTCACGGCGCTGGAAAATGTGATGATGCCGCTGGTGATTGCCGGCGCATCGCGCAACAAAGCCGCCGCACGGGCGCGCGAACTGCTGGTGCTGATGGGGCTTGCGGAGCGCGTGTCGCACCACCCGGCGCGGCTCTCCGGCGGCGAGCAGCAGCGCGTGGCGATTGCGCGGGCGCTGGCCAATGCGCCAAAACTCCTGCTGGCCGACGAGCCGACTGGCAACCTTGACCCGCAGACCGCCTCCGGCGTGATGGATTACCTGCTGCAGCTGGCCCGGCAATATAGGCTTTCAGCACTGGTGGCCACCCACAATCCTGAGATTGCAAAGCGTATGGACAGGGTCGTCACCATAAGGGATTCAGTTCTCTCTTAAATTTGGAATTATTGATTTTTAGCGCTGATATGCGATACTAGTTATGCAACTGACATTGGAGGATGCCTGTGGGTGAGATCAACTATTATGAAACAGAGGGTGGCAGGAGCCCGGTCCTGAAATGGCTTGAAAAGCATGCACGAGGCAGGGAAGCACAGCGTTATCAGCAGGCACTGCAGGGGTTACTGAAAGTGGATCTGGATCAGCCTAATGATTTCAAGTCAGGGCTGGCTCTGCTGCCCCACAAGGCCTACGACCACAACCACGCCAAGGATCCCCTCCCGCCGCTCTATAAGCTGGAATTGCCCGGCCACGCGCACACTGCATATTTTATGCGGCACGGGGGCTGATATCGTGGTGCTGCATGCCGGCGTGCGTGAAGATGACGGGGATAATATTCACAAGGCCGCTGACTATGCGGCTGATTATGCAGTCAGGCATAGCCTGATGCCTCAAAGGCCGGATGTGATACTGAATGGCGACACCCAGTATGACCCATTGGCCGTAAAAAAAGGCGAGCATCGTTAAGCTGAATTCATTTCGCTAGCGTTCGGCTAGCACCACGGCTTTCTGCTCCATCTCGCGGATGATCTTCCGCGTTCTGGTCTGGTGCGGGTTGAGCAGGTGCATTTCCACGTGAATCGCCGTCTGAAAATTCCATGCCCCTCATGCGGGCTCGAAGATTATCCGTTGCAGGTTTTCCATATTAAATGTTTACTCAGGATTGAAATATGAAGTTTTCAAGACGGTAACGGTAACCCATGCTGCCGCCATTCATCCATTTGCGCGTACATTCGGTGTATTCACCGCTGGAAGGGGCCATCGGCCTCAAAGACCTGGTGAAATGGTGCGCCAAGCACGATATGCCTGCCGTGGCGGTGGCGGATAACGGCAACCTCTTTGGCTCGCTGGAATTTTCCATAGCGGCCGCCGAGGCCGGCATTCAGCCCGTCATGGCGTGCAGCCTGCGCTTCATGCCGTTCGCGGACACGCAGAGCAGGCACCACACCGCGCCCGTGCAGCCCGACCAGCTGTTGCTGCTGGCGCAGAGCGAGGCGGGCTGGCTGAACCTGATGGCGCTGTCGAGCAAGGCGTTCCTGCAATCGGCAGATGCCAGCTCGCCGGTGCTGCGCTACGACGAGTTGCTGGCCCATGCGGAAGGGCTGATCTGCCTGACAGGCGGCATTTACGGGGCACTGGGCAAATGCATCCTCACCGGCCAGACGGCCAAGGCGGAAGAATTCCTCACCCTGCTGCAGGGTGCGTTCCCCGGGCGGCTGTATATCGAGCTGATGCGTCACGGCATGCCGGAGGAGAAGCAGGCTGAGCCGCGCTTCATCGAACTGGCCTTAGGCCGCGGGCTGCCGCTCATCGCCACCAATGACGCGTATTTTGACGATGCGGACATGTACGAGGCGCACGACGCGTTCCTCTGCATCTCGGAGGGCACCTATGTGGGTGAGGAAAACCGCAGGCGGCTGACGCCCAACCACCGCCTTAAAACACCAGAGGAAATGTGTGCGCTGTTCGCTGACATCCCCGAGGCGCTGGCGAACACAGTGGCGGTGGCGCGCCGCTGCGCCGTGATGGCGCCGTCGCGCAAGCCCATGCTGCCCAGCTATGTTGATGACGAAGGCAATGCCGACGTGGAACGCATATTGCGCTTCCAGGCGCGCGCCGGGCTGGAGATGCGCCTGCTGCGGCATGTATTCGCTGAAAGCGACAGCGCGGAGCAGCGCGAGGCAAAATCCGTTCCGTACCGGGAACGACTGGAATTTGAAATCGACACCATCATCGACATGAAATTCCCCGGCTACTTTCTCATCGTGTCGGACTTCATCCGCTGGAGCAAGGCGCAGGGCATCCCCGTGGGGCCGGGCCGCGGCTCGGGCGCCGGCTCGGTGGTGGCGTGGGCGCTGCAGATTACTGATCTTGACCCGCTGCGCTACGGCCTGCTGTTCGAGCGCTTCCTCAACCCGCAGCGCGTGTCGATGCCGGACTTCGACGTTGATTTCTGCCAGGACCGGCGCGACGAGGTGATCGCCTACGTGCAGCGCAAATACGGGGCTGACCGTGTGGCGCAGATCATCACCTTCGGAAAGCTGCAGGCGCGCGCCGTGCTGCGCGACGTGGGCCGCGTGTTGCAGATGCCCTACGGGCAGGTAGATAAAATCTGCAAGCTGGTGCCTAACAACCCGGCGGCGCCGGTGCTGCTGGGCGAGGCCATCACCATCGAGCCGATGCTGAAGGCTGCCATCGCCGAGGATGAAACCGTGGAGCGGCTGATCAACATCGCGCTGAAGCTGGAGGGGTTGAACCGCCATGCCTCCACGCACGCGGCGGGCGTGGTGATCGCCGACCGGCCGCTGCAGGAACTGGTGCCGCTCTACCGCGACCCGAAATCCGACATGCCGGTGGTGCAGTATTCCATGAAATACGCCGAGGCTGCGGGCCTCGTGAAGTTCGATTTCCTTGGCCTGAAAACGCTCACCGTTCTGAACGACGCGGTGCGAATGATACGGGGTAGGGGTATCGAGGTGGACCTGCTGCAATTGCCCGAGGGCGACCAGAAAACCTATGACATGCTCGGGCGTGGCGAAACGGTCGGCGTGTTCCAGCTCGAAGGCGCAGGCATGCGCGACACGGTGAAAAAGCTGAAGCCGGACCGGCTGGAAGACATCATCGCGCTGGTCTCGCTGTATCGCCCCGGCCCGATGGACAACATCCCCACCTATATTTCGCGCAAGCACGGGCACGAGCCGTCGGAATACCTGCACCCGCTGCTGACGCCCATTCTGAAAGAAACCTTCGGCGTCATCATCTACCAGGAGCAGGTGATGCAGATCGCGCAGGTGCTGGCCGGCTACAGCCTCGGCCAGGCCGACCTGCTGCGCCGCGCCATGGGCAAAAAAATCCGCTCCGAGATGGAAGCGCAGCGCGAAACCTTCGTGGAAAAAGCCGTAGAGCGTGGGGTGGACAAGCGGCAGGCGAAGGAAATATTCGACCTGATCGCCAAGTTCGCCGAGTACGGCTTCAACAAGTCGCATGCTGCGGCCTATGCGCTGATTGCCTACCAGACCGCCTACCTCAAGGCCAATTACACGGTGGAATTTATCGCCGCTTCCATGACCTGCGACATGCACAACACCGACAAGCTCGGCGTGTTCCGCGAGGAAGCGGCGAAGTTCGGCATACGGCTGCTGGCACCGGACATCAACCGGTCCGGAGTGAATTTCGTGGTGGAGGACGGGCACATACGCTATGCGCTGGCGGCCATCCGCAACGTGGGCGCGCAGGCAATGCAGGCGGTGGCGGAAGAGCGCGAACGCGGCGGGCCGTTCAAGAGCATTTTCGATTTCGCGGAGCGCCTGCCTGCACATGCGCTCAACAAGCGCGGGCTTGAATTTTTAATCAAGGCGGGAGCATTCCAGGAGCTGCACGCCAACCGTGCGCAGCTGATCGTGGCGCTGGACATGATCGTGGCGCATGGCGAAAGCGCACACCGCGACCGCGAAAGCGAGCAGGCCAACCTATTTGGCGGTGGCATACCCGGCGGGGGTATACAGCCGCCACGGCTGCCTGATGTGCAGGAATGGACCTCGATGGAGCGCCTGAGCAATGAATTCGAAGCCATCGGCTATTATCTTTCCGCACACCCGCTGGATGCCTACCGCCGGCAGCTGGCGGCCAGCAACGTAGTGACATGCGCGCAGTTTGCCGACAAGCTGGAAGGGAAATATACACCCATCCGCGTGGCAGGCATCGTCACCGGCCGCAAATTCAAAACGTCGGAGAAGGGGCGTTTCGCTTTCATCCAGATTTCAGACGCCACCGGCGTGTTCGAATGCTCGGTGTTTGACGAGGCGCTGCTTTCCACGCACCGCGATAAGCTGGAAGTGGGCAAGGTGGTGCTGGTCAACGCCAGCGGCAAGATGGACGAAGCCGGGCCGCGCCTGATTGTGCAGTCGATTGCTGACCTCGAGGAGGAAATGGCCCGCCGCCCGCAGGCGCAGGGGAAGGCCACGCTGCGTATCGTGGTGAATAACGACCAGGCGCTGCCACCGCTGCGCACGGCCCTGGGCGAGGGCAACGGCACGGGCCTGCCGGTGGTGGTTATGGCGCAGTTGCCCGGCGGCGCAAGCGCCGAAGTGAAGCTTCCGGGGCGCTACACAGTGACGCCGGGCGTGCTGGAGCGCATCCGCGTGATAAACGGCGTGCTGGAAGCGGAAGAAGTGGCCGGTTAGGCGGCCTTGTTCTTGGTCTCCTGGATTTCCTTGCGGCGGGCGTCGCACAGACGCTTGATCTCCATGAGGGCTTTGCGGGCGCGCGTGCCGGCCGAGGCGTTGCCGGCTTCAAACTTGGCGTCTTCTTCCTGGAAGATGCGGAGCTGTTCTTCGATCTGTGAGCCGAGCATGGACATGGAATACCTCATGGTTAGGAGTTGAAGATAAACGTCGTTGACGGATAGAGACTAGTCAGGCGTGGCAGAAAATAAAGGGAAATTTTTTGTGGAGAGAAATCGTCATGCCGGTGAATGCCAGTATAAAAGGGCACCGCCGCAAGCAGGCGGCGGGAGCCATCAGCCCGTGAAGCGGCGCGCCATGGAATGTTTAGCAAAACATTCCGGGCGCATTTAAAAAATACAAATGCAAAAGGGGCTCCGAAAATCGGAGCCCCTTTTTAGCATTGTGTGTGAGAGCACTTAGGCGCAAGCGGCGTTATGCAATGTTAAGTAACAGATATCCAAAAGCAAGTCGTATGACTTACTTCATTGGTATCTATCCTTAGAAAGGAGGTAATCCAGCCGCACCTTCCGATACGGCTACCTTGTTACGACTTCACCCCAGTCACCGACCCTGCCGTGGTTAGTTGCCCCCTTGCGGTTGGCGAACTAGCTTAAGGCAGAACCGACTTCCATGGTGTGACGGGCGGTGTGTACAAGACCCGGGAACGTATTCACCGCGCCGCGATGATGCGCGATTACTAGCGATTCCAGCTTCACGTACTCGAGTTGCAGAGTACGATCCGAACTGAGGCAGCTTTTTGCGATTCGCTTACCCTTGCAGGTTCGCAGCGCATTGTCACTGCCATTGTAACACGTGTGTAGCCCAGGCTGTAAGGGCCATGAGGACTTGACGTCATCCCCACCTTCCTCCGGCTTATCACCGGCAGTTTCCTCAGAGTTCCCAGCATTACCTGTTGGCAACAGAGGACGAGGGTTGCGCTCGTTGCGGGACTTAACCCAACATCTCACGACACGAGCTGACGACAGCCATGCAGCACCTGTGCTCCCTCCGGCCGAACCGAAGGACGCCATTTCTGGTGTCCGCGAGGGGCATGTCAAAGCCTGGTAAGGTTCTTCGCGTTGCCTCGAATTAAACCACATGTTCCACCGCTTGTGCGGGTCCCCGTCAATTCCTTTGAGTTTTAATCTTGCGACCGTACTCCCCAGGCGGGATGTTTAACGCGTTAGCTACGCCACCGAAGGGTAACCCCCCGACGGCTAACATCCATCGTTTACAGCGTGGACTACCAGGGTATCTAATCCTGTTTGATCCCCACGCTTTCGCGCCTCAGCGTCAGTTGTCGTCCAGATAGCCGCCTTCGCCACCGGTGTTCCTCCTAATATCTACGTATTTCACCACTACATTAGGAATTCCGCTATCCCCTCCGACACTCCAGCTTAACAGTTTCAAAGGCAGTTCCAAGGTTGAGCCTTGGCATTTCACCCCTGACTTGAAAAGCCGCCTACGCGCGCTTTACGCCCAGTGATTCCGAACAACGCTAGCACCCTTCGTATTACCGCGGCTGCTGGCACGAAGTTAGCCGGTGCTTATTCTCCAGGTACCGTCATCATCTTCCCTGGTAAAAGAGCTTTACAACCCTAAGGCCTTCATCACTCACGCGGCATGGCTGGATCAGGGTTTCCCCCATTGTCCAATATTCCCCACTGCTGCCTCCCGTAGGAGTCTGGACCGTGTCTCAGTTCCAGTGTGGCTGATCTTCCTCTCAGAACAGCTACAGATCGGAGCCTTGGTAGGCCATTACCCCACCAACTAGCTAATCTGACGCGGGCCGATCTTTTGGCGATAAATCTTTCCCCCTCGGGGCGTATACGGTATTAGCAGCAGTTTCCCGCTGTTATTCCGTACCAAAAGGCACGTTCCCACGCGTTACTCACCCGTGCGCCACTCCCCTTGCGGAGCGTTCGACTTGCATGTGTTAGGCCTGCCGCCAGCGTTCGTTCTGAGCCAGGATCAAACTCTCAAGTTTTGAGCCGCCGATGCTTGCGCATCGGAAGCCACATTGAGTTTGAGCCAGGTTCGTTCATAGAACTACTACTGACTTGCGTTTTTCGGAGACTCACACAACGTCACCTGCCTATCCGCGTTCGCGGGCAGGCAGTTACGTCACATTAAGTATCATGTGTACGCATGCGACATTGTGCTGTCCATAAGTTGACGAATCGTATCTGCGAAAAAATACCGAAAACAGATACGAACCGGCACAACACCGCTTGCGCTTAAGTGCTCTTCACGATCTCACACAGCAGACTCCCGGAGGAATCGAAAAACCTTGTAAAACAAGGAAATACGGGCTTGAAAGAACCTTAGCCCGCGAAAGGGAGTGCATATATGCTCCAATTTGAGGGGGGTGTCAAGTGGGAAAGTGAGGTAAAATTTGCGTTCAGCAAAACATTCGCGGACGCTCAGTTTTGCTTGGTGGCACGCAGCCTGCGCGCCTCAATGGCGCTAGAACTCTCTGGGCTGGTGCGGTGCAAAATTTGGCAGGGTGTTGAAAGCCCGGTGGCACAGCCTATATTATAAGGCAAAGTAATATAAAAATATAAGAGGATTAGTTTAGGTAGTCGCTATGGACGCAATGCATACTCACCTTGAAATTATTCAAGGCGTGATAAACCGCCTTTCCAACAACTCGTTCCTATTAAAGGGCTGGTCGGTCATACTCGTTTCCGGACTGTTTGCTTTAGCGGCAAAGGATACAAAGCCATTTTTTGTATATATCGCTTATTTTCCATGTCTCATTTTCTGGGGACTTGATGGGTATTTCTTGTGGCAAGAACGATTGTTTAGAGGACTATATAACAAGGTTCGAGTCACTGACCCAAAGAAGATTGACTACTCTATGGAACATATTGGGCAGGGATGCTCCGCTAGACAGTGCTTCGCGGCGTGGGCCGATGCTACTCTTTCAAAAACTCTTATCGCTTTTCATGGCTGTGTATTCCTCACCATCATTATTGTGATGTGGATGTTAAAATAATCCAAAAGGAGATTACAAAATGGCACGTACAGTCTTTTTTAGCTTTCATTACCAGCGTGACATTTTTCGCGTACAGCAGGTAAAAAATCATTATGTAACAAAAGAAACCTACACAGAGGCAGGATTCTTTGATGGATCGCTGGAAGAAAAAGCGCAAAAAGAAGGTGATACAATCGTTAAAAACCTCATCGACAAGGGCTTGAAGGGAAGTAGCGTATTGTGCGTCCTTATCGGAAAGGAAACCTATACGCGTCGTTGGGTGAGTTATGAAATTCTGAAAAGCATAGAATTAGGAATGGGTGTATTCGGTGTCCGCATTCATCAGGTTAAAGATCCTAAAACGGGAGCTGACGTTGCTGGAAGCACTCCGTTCGAGTGCTTAGGCTATGGTGCTAAGGATGGTAAAATGATCCCTATGATTCATTATCAGGATGGCTGGAAAGACGCACCTTACTTGTCACCAATTACTTCCTCCGCTGCACCTTACTTAGTAAATACTGATAAGCCTCTTCTAAGCAACCTTTTCAATGTTTATGATTGGGTTACTAATGATGGCTATAACAATTTTGGGAAATGGGTAGAAGCTGCTGCAAAGCAAGCTGGAAGATAGACTCGCTAACATCACTTCCCCCTTCCGGGCCCGCATTCCCTATGCAACATTAAGGCATGACGCCATGCGTGACAGGGTGATGCCCACGTAAGCAACGCGGCGAAACAGACTACTCAGCCACCTCTAAAGAACAACCGGAGCCGATGGCACGCACCACGGGGTGCCGCCGGGGAAATTATTGTTGTTCAGCGCCCAGCCCAGGTAATTCGTGCAGCTACCCTGAGGGGTTTCTTTCTCGCTTGAGCCGTAACCGTTGGAGAGAAAATAGGAGGTTGCGGTGCCGTAGCAGGTACAGGCGATGGAACACATGCCCAGCTCCACCCCGCTGGGCAGGTAATTGCCGTCGATGACCCACG
>Ga0206971_10376_pt1 | contig 10481 bp, 8 predicted proteins | sample Alteio_BWOrgHeat_85_FD_152917 | JGI IMG/M metagenome (GOLD analysis project Ga0206971, IMG submission 152917) | Enriched cells from forest soil in Barre Woods Harvard Forest LTER site, Petersham, Massachusetts, United States -... | ecosystem: Environmental > Terrestrial > Soil > Temperate forest >...
CCTGTTCGGCACCCGGCGCCCGGGCAGTGCCGGACATGTAGGTCATGTCAGTGCGGTTCGGATCGCCCGGGATCAGGCCAAGCTGGCCCGCTCCGCTATTAGAGAAGACATACAACATGCCAGTCTCGGGGTCGTAAGAGCCTCCTTGCCAGTTCGCGCCGCCCGTAGCGGTGGGCGCCATCAGAGTTGCCAGCGGACCATCGAAGTTACTGACCACGGCAGGAGTAAAGATAGGTCCAAGCTTATACTTCGAAACCAGTTTGACGGCCTGAGCGCGCAGATCCGGCGTGAAATCGATCAGGTCGTCGATAGTGACGCCCTGTCGGTCGAAAGGCGGCGGTTTGGTTACGAAAGGCTGCGTCGGGCTGGTCTTTTCCGTCGGAACACTGGACTGCTCAACCGCCCGCTCTTCAATAGGCCAGACCGGCTTGCCGTTGGTCCGGTCGAAGACGTAAAGCCAAGCCTGCTTGGTGGGCTGCGCGACGGCTTTGATTTTTCGACCATCCACCGTAATGTCGGCAAGGATCGGGGCGCAGGGCAGATCCCAGTCCCAGATGCCGTGGTGGATGAACTGGTAATGCCACAGTGTTTTACCGGTCTTCAAATCGAGGGCCACTAGCGATTCGCCGAACAGCCCGTTGCCAGGGCGGTGGCCCCCGAAGAAATCTCCCGTCGGAGTTTCCACCGGAAGATAAACGACTCCGGCTTCTTCGTCGACTGTAATCTGGCCCCAAACCCCGGTGTTGCCGGTGTAGGAAGCCGAATCTTTCTCCCAGGTTTCGTAGCCAGGTTCAGCGGCGCGCGGGATGGTGTGGAAGATCCACAGCCGTTTGCCGGTGCGGACGTCAAATCCGCGCACAAAGCCCTTGGCGTTCGTCTTACTCTTCGGAACGCCGCCCGGTGTGTGCGCTGCGCCTACGATCACCGTATCCTTCGCCACCACAGGCGCCGACTGATAGCCAACGTCGGCGGTTTCCAGATCGAGTTGCTGGTCGTCTTCCAGTTTGAGATCAACCACGCCGTTCTTGCCGAACGAAGAAATTACCGCGCCGGTTTTGGCGTCGAGAGCGATGAGCCGGTACCCCGGCGTCACGTAGAAAATGCGGGCATCGCGACCGTCGGTCCAGTAAGAAAGGCCACGGCCGGAAAGCAACCGGGGCGCGCCGCTGCCACGCTTGCCTTCGTTCTCGCTATGCATCCAGAGCAGTTCACCGGTGCGTGCGTCCAGTGCGACCGCAGCGCGGCGCGTGCCCGCGGTCATGTACAAAACACCGTTGACCATCAGTGGCGTCGCCTGCAGATTGAATTCAGGCCGGGGACCGAGTTGTTCCGTCTTGAAGCGCCACGCTACTTCAAGCTTGTTGAAATTGGACGCATTGATTTTATCGAGCGGTGAGTAGCGTGTGCTGGAGAGGTCCCCACCATAAGTGCGCCATTCGCCATTCTTAGTGCCCGAATGGTTAATATCGGTCTGCGCGCACAACGATAGTGCGGCGGCAGCAGCGAGGATGCCGATTCGCGAGATCCACATATCTATTTCTTGTCGGTCTTAACTTCGCTCTTGTCGACGTCGAAGCGCGTTTCCAGATAGGTAACCGGACTGATGATTTCCTTGTACCAGTGCGGCGTGCCGGCGGGGATCACCAGAACGTCGCCCTTCACCACGTGATGGGTCACTCCGTTGTCAATGGTGGAGGGTGGTCCGCCCCGTCCCGGCGCCGCGCCCGCGGGTCTCATCAGCGTTCCGCCGGTCACAACGATTGCCTCGCCTTCAATGATGTAGTGGACTTCGCTGCCCTTGGCGGGCCCGGTCAGATGAGCCATGGCAGTGCCTGGAGTATTGCGATGAACAACATTCACCTGATAGCCGTCGCCCTTCCCGACAGGCGCCGAAGTTTGATCGTTGGGCGCCGCTTTGGACTTTTCGCGGATGATGGACATCAAATCGGCGCCACTTTTGTAAGTTGCTGGCGGAATCGTCTGCGCCGATACCGCCGCTGCAAGACCGAAGAGAACGAGAAATATTTTCATGAGAGTTATTTCGCCTTTACCAGAACTTTGATGTGACCGGTGGTCCAGCAGCACTGAAAGCCGCGTCCACCTTCGCCCGACCAATCATATGCGTTTACGAGGATGATGTACGAGCCAGGCTCTGAAAACGTTGCGGTGCTCGAGAGCTTCACTTCGTAGTTACCCGGAGTGACCTTTTGATCCTTGGGAAGAGGAGGCTTTGGGTTGGAAAAGACAATGTCGCCTGGGCCGCGAAACTTCTCATAAGAGACGACTACCGGAGGAGTCTTGGGTGGTTCCTTCGCGCCGGCCAGGATTTTTGCGTCGTCTTTCACATTAACCGGCAGATCCAGCGGCACACCGACAGTCGCCGTGAGTTCCGGACCCATCGCCAAAGGCCCCTGCACCGGGGCGCCGCTCTCAAACGAGAGCACCGGCGGCGTGTTGCCCATGCTTTCCTCTTTGAACGGAGAAATTTCCCAAAGCGGGTTTAGGCTCAGCGGAATTGCATTAGTCTGGCCGTTCGCCGTGATCGTCCACTTCAGTTTCTTGTCGCCAAAATCTTTGGGAACCACCACGCGGAACACGCCCCACTGGCGCCGCGGGATGAAATGCGTCGGCTGACCCCGGTCGATGTTGCCCGGCTCGAACCTGTTGTCGGGACCGATAGGGATGTCAATAACTTCCTTCTGATTCCGGTTCAGATAACCGACCAACAGGCTAAAGCTGCCATCGGGGTTTTTAAACCATCCTTCAAATGCGCCCGTAATCCCCAGGCCGAACGCCTTGCCTGGTTCGCCGGGCAACTGCGCATGCAGAGGCATGGACATCACAAACGCCAGAGCAGAGAACATCACCCCTCCGGCGATGGATCGTTTGTTCATTGGAATAAGGTCTCCCTTTTGGAAACAAAAAGCGCAGGGCGATACCTGTTGTTCGCCCTGCGCGTGGAAGCTGGCTCGTTATTGATTGTTGTCGGCAGTTGTTCGGCGGGAGGTCATGGGCGATGGCTTCTTGTGAGTCTTGGCCCAATCCTGATACTCCTGCTCGCTGATGTACGTCACGTTCACCCACGCGTGAGACATCTCATCCACGGTGCGGTCGCCCTGGCCGACCCATTGATCCGGATCGGGATTGTTCGGGTTGGCCACCGTGTTGTCGTGCCACGAAGTAATGACGATCGTCGTTCCCTTCGGAAGCACTGGCGCCGATTCATCCGTGTAAATGTAGTTGTTCATCCAGTTGAAGTTGAACTTGTCAACGTGGCTCAACATTTGCCGCGTGCCGTCCGGCAGAATCGCTTCCATCGACATCGCTTTGCCGCGCAGGTGCATGTGCGGCTGGAAGTTTTCGATGCGGGCCGGCGCCTTCAGCACATGGAAGTTCTGATTCATCTTCACGCTGTTTGGCGCGATGTCCAGGCTCCCGCCGTTGGTGCGATTCACCGCGCCGAAGTTCGTGAGAACTGTGCGGTGCTTCGGAACTTCACCCTTCGGATAGAGATAGATTCCGATCTCGCTGTGATCGGTGATCTGCTTGCCGACCGCGTGATAGTGAATATCCCAGCGAATCTCAGCGCCCGGCAGCAGCAACTTGCCGCCATCCGGCCGATATGTGTCATAGTTTTTTCCGATCGCCCATTCCATCAGCAGCCCGCCAGGGCCGGCATTCGGATCGTCGGCTGCATCACCGTCATTCTTCGCCGCAGGGTCTTCCTGATGCAGCGCAGCGACCGAGTGATGCGTGATCAGACGGCCGTCTTTGGTCGGCCGGATTTCCACCGCGCGCACCCAGCGCGGTTCGGTGAGCGGGATGACGTTCATCGGCTTCCACCAAACGTCCTGGCCGTGCGCAGGCATGGTGTAATCGTCAGATTTGATGATCAGGTCGGGTTCGCCGAACTGCTTGGCCAGCATCCAGCCTTCTTCTGACGGCCATACTTTGGCAACCGGCATGTCTTTCGGATCGCCTTGCAGCGCGCCGCCGTCTACCCACTTTGCGATCAGCGCAACCTGGGCGTCGTTCAGCGAGCGATCGTTCTGGAATTCCTGGATACCAACGCTCTTATCGATATGCCACGGCGGCATGTTGCGGGCCACCACGCGGGCTTTGATAGCCTTTGCCCACGGCCGCGCTTCCTGCCACGTGGTGAGCGCCATCGGAGCATTGGTTCCGGCACGGTGACAGGTTTCGCACTTCTCCTGGAAGATCGGCGCGATGTCCTTGGTGTAGGTGGGTGCAGCCGTCGCCGGCTTCGTGGTCTCGGCGGCTCCCGCCAGCCCGGCAAACGCGAGGGCCGCGCCGAGCGCGATGCTGATTTGTGCTTTGTTCATCGAGTCGAGTCTCCTTGCTTGATTGACGTTATATATCAATAAAATCCCGTTGTCCAGCCCGTCAGAACGAGTACCTCAGGGCAAACTGCATGATTCTTGGCGCCACCGACGTGGTGGTGATTTGGCCAAACGCCGACGCATTGACCACCGCACTGGCCGGATTGCTGAATTGCGGATGGTTGAAGGCGTTAAACATTTCGGCGCGGAACTGCAACGTGGCCGATTCCCGCAGCCCTCCCGTCTTGATGTTTTTCGTAATCGCCAGGTCCCAGTTAAACTGCCCTGGCCCGGTCACCAGCGCGCGGCCCGAGTTGCCAAAACCGGTGGCTCCGCCCACCCCATTGACAACGCCGACGGTGGGGAAGGGGCAAGCTGCCTTTGAAGCGGCGCTGGCTCCGGTGACCAGCGTATCGGCGAAGGCGTTCAGATTATAGAAGCCATTCAGACGGGATGAAATTGGGCCGCTGGTCAGGATGTCGCCACTGGTTATACCCGGGCACAACTGGGCGCGTGAACTGGTGCTTCCGGCGAGGTTGAGAATGCCGCCGCCCAGCGGATCGGTGAAGGTGATGGGCTGACCGGACTGCATGATGGTCACGCCGGACACACCCCAATCGGAAAGAACATGACCGGCTATGCCTTTGCCCTGTTTAAAGCTGGGCGCCTGATACGAGTAGTTCAAGACCACCCGGTTCGTGCGGTCGAAGTCGGCCGGTCCGCTTTGCTGCGCGCGGTTGTCCGGGCCATTGCTGGTCACCGTTCCGGCATAACCACCGACGAAAGATGTACCCGCAATATCGGTCATTGTTTTGCCGAACGTATACGACATTTGTCCGGTAAGGCCGTGCCAGGCCCGGCTGCGCAGGGTGGCCTGCAGTGAATGATAGACCGAATCGCCCGCGTTTGTGCCGTACGAAACGCCATTGGTGGCAAGGCCAAGCACCGGCACCCGCTGTTGCGCGTTGGCGGCCGTATTGGTGGTGATGCAACCGGAAGGGGCATTGCAGTTAACCGGGCTGGAGGCAGTTGCAATCTGCGGTGTATTTAAGGTCGTCCCGGTGATAATGTGCTCGCCGCGCGTTCCCACATACCCGACTTCAGCAAACAGGGAATGCGAAATCGCGTACTGGAAATTCAGATTGAAAGCATAGGTAACGGGTGTCAGCAGGTTCGCATCCAGCATGGACTGAGCGAGCGCCGTGGTAGGCGTGCGCAGGAAGTTGATGAACCCCCTGGTGGCTGGGGGAGTGTACGGATTAGCAAAAGTGGATTGGCTGTTATTGGAGCCCGTCCGGCTGATGCGGGTTGAGATGGGCGGGTTGTTGTTCAACTCCAGCAGATAGATATTTCCCTGCGCGGTCTGAAAGAATCCACCGAAGCCGCCACGAACAACGAACTTTCCCGTGTTCCCGAACGGCTGATACGCGAAGCCGAAGCGCGGCCCAAAATTGGTATAGGGGGCGTGACCGGTGGTCAGCAGATTCAAAGGACGGCGGACAACGCCATCCGGAACAGTGCCAGTGAAGTTGTTGGCCACGGTGTACCCAACATATGTTCCGCTGGCGGGAGGTATCGAAACGCTCTGGTCCAGACCCCAGTTCGGATTGCCGCCGCCGTTGTTTGTGTCGACGTCATATCCGGTCCCCGCGTATTCCCAGCGAACCCCGAGGTTCAGGGTTAGTTTCGGATTGACCTTATAATCGTCCTGCACGAAGGAACTGGCCTGGTTGGCCCGCATCAGATTAAGGGCTCCGCCAGGAGGCAAATAAGTCCCGCTCACGCTTTGAAGATTGCTGAGACCGGTGGTGCTGCCGTTTTGGGCGGCGCTTTGGCCCAGCAGGAAATCCGAAAACGTATTGAATGTCAGCGTGCCACGACCAATACCCGTCACATTGATGTTGTAGACGATGCGCTGGATATTGATACCGGTGCGGATTGTGTGGCGGCCCCGGTTCCACGAAAGCTGATCGGAGTATTCATAAGTCTGCTGCGGCGCGCGCGAACCATCGGTGCTGCCGCCGCCAAATGAGAACAGACCGGTGACAGAAATGATTGGCATCACATTGAACTCTGGCGAAAGCGGCGCCATGCCGATCTTCGACGGCGTTACCTCATCGGTTGTCGAGTTCGATGCGCGCAGGAAGTACAGCGACGCCCGAGCCTCATTCACCAGATGGTTGGTGAGAACACTGGTGAGCTTGATCGACTCCAGCTGCGAGCCGGAAAGCGTCTGCGAGCCAGCTCCGGGCGGCTGACCCGCCGTAAACCAGCCAACCTGCGGAGCGATCGCGTATTGGAACTTGAACGCGAGGCTGTTCTTTGACGACAGCACGTAGTCAAGGTTGCCCAGAACCTGATTTTCCTTGAAACTCGCCGGTTGGCTATAGGCGCCGAACCCAACCGCGGCCCTGGTGCCCGCGTTCAGGATGGTCTGCGGAGTGGGAATCGCATAGGTGCCGTTAGCCAGCTTGAAGTTCAGCAGGTTCAGCGCAATCTGGTTGATGTTCGACCCGTTACAGGCAACCTGCGTAGGACTCGCGTTGCTTACCGTGCTGACAAGCGAGTTGTTCGGCGGACAAAACGCGGCTCCCAGTCCGGCCGCACTGCGGTCGTTGGTGAGTTGATAGGGATAATTGACACTGGAAGATCCGCTGGCAGCGATTCCATTGAGTTGCCTTGTGCCCTGATACGAAATGAAATAGAAAAGCTTATCTTTAATTATTCTGCCGCCCACGGTTCCGCCGTACTGATTCTGCCGCAGAATGCCGCGCGGAAGCCCGCTGCGGTTATTGAAAAAACTGTTGGCGTTCAGTTTTTCATTGCGGAAGAATTCAAACAGGCTGCCGTGGATCTCGTTGCTGCCGGATCGGGTGATGATGTTAACCTGCGCGCCCGCGTTACGCCCGTAGCTGGCGTCGTACTGCGCTGTTTGCACCTTGAATTCCTGCAGGGCGTCCGGGCTTGGAGTGGAGATCTCGCCGAAGAACGTGCCGCCGCTGGCCGCCCCGCCGCCGAAGTTATTCACCGTAACGCCGTCAATCTGATAAGTGTTGCTGATCTCGTTTTGTCCGTTTGTATAAAAAGACACGAACCCCCGCCCAAGAGCCGCCGCGTTGGTGACACCGGCGTTGACGCCCGGCGAGAGCGCCATAATCTGCGTAAAATTACGGGAAACCAGGGGCAGGTCGGAGATCGCCTGATGACCCACTACGCCGCCCAGCGTTGAGTTCTCGGTCTGAACTGTTTGCACAGCGGCCTCTACCGTCACTTCCTGCTGCTGCGCGCCCACGGTGAGCCGCTCGGTGATTACCCTCGTTTCGGTAACGTTGACGGTCACCGGTCCCAGGTGTCCGTTATTAAATCCGGTCGCCGCAAAATTGACATCGTAGTCGCCGGGAGGCAAAAGGGTGAAGGTGATGGTGCCGGTGGCGTCGGTCGTCTGCGTTCGAGTCAGACCGGTATCGGCGCGGCTCACAGTGACGACAGCCCCGGCGATAATCGCTCCAGATGGGTCTGTGACACTGGCGGTGAGCGCCCCGGTCCCGCCGGTTTGCGCGAGAGCGGGCAGGCAGGTCAGCAGCGAAACGAACACGGTGAACAGCTGTACACTTCGGAGTGTATGCATTAAGAGCCCCCGGATTTTTCGCGGCGAATTCACGAAAAACCACGTGGTTCAATGCTATTGACTATTTCGATAATCAGCAATAACCAAAGAGTTATTCGATTGATAACTTTTTCATCCGAAATGAAGCAAATATAAAGAGCTGAAACGGCTACAGGCGGTGTCAACATTGACCGGACGCCAAAACTGCTATAGCCTGTTCCTGTGCTTCGTCAAATTGCCCTCCTGCTGCCCCTCGCGATCGTCCCCGCCGTCGCGCAAATTCCGCAAACACCGGACGATCTGATCGCGCGCAATCTCGGCCCGCGCGACCAGGTGAACAAGCCATTCCCCGCGCACAAAATCATCGGGAATCTGTACTACGTCGGCTCCCAGGCGCTGGCCAGCTTTTTGATCGTCACGCCGGAAGGCAACATTCTGATTAACAGCGACTACGAAGCTACCGTACCGGTAATCCGGGCGTCGGTGGAGCAACTCGGCTTCAAATTTACTGATACGAAGATCCTGCTCGGCAGCCATGCCCATGGCGACCACATGGAAGGCGACGCCATGATCAAGGAACTGAGCGGGGCGCGCGTCATGGCCATGGAGCAGGACGTTCCGGCGCTACAGGCGATGAAGCCCGGCGGCAAGGCGCACCCCATCGACCGCGTATTGAAAGACGGCGACACCGTCGCCCTGGGCGGTATGACGCTCACTGCGCACCTCACCCCTGGCCACACCAAAGGCTGCACCACGTGGACTTTCAAAGTCCAGGACAGCGGCAAGGCATATGACGTTGTGATCGTGGGAAGCGCCGGCGTGAACCCTGGCGTGAAGCTGATCGGCAATACCGACTATCCCGGCATCGCCGCCGATTACGTGAAGACTTTCGCCGTGCTTCGTTCCCTGCCCTGCGACGTGCCATTAGGCTCGCATGGCGGAATGTTTGGACTGGCCGCGAAACAGGCTGCGCTGGGCAAAGGTGCCAATCCTTATATAGATCCCGAGGGCTACCGGATTGAGATCGATACCAACGATGCGGTGTATTACCGGACGCTGGCAGCCCAGAAAAAAGCCGCCGGTCAGTGACTACCGAAGTTTAATCGCCATCACCAGCCCGGCTTCATCGGCGTAGTAATCCGCGATGGTTCGCACCTCGCGAAACCCGCAACTCCGGTTCAACCGAATCATCGCCCTGTTCGATTTCCGGGTCACGCCAACCAGCCTCCGAAAACCGTTGTGGAACGCCCAGGCGATCTGCCAGTCTTTCATCAAACGTCCCAACCCCCGCCCCTGAAACCGGGGCAGAATGCCCGTAGTCGCCACATAGGCGCACCCGGCCCGCTCGCGTTCCCCCTTGACCGTGACATCCACGTCGCGCTCGAACGCGCAACAACCGGCGCGGACATCTTCCACCAGCAGCCACCAGGATTCGCATTGCCTCCAGTAGTCGGCATCGAACAAATCGGCTTTGGGAAAGACGCGGCGATCGAATGCCATTAGCCGGCGCAAATCGTCCGGCAGTACCGCGGGGGCGAATTCGACTCTCACATGGACAGTGTCCGCTATGTTAGAAGTTACCGCCAACATGTTCACACTCAACTCGAAAACTGCACTTGTCACAGGCGCAGGCCGCGGCATCGGACGCGCCATCGCGCTGCAACTCTCGAAAGCCGGCGCGCGCGTCATGGTCAACGATCTGGACCCTGAACCGCTCGTCGAAACGACGGCCCTTCTCGGCGCGAACGGTGCCCAATGCGCCGGCGACCTGACCGATCCGTCTTTCCCCCAAAAGCTCGTGGACGCCACCCTGGCCCAGTTCGGCAGCCTCGACATCATTGTCAATAACGCCGGCTACACCTGGGACAACGTCATCCAGAAAATGACGGACCAGCAATTTCAGGCCATGCTGGATATTCACCTCGTCGCCCCCTTCCGCATTCTGCGCGCGGCCTCGGGCTTCATTCGCGAGGCCGCGAAACGCGAGGCCGCCGAAGGAAAGGCGGTTAATCGCAAAGTGGTAAACATTACTTCGATCGCCGGTACCGATGGCGGCCCGGGCCAGGCGGGCTACTCGTCCGGCAAAGCTGGCGTCATCGGCCTGACCCGCACACTGGCGAAGGAATGGGGGCGCTACAACGTCAACGTCAACGTCGTTGGCTTCGGCATGATTGAAACGCGGCTAACCCAGGCTCTTACCGATACTTCGAAAATCGAAGTGAAGGGCCAGGAAATCAAGATCGGAGTGCAGCCGGCGGTAATGGAAAAAATCGTTGCTGCCTGTCCCCTGGGCCGCGCCGGAACCGCGGAAGAGGCGGCGAACGCAGTGTTGTTCTTCTGCTCCCCGATGAGCGATTTCGTTACCGGCGAGCTTCTGATGTGCTCCGGCGGCATGCACTTTTAAAACAGTGAAAACCAGCGTTTTCGAATTATTCCGAATCGGGATCGGGCCTTCCAGCTCGCACACGGTCGGCCCGATGCGCGCAGCCCGCCAGTTCGCCATCAGTCTCAGGACGGACGACGTCGCGCGGGTC
>Ga0206971_10394_pt1 | contig 10401 bp, 2 predicted proteins | sample Alteio_BWOrgHeat_85_FD_152917 | JGI IMG/M metagenome (GOLD analysis project Ga0206971, IMG submission 152917) | Enriched cells from forest soil in Barre Woods Harvard Forest LTER site, Petersham, Massachusetts, United States -... | ecosystem: Environmental > Terrestrial > Soil > Temperate forest >...
TCCCGAAAAATCGGGACAGGCTGTCGGTTCCGTTACAGCAATGACATAGGTTTTATAGTGGCAGCGAAATAATAAACTCCGAGCCATCTCCCGCTATACTATTCACCGTTATGTTTCCGCCATGCCCCTTCACCACCATATCGTAGGTTAAACTCAACCCTAAACCTATACCCTCACCCGTTGGCCTGGTGGTAAAAAACGGCTGCATAATTTTGTCCTTAATGGCATCGGGTATACCCACGCCGTTATCTTTTACTTTAATAATGATTTGACCGTTTTCCGTTGAGGTTTTTACAGCTACCCCTGGTTTATAATCCGCACCGCTCGTTTTTTTCTTTTGATTTACCGCATAAAAGGCATTATTAAACAGGTTGAGCATCACCCTGCCAATATCCTGCGCCACCGCGTTGGCTTTTGGCAGGCTTTCATCAAAATGGGTGACCAGTTCGGCATTAAAATTGGGGTCTTTCGCCTTTAACCCCTGGTACGCCAGCCGCATATATTCGTCGGCCAGCGCGTTTAAGTCGACCGGCTCTTTTACGCCGTTGTGCATTTGACTATGCTGCAGCATCCCTTTTACAATCGCACCGGCGCGTTTGCCGTGCAGGGTTATCTTATTTTCGTTTTCTTTCAGATCAAGCGCTATCGCTTTTATTTCGGCCAGGTCGCCCTTTTCAATTTCCTGTTCCATCTCGCCGATCAGTTCGACATTTACTTCTGAAAAATTATTGACAAAATTCAGCGGGTTTTGTATCTCATGCGCAATGCCGGCAGTAAGTTCCCCCAGCGAGGCCATTTTTTCGGATTGGATGAGTTGGGTTTGTGCTGTTTTTAAGTTATTAAGCGTCACTTCCAGGTCGTCCCGTTGCGATTCAATTTGTTCTTTTTGCTGTACAATTTCCTCCTTTTGCAGCAGTAGTAAATTGTTCACTTTTTGCTTGTGCCGGTTATTGCGGTAAAATACAGCGGCCAGCAACATCAATACGCCAACAGCAGCCAGCAAAAAATAAATCCTGGTGCGGGCTTGCGTGTCTGCCTGCTCTTTTTCAAGCTCCTGCGCATGGAGCTGCGCCCTGAACGATAGTTTCTGGAAATCACCCAAACTCTTTATCGTTGCTTTTGAAGTACTGTCTTTCACCGTTAAAGCCAGCCCCTGGTATTTGTAGGCGCTATCGGTGTTCCCGGTTAGCTTGTATGCTTTGCACAGGTTTTCATAAGCCTGGGCCAGGTCCTTTGAACCCATGGACTTTAGTGTTTCAAGTGCTCTTTTTGAATAGTACAGGCTGGAGTCGGTTTTCTTTTTGTCGAAGTAATAATTGGCAAGGTCAAAGTAACTGGCAACGGTGCCGGAAGCATCCTTGTATGCAATATCTGCGTTTATCGCTTTATAAAAATACTGCACGGCTATTCCCGAATTACCTTTTTTCAAATAAATGTCACCGATAAATTCGTACACGTCGCCAATGTATGTTTTGAACCCGGTCTGGTTAAATATCCGTTCAGCGCCCTGTTCCATTGCCAAAGCCGAATCCAAATGGTTAAGCCCGGTATAAACACGTCCAAGGTTCATATTTACCAGGCCGAGCAACTGTGATTCATCCGCTTGGGCAGCAAGCTGCCTGGTTAAACGGTATTGGGCTATTTGCTGGTCGATATTGTTGGTATTTCCCATTAAGTGGCCCATATCGTGATGAATACTGGCCAGGATAGCCACGCGATTAGCATGCGGTGTGAAATTTTTTAAATTGCGATAATTTATTTTCCAGGCTTTATTTTCGTTGTCCGGATCTTCAGCCAGCTTAAGCGCCTGCTGGAAAGCTTGCAGCGATTCGGGGTATTTGTCCAGGTGCATCAGTATATAGCCTTTATCATCCAAAACCAAAGCCTGCTCCATGGCTTTATTATTTTTTGTTGTAATAAAGAAAGCCTCTGAATTATAGTAAAGGGCAGAATCACGATTGCTCTCGACATAATAACTGTACAGATCGGTTAACCGGGTAAAACGGGCAGAGTCGGTATTTGCTGATTTGAGCGCCGCGTGCAGGCTGTCGATCAGGCTTTTTTGAGCCATACTCAATGCGGGTATCAGCGCAAACATCACAATTACTAAACAGGTCTTTTTCATACTGCTTTAATTAATCGGTAACTGGATAATAAACTCCGAACTTTCGCCCTCTACACTGTTAACATGAATACTTCCCCCATGCCCTTTCACCACCATATCATAGGTTAAAGACAGGCCTAATCCTGTGCCCTCACCAGTAGGTTTGGTGGTAAAAAAAGGCTGCATGATCTTTTCCTTAACCTGGTCAGGTATACCTACGCCGTTGTCTTTTACTTTGATGACGATCTGCCTGTCTTCTGCAGTAGTGGTAACCGATACTTCCGGGTTATAACCGGCGCCCATGGTTTTCTTCTTCAGGTTAACCGCATAAAAAGCATTGTTAAACAGGTTGAGCATTACCCGGCCAATGTCCTGCCCTACGGCCTGTATCTTCGGCAGGTCGGGATCAAAATGCATCACCATTTCGGCGTTGAAGCTTTTATCTTTTGCGCGCAAGCCGTGGTAGGAGAGGCGCATGTATTCCTCTGCGATGGAATTAATATTGGTGGGCAGTTTTTCGCCGCCGGCCGTGCGGCTGTGCTGCAACATGCCTTTTACAATGCCATCGGCACGTTTGCCGTGGTGGTTTATCTTTTGCTCGTTTTGCTTAATATCGGCAGCAATGGCCAGGGCTTCTTCAATATTGCCGGCGTTGAGTTCTTCTTCCAGTTCATCGATCATTTCCTGGTTCACTTCCGAAAAATTGTTCACAAAATTCAATGGGTTTTGTATCTCGTGGGCAATACCCGCTGTCAGTTCACCCAGCGAAGCCATTTTTTCCGACTGGATCAACCGCGTCTGGGCCGTCCTAAGGTCGGTAAGCGTACGCTCAACTTCCTGCTTGGCTAATTCCAGCCGGTTAAAATCTTCGTAACGTGCGTAGGCGGTTGAGAACGCATCCGCCAGCGATTGCACCAAATCCTTGTCATCATCGCTGAGGGGTTGGGTATTCCCGGCATACAGCATCCCCTGCAAAAAGGGGAAGAAATGCAGGTCGAGGCCTCCGGGCTGGCGATCGGTGAGGTAACCTTTCTCCGATGCAATTTCGCCCTGTTCAACCAGCGCGTGCGAAAAGTTTTTAAATTCTTCCTCCGTCCAGTGCAGGGTGACCACCTGCTTTTCGCGCCAGCCGCGCAAAGCGGTTTGGTTAACCCCATTGCCGGTATCGGAATTAAAATGCAGCTGAAAGGCCGCGATGGCCTTACCATCCGGGGTAGAAAGATAGGTATGGATCAGTTGTGCCGGCTCGTCCATAATAAACACCCCGCAGCGGATAAATGGTACCCCCAGGATGGTCAGTTCATTCCAGATTAAAGGCGTGATGCGGTCAAGGTCGCCGATGGTGCGCATGGAGGCAATCTCGGCGCGCACACGGTCGAGCGATGCCTGCCGTACGGCTTCGCGGGCCTGCAACTCCGATTTTTGCAGCTCGATGTAGCGCCGGATAGTGAGCTCCATCACATTTTTAAACCGCTCCAGTACCTTAATTTCGGCGTCCGTATATTCCTTATCCGACCATGCATATAAAAACCCTTCGGAGAACATGAACCAATGCCCGTATTCTTTTTGATTGTTTTTGATGGCGACACCCAGTTTGGCATTTAAGCCTGCCGAGAGAATTTTATAGTACTCAACAAGCTCCTTCCCTTCAAGTGCTACAAAATAATTTTCCTGTTTCAGCCATGATTGATATTGCTGTTCGAAAACAGGGTGACCGTATAGCGTTACTTCGCCCATCAAAGAAAGGTCGACAGCACTTTGTGATGACGTGGCGGAATAAACCCTTGCATTGTGGAAATCCTTTGTTATCAGGCCAACACCCGACCGTATCTGGCTAATGCCCAGGTGCTGCAATTCAGTAAACACGGTACTTGCAGCCGCCAAAAGGTCGCCGGAGTTGCGCATGGCCATGGCCTTGCTGCGCACCCGCTCCAGCGAGGCTTCAATCTGTGCCTCGCGGGCCTGCGCCTCCGCTTTTTGCAGATCGAGGAAACGACTGAATGTAAGGTTTAATACCGATGCGAATCTTTTCATGATCAACTTGGCGTCATCCGGGAACGGACTTTCCCTAAACGCATATAAGTTGCCCGTTTTAAAAGTCGGCGTATAATAATACTGTTTCGCGCCGTCATTTTCATCTGTCAGCGAGTGCGATTCAGGCAAAATAAAATTCGTTCCTGCCACTGCCCGGTAATAGGCAACCAGGTCGTCGCCGGTCAACTCGTATAAAAAATCGGTTTGATTCAACCACGCGTCATACGTTCCCTGCATTAGCGGGTGTATATTCATGGGTTCTTTGCCGGATACTTGTACGGACGATTTCCCATCCAGCTTCACCGTCGTCCAGATGTCGCCAACCTGGTTTTCGCTGTCTATAATACCAATACCACATCTTAATATATCAAGGTTCAGCTTTTCCAACTCCTCAAACACTGCCAGCACCGCAGTGTTAATATCCTGGCTTTGGTGCATTGCCATAGCCCTGGCCCTCACCTTTTCCAGCGCGGCTTCTATCTTTGCTTCACGCGCTTGCGTTTCGGCCTTTTGCAGATCGAGGAAACGAATGTACGATTGCTCAAAAACCTTCGCAAATCGTTTCAGAATATCGGTTTCATTTTCGGATAATGGCCTCCGGTTATGAAAATGAATGCCAACCCCCGAGTTTTTTGCCAGGGCAAAACATTGCGTCAGGTTTTCCTGCGCCAAAATCCAGCTTCGTAATTCTTCAGGCAGGTATTTATAGTCGGTATGTTTAAACGCATATTCAAACCATGGATTTTTCTCGTTGACGGCGTACGTCTTTGAGAAAAAATCCGAACCTGATTCAAGTGCATCAAAAATATCCGTTATTACCGGGGCATTAAAAAAAGGGGTTTTAAAACATGAGGGGTAATCAGCATGGTCGTCGCCAATCCAGGTATTAACTTCTCGCGCTATTTCTCCCGGTGTGACAATGAAAGCCGCACCGTCAATACCAAAACTAAGCTCCTGCAATTTCTCAAAAACTACTTTAACCACATCCCTTAGCTCATCGCTTTTATGCATGGCCAGTGAGCGGGACCGAACTTTCTCCAGCGCCGCTTCAATTTGGGCTTCGCGTGCCTGCTCTTCGGCTTTTTTCAGGTCAAGGAAACGGGTATAGGACTGCTGGAAAACGGCGCCAAACCGTTTAAATACATCATGATATTCCGGCAACGCCTCTTTGGTAATGATAAACAGACACCCCTGCGAAAAGAACATCACATGGTTGTATATCTCGGTGGCCTGCTGAGGCAAAACCACATCCCTGGTAGGCACATTGGTGCCCCTGGCCAGGTAGCCCAAATGTTCTTTCAGCTTTTCATCCTCCAGGTGGATCACCATAAACTGCCCGCCGTCTTTCCAGCTTTTGTAAATGGCTTTATAGGCAGGCGCTTCATCATAGGGCACCATGAACGATTTGGGGATGATCTCACCATTGGTTTCGGTGATCCATTGTTCGCCCATTGGCTTTTTATCATCAAAAGTAACGATGCCGCAGGTGCGTATTTGTTCTGTCCGGATACCCAGGCCGAGCAATTGTTTAAACAGCAGCGAAACGGTTTCGGCCAGTTCGTCGCTTTTTTGCATCGCCATTGTTCTTGCCCGAACCCTTTCCATTGCCAGTTGAATTTGCGCTTCGCGGGCCTGTTCTTCGGCTCTTTGCAGATCGAGGAAACGGGTATAGGTTTGCTCGAAAACTTTGGCGAAACGTTTTAGCGTCTCGCCGTCTTTCGCACTGAGGACTTTGCCCGTGTGACTGGTAGCCCATATTGCAGAGATTTTACCAAAGGCGAATGAACAAGCGTAAGCCGGGCTTTGCAGCACCCAATTCTTTCGTTCTGCGGGCATGTATTTCAAGTCGGTATGCTCAAATGCCCATTTAAAAAATTTATTCTTCTCTTCAAAAGAATACGCTTTCGCAAAATAATCCATCCCGTTATCCCATGCGTCCCAACCCTCATTGTTTACAGGATCGTCATGATAGGGCATAAACATCGAGTTTGGATATGGAACGCCATTCACCGCTATCCACACCTTTTGCGTCCTTGCTTTTCTATTGGGGACACTAAGCGTTATCGAATCCGTGGCAACCCCAATTTCCATTAATTTGTCAAACACAAGATTAACCACTTCCTGGAGTTCATCTGTTTTATGCATGGCTAACGAACGCGAACGCACCTTTTCAAGGGCTGTTTCTATTTTTGCTTCCCGCGCCTGTTCTTCGGCGCGTTGCAGATCCAGGAAACGGGTATAAGTACGTTCAAATTCGATGGCAAACCGGCCGAGGATCTTTTTTTCGTCGTTGGCAAGGTCTTTCTTCATCATTACACCAAAGCAGCCATATTTCATAAAAGCCTCAACATAATAAAGGCCATCGTGAAAATATTCAGGCTTTAGGTGTTCCACTCCGTCAATTAGTTCCTGCCAGGCCGCAAAATAACTTTCCACTCCATCAGGAGAAACCTGGTAAGAAACAACAGGGTTACTTCCTTTCCAGTCAACCAGGCATTGTGCAGTGGCAGGTTCATTTCTGTCAAGCGGATAATCAATGGCCTTGCTTTGAAAATAGGAGGGGCCGGCGCTATTGTTTTCAGCCCAGGCTGCCCAAAAGATGTGCCGGTCATTGTTTTCATCGGGCAGCCATAAAAATGAAAACGCCGACGGGATATCAAGCGACAACACCTGCTGGTGAAAAACCTGTAAAGTATCATCCAGCTCTGTTGAATGTTGCATCAGCATACTTTGCGTGCGTGTACGTTCCAAAGCCGCTTCAATCTTTGCGTCACGTGCCTGTGCTTCCGCTCTTTGCAGGTCGAGAAAACGGATATAAGCTTGTTCAAACGCCCTTGCAAAGCGTTTTAGTAATTCTGTATCCTGGTCTGAAAACAGTTTTCCCGCAAAATTATTAACTGCGATCGCCGAATTTTTCGTCCATGCCGCAGCAAACGTATAGCCGGAGCTTTCGAGGATCATTCTTTTTCGCTCTTCCGGCAGGTTTTTAAACCCGGTGTGCTTAAAATTATACTCCCACAAGTTGTTTTTTTCTTCAACTGTGTAAGCTTTGCCATAAAATTCCAGTCCGTTTTCTTTGGCTTTCCAAAAATCCGCCGGCACCGGGTGATCAAAATACGGGAAATAAATAGGGGCCGTATACAGCTGCTCGTTAACGGCAGTCCAAAAAATAATATCTTTTGATCCTTCGATAAATGTGCAAATACTAACGCCATCCACACTTATGCCAAGCTCTTGAAGTTGTTTAAATACTACAGTCACCACTTCCTGCAATTCATCGCTTTTGTGCATCGCAAGCGACCGTGACCGTACTCTCTCCAGTGCCGCTTCTATCTGCGCCTCGCGTGCTTGTGCCTCCGCTTTTTTCAGATCGAGGAAACGGGTATAGGTGCTTTCGAAGACGTTGGCGAAACGCTCCAGCAGTCGCAAGCTTTCTACCGACCGCTCAACAGTAGATTGCACATTGATCAACCCTTTTGAGAAAAAGGCCACATTGATGATGCGCCGGTTTTCATCAGGGTTATATCCGGCCCCGCCCATACTTTCCCTGAACTTAGAAAAATCATGAAGCGCCTTCCCGCTTAAATCGATCACCAGCGACTTTTCGTGTTTTTTCCAGGCTTTGTAAATTTTGCGGGTAACGTTTGGTTCGTCTATGGGGAATTTAAACACGCGGTTAGCCTGGCTGCCGTAAAGGGTGACCCAGTATTCGATTACGCCTTCCGCCTCGTTGATGATGCCGATAGTGGCCTGGTCGGGATTTTCACCTAAGTCCCTGAATTGCCGGAAGAGGATATAGGCTGTTTCGGCCAGTTCATCGCTGTGCTGCATGGCCATGGTACGGGCGCGTACGCGTTCCAATGCCAGTTCTATTTGGCCTTCCCTGGCTTGCGCTTCGGCCTTTTTGAGGTCGCTAAAGCGAGTATAAGTTTGGTCGAATACTTTCGAAAAGCGGCTGAGAATATCATGATTATCTTCCGACAAAGGTTCCGGCCCATCAATCTGCAAGCCTCCGAAATTGCTGAAAGAAAATGATAAAACCGCCTTGTCTGCCGCCCTCATTGCTGCTTTAACCACTTCCGGCGTGTCTTTTAATGACGGCAAGTTAAATATGATATCGTCCAAAACGAGCTTTTCCTTTCCCTTCAGTTCGTATGCCCATTTTGGATTTCTTTCTTTCCAGGCTTTAATGATTCCCTTGTAATAAGGATGGTCAAAATACTTCCATTGGTAAGATGAAGCTTCAACCCCTGGGTTTGCCATCCAGGTTGTTGCCGATAAGGTGTCAGTATCGATGATCCAGATGAAGCAGCGGGCGAGCGTAAAATGAAGTTTTGAAAGCTCATTGAATAAAGTGGTCACCAGTTGGGCCAGTTCATCCGAGTTTTGCATGGCCATGGCCCTTGCGCGTACCCGTTCCAGTCCTAATTCGATCTGCGCCTCGCGGGCCTGTGCCGCTGCATTGGTTATGTCGATATACCTTTTATAGGCCAGGTCAAACACGTTGCGAAAACGTTTAAGCACATTAAGCTGTTCAGGGTTTGCGGCGCTGAAAGCAGAGATGCCGATTGCGCCCGTGCCAATGGAATAGAAATAATAATATAAAGCGCTGATATTATGCAAACGCGGGTCATCCGCTTCGCCATTCTCCATTCTGAACGCTCTCCACTCCTCGAGCGCCTCGCCGGTATAAACTTGCTCGGTAAATCCTTCACCGGATTGCTTAGCGTGATCGACCAGGTTATTGACGATCGGGTGAGAATTATACATGACCTTTATAACCGTTTTGCCTACGCTTTCCCGATATTCATAATTCAACAGGTATTGTTTCTCGTCATAATGAATACTGATCATAGCGTTGCGCAAATCATCAAAACCCAATTTTTGAAGCTCACCAAACATGGTTTCGCAGATGCCCAATAAATCATCCGGACTGCTCATGCCCATAGCAACGGTACGTACGCGCTCAAGCGCGGCTTCAATTTTCAGTTCCTTTTCCAGTTCGGCAATCCGTGATCCGTTTTTTTTGTCGCTTTGACGTGTCATCTCGTTTTTATAATTAAGTTGTAGCCATTCCCTTCTTGAAAGGGGGTGCGCCGGCATATGTTGTGGCGGGGTTTGTTAACCCATTGATTGGGATGACACACTCCGCCATCCTCTCAAGAGGGGAATCGCACAGGCCGTCGTTTTTTTACACATTTTTTTATCCTTAGCTAACAGGTAATTTAATAATAAACTCCGAACCTTCGCCTTCCACACTATTAACTTGAATAGTTCCGCCGTGCCCTTTCACCACCATATCATAAGTTAAACTCAAACCCAAGCCGGTACCTTCCCCCGTAGGCTTGGTGGTAAAAAACGGCTGCATTATTTTTTCCTTTATCGCATCGGGGATGCCGATGCCGTTGTCCCTTACCGTAATTGTGACCTGCCCGTTTTGCGTTGATGTAATCACCGTCACTTCCGGTTTATAGGACGCTCCTCCGGTTTTCAACTTTTGATTCACCGCATAAAATGCATTATTAAACAGGTTGAGCATCACCCTGCCCATGTCCTGCTGCGATACGTTTAGTTTGGGCAGTTTTGAGTCGAGGCGGGTAACCATCTCCGCATTGAACGATTTATCCTTTGCCCGCAAGCCGTGGTAGGATAACTTTAAAAACTCGTCGCAAAGTACATTCATATCAGTAAGCTGCTTTTCGCCGGTATTGGTGCGGCTATGTTCCAGCATTCCTTTTACAATAAAATCGGCCCGTTTGCCGTGGTGTTTAATCTTTTGCAGGTTTTGTTTCAAATCGGCGCCTATGGCTTTGGCCTCCTGTATATCGCCTTTATCCAGTTCCTCGTCCATTTCGTCCAGCAGTTCCACACTTACTTCGGAGAAGTTGTTGACGAAGTTTAGCGGGTTTTGTATCTCGTGTGCGATACCGGCGGTAAGCTCACCAAGCGAGGCCATTTTTTCGGATTGGATGAGTTGCGTTTGAGTTGATTTCAGTTCTACAAGCGTTTTCTCCAGGTCGTTTCGTTGTGTTTCCAGCGAATCGCGCTGCGTCGCTATTTCTTCTTTCTGCTGCATTATTTCACTAGTTGCCCGGCGTACTTTATCCTCAAGCAGCTTTTTTTCTTTTATCAGCTTTAGTGAACGATAATAAACGAAACCCCATATCGCGGTTGCAAAAACGATGGCGTAAATAATATATGCCCACCAGGTTTTCCACCACGGCGGATTAATGGTAAAGCTAAACCTCGCCGGTAGGCTCCAA
>Ga0206971_10396_pt1 | contig 10390 bp, 12 predicted proteins | sample Alteio_BWOrgHeat_85_FD_152917 | JGI IMG/M metagenome (GOLD analysis project Ga0206971, IMG submission 152917) | Enriched cells from forest soil in Barre Woods Harvard Forest LTER site, Petersham, Massachusetts, United States -... | ecosystem: Environmental > Terrestrial > Soil > Temperate forest >...
GGCTTGACTCGCGCTTAACCGACCGGCAAAATGTAATTGCCAAGGAAATACTAAAAGAAATTAATGCCAGGATAGTTTTTTTGCTGGATGTCGGCTTAAGCTATCTTACGCTTGATCGTACCGCAAAAACTTTGTCGGGCGGCGAAGCGCAACGCATCAGGCTGGCCACGCAAATTGGCTCGCAGCTGATGAATGTGATGTATATCCTGGATGAACCAAGCATCGGCCTGCACCAACGCGACAATGAAAGGCTGATAAACGCCCTGAAAAACCTCCGCGACCTGGGCAATACCGTTTTGGTGGTGGAGCACGATAAGGACATGATATTGCATGCCGACCACGTGATAGATATGGGGCCTGCCGCCGGTGTGCACGGCGGCGAAGTAGTAGCACAGGGAGCACCGGATGAATTGATGAAGCAGCATACGCTCACCACCTCCTACATCAACGGTGAGCGTGAAATAGCCACACCAAAAACACGGCGGGCCGGTAACGGGAAAATATTGAGCCTGAAAAAAGCGGAGGGTCATAATTTAAAAAAAGTTTCAATAGAACTGCCCCTTGGCAAGCTGATCTGTGTAACAGGTGTATCGGGCAGCGGAAAATCCAGCCTGATAACGGAGACGCTGTATCCTATCCTGAATCATCATTTTTTCAGGGCGAAGAAAATTCCGTTGCCGTATGAAAAAATTGAGGGACTGGCAGATATAGATAAAGTGATTGAGATAGACCAAACACCGATCGGCCGTACGCCGCGGTCAAACCCGGCGACTTACACCGGCGTTTTCTCGGATATCCGCAACCTGTACGTTCAGCTGCCGGAGTCGAAGATCAGGGGCTATAAGCCGGGGCGCTTTTCTTTTAACGTCAAAGGCGGCCGCTGCGAAACCTGCCAGGGCGCCGGCCTAAAGGTTATCGAGATGAACTTTTTACCTGATGTGCAGGTGCCCTGCGAAGAATGCGGGGGCCGTCGCTACAACCGCGAAACACTGGAAGTTCGCTACCGGGGTAAATCCATCAGCGATGTACTGGATATGAGCATCGAAGACGCCACCTTATTTTTTGAGCACATACCATCCATTTACCGCAAGGTAAAAACGCTGTTTGATGTGGGTTTAGGCTATATTACGCTGGGGCAATCGTCTACAACCCTATCGGGAGGCGAGGCGCAGCGTGTTAAGCTGGCCACGGAGCTTTCCAAAAAAGATACCGGCAACACCTTCTATATCCTGGACGAACCTACGACAGGGCTGCATTTTGAAGACATTAACGTACTGCTGGGTGTACTAAACCAGTTGGTTGATAAAGGCAATACCGTTTTAGTGATCGAGCATAACCTTGACGTTATAAAAGTTGCCGACCATGTGATCGATTTGGGCCCCGAAGGCGGCTCAGGCGGCGGCAAAATATTGTTTTCGGGGACGCCCGAAGGATTGTGCAAAGTGAAAGACAGCTTTACCGGGCAGTTTTTGAAAAAGGAGATGGGGATAAAGTAATTGAAAAGCATCGAAGACGATAAACGAGTTTAGGTTAAGAAATATCCTAATTGAAGAATAAATATTAAATTTGTTATAATAATTCCATTTGTCATGACAACTATCACTATAGATATTCCTGATAATCATACGTCGGAGGTTTTAACGCAATTGAAGAAGTTTGGTGTTAAAATCAGGGAATCAAAACTGTCCAAACTTGATAAACTTACCAAAGAAGAATATGAGAAGCATTTTTTACATCAAGCTGAGGCAACGCGTAATAAAGTGCTCAAGTACCTATGATCATTCATCAGCGGGATATTGTAGAGATAGCTTTTTATACAGGAAGAAAACCCGAGGCTCATCCCGCAATAATTGTATCTGTAGACGAGATATTTGATACAGAGGGTTTCTTTTATGCAATTCTACTGTCCACCAAAAACATTTACCCGGATTTTACTATTGAGATAAAGCCGGAAATGATCAATAGTCCACGAAACAATCGCAACGGGTTTGCGGTTTTCCATATGCTTCAGCAATTTTACCCGGAGGATGTTATTACAAGAACCGGTGCATCACTTAAGTTGGATGTCTTTAACGCCGTTTTGAATAAAATTCAAAAAACGATTTTTGGTACAAGGTAAATTTTAATCGCTAATGCTACCCCTCCTCACCACTCCCCAAATCCGCGAAACTGACGCCTACACGATAGCGCATGAACCAATAGCATCTATTGAGTTGATGGAGCGTGCGTCGAAGGCCTTTGTCGACTTGTTTATCGATCATTTTCCGGACAGAAATAAATTGATCACGGTTTTTTGCGGAACCGGCAACAACGGCGGCGACGGGCTGGCTATCGCCCGGTTGCTGCACGATCATCAATACAAAAAGATTGCTATTACGATCGCCCGCTTTTCCGACCGCTCTACCGATGATTTTAACGTCAACTTAAAGCGTGTTAAACACATCGGCTTTCCGCTAAAGGAAATTGCGCCCGGCGGGCCTCTGGATACAATTGAAAGCGACCTGCTGATTGTTGCTTTATTGGGCACCGGCTTAAATAAGCCGCTTGAAGGAGATTTTAAACGATTGGTAAATCACATTAATAGCCAGCATAAAACTGTGGTTGCAGTTGACGTTCCCACCGGGTTTTTTTCGGATGGAGAAATGCCCAACGATGGCATGGTCCTTAAGACTGACCTCGTGATCACGTTTCAGCAGCCAAAAATTAATTTCCTGCTACCGGAGTCGGGGCCTCATCTTAAATGCTGGGAGGCGGTTAATATTGGTTTGGACGAAAATTTTATTCAGTCGCTGAGCTCGCCATACCAGGCCGTTGAGGAGAAAGATATCCGGCAGATGCTTCGGCCGCGGTGCCGTTTTAGTAACAAGGGCACTTACGGGCACACACTTATTGTGGCTGGCCAGCCCGAGACGATGGGGGCCGCTTTGCTTTGCGCTTCGGGCTGTGTGTATGCCGGCTCCGGTTTGACCACTGCCTGTGTTCCGCAAAGCGGGCTCACCGCCCTGAACAGTTATATGCCCGAGATTATGGCTATCGTTCGCGTTGGCGGCGAACTGCCAACAATAAATTATGCCGCCTTTAATTCGGCGGCGATAGGGCCGGGACTTGGGAAGGACATGCTTGCGCACGATCTGCTTATGGATCTTTTTATCAACTTCAAAAGTCCTGTAGTCATTGATGCGGATGCCCTGAATTTACTATCCATTCACCGCGGTCTCTGGAATACTATTCCCGAAAACAGTATCCTCACACCACACATGAAGGAATTCGACCGGCTGTTCGGCGAGCATGAAAATTGGTGGCAGCGGATACAAACAGGAATTCAAAAGGCGAGGGAACATTCCGTTTACATTCTATTGAAAAACGACTATACCGTAATGATGACACCTGCCGGGAGGGTTTATTTTAACACAACCAGCAATCCTGCAATGGCCGTGGGCGGCATGGGCGACGTGCTTACGGGGATTATAGCAGCACTTTTAGCGCAAAAATATACGCCCGAAGAGGCATGTATCCTGGGCGCTTACCTCCATGGCAAAGCAGGAGACGAGTTAGCGCCCCCCAATCGGCTAAATGTGGTTTTACCATCCCAGGTGGCCAGGGCTATCCCAGCCACAATGGCTAAATTGATGGCATAAAAAAAGCTGCAAGTATTCGTGCAGCTTTTTTCTTTTTAACTATTAACTGATCTTATAAAGAACTAAATACTCAAGTTTTATTTGCCGGGGCGCTGCAAACCCAACTCGCCTTTCATCACGATGTATGCGCCGGCCTTTGTTCGCTAATTTTTGATATGACAGTTCAACTGCCCTTTTAGTTACAATAAACCGCTAAAAATCGTTTTTATTGCAATGTAAAAACATTGTGATGCAATAATTAAGATGTTAACAGGCGTATTTTCAAATTGTTTGAAAAAATGCGCCGCGATCAGCAGCTTCGACGATAATTAAGGGAGTTGCTCAGAATTTGCCGATAACCACCATCTGGTCCATCGTAGGGCTTTTGCTGCCGCCATTCGGTTCAAGGGTCACCGCAAAGGCATCGGCAGAGGCAGTTGATTGCATTTCCTTCATATCAGACGTATCCGCTGCCGTTTTATCAAAAACGCCAAGGCTTACGGGCTTGTTTCCGACGAGTGCCCAAAGCTGGTACTGATGTGCATTATCATTGGCAGGAACATCCAGCGTATGTAAGTCTATCCAAACTTTTTTCCTCGCAGGGCTCCATGCCACAGTCATCTGCGATTGCGGTGATTTAGCCGTGCCCTGCAATTTCAGGAACTTAAACGACGCATCCTGGTATACCTGCAGCTCACCGAGCTTTAAATTGACAATTTTGGCAAACTTGCTATTGGAAGATTGCAGCGATGCGATCTGTACATTGGAATCCTGCAATTTGTTATAGGTTGAAATCAGGGCCGCCACACTTGCCAGTAATAATACAAGGCAGGCGGCAAAGGCATATTTATAAAAATTATAAGTTTTTGGCTGAACCATGGGCACTACTTTTGCACCCGTTTCTTGCATTTCCTTATCAAAAGTGCTGTCGTCGCCGTAATTGGTAACCAGGCTGTTCAATATCCTTTCGCGCAAATCATCGGCGGGCGCTACGGCATTTTCGCGGGCATAGGCCTCCATGGACCGCTCAATTTCATCCAGTTCTGCTTTTATCGCCGGATGTTTTGCAGCCATCTCCTCTACCCTGGCCTTCTCGTCAGGGGTTACATCCCCCAAAACGTAAAGTTCCAGTATTCCCGATTCGATATATGCTTTAATGTCTTCCACTTTCCAAATCCTTAATTAAAATGCGTCCTGAGCTGCATGATCGCCATTCGTAAACGCGTTTTTATAGTACCTAACGGAATACCCAACTCATCGGCGGCTTCCACATGCGTGTAGCCTTTAAAATAAACCAACTCCACTATCGCCTTCTGATCGGGTTTTAATTTCCCAACCAGGTCTTTAATCCCCAGCAATTCAGGGTTGTAAACCGTATTTTTTTGTTCGTCAACAAAAGTTACGTTATTTTCGATGTCCTGGTTTTTGTTCTGATTCTTAAAATCTTTCGACCTGACCTTGTCTATCGCTAAATTGCGCGCAATATTAACCATCCAGGTAAATAAACGCCCTTTTTCAGCACTATACGCCGAAAATGAATGCCAAATTTTTACAAAAGTTTCCTGCAAAAGGTCTTCAGCGGTAGCTGTTTCCGTAATGATGCGCGAAATAACACCGTACAACGAAGAGGAATACATATCATAAAGCGCTTCAATAGCAATCTTTTCACGGTTCCGCAATGCGAGCACCAGTTCTTCTTCTGACAGCGTTATTTTTCGTTTCTTGCTCAACAGGTTGAAGGTATGAAGGAATTATCAGATTTCAAAAAGGTGTTTTTCAGCATGATAGGATGAACGTACCAACGGACCGCTTTCCACGTACCTGAAGCCCATTTCGAGGCCTATTTCCTTATATTTGGCAAACTGGTCGGGATGTATCCAGTCGATAACCGGATGGTGGCTTCTGGTAGGCTGTAAGTATTGCCCCAATGTCAGGATGTGAACGCCCGCATCCAGCAGGTCGCCCATCGCTTCAAAAACATCCACTTCAGCTTCGCCGAGGCCGAGCATAATACCCGATTTAGTGCGCAGGCCTGCCTGCGAAATATGCTGCAAACAATCCAGGCTGCGATCATATTTAGCCTGTATGCGCACTTCTTTAGTTAAACGCCTAACCGTCTCCAAATTATGCGACACTACTTCGGGCCGGGTCTCCAGCACGCGTTCCAGGTTTTCCCAATTCCCTTTAAAATCGGGGAGCAAGGTTTCCAGTGTGGTATCCGGGCTTTCGCGGCGGATTGCGTTAATGGTTTCAGCCCAGATGATTGAGCCCCCGTCTTTCAGGTCATCGCGGTCAACCGAGGTAATTACGCAATGTTTCACCTGCATCAGTTTAACCGAAGTGGCAACCCGGTTGGGTTCATCCGTGTCAACAGCCAGCGGCCGACCTGTCGCGACAGCACAAAATGAGCAGGAACGCGTGCAGATATTACCAAGTATCATAAATGTGGCCGTACCGGCGCCCCAGCACTCGCCCATGTTGGGGCAATTGCCGCTCTCGCAAATGGTGTGCAGTTTATGCTCGTCAACCAAACCACGCACATGGGCATACTCTTTACCTACCGGCAGGCGTACGCGCAGCCAATCCGGCTTGCGTTGGGGTTGGGTTGACGGGACGACGGGAAGGTCGATCATGGCGCAAAATTAGTTAAAATTGTTGTAAAGGTTGGAAGGGTTGTAATTAATGATGTTTTCCCGTGGGTTAAAAATGATTTAATGATTATAAATGGATTGCTATTATAATCGATATTTGGTTAATGTTAAATTTGCAACATGAGTTTAACTTTGTACAACCCTTGCAACAACTACAATTTTTACTACTAAGTAATGGCAACCATAGAAACTATATACCTGGGCGGTCTTCGTACCGAAGCAACCCACGTTCAATCAGGCACAAAAATTATTACCGATGCCCCGCTGGATAACCAGGGCAAAGGCGAAGCTTTTTCGCCGACGGATCTGTTATCGGCATCGCTGGCCAGCTGCATGCTCACTATTATGGGCATAAAAGCACGCGCCGGCAATATCGACATCGACGGTACTACCTGCTCTGTTACCAAAATTATGGCTGCTGATCCCAGGCGTGTAGCTGAGATTGTCATCAACTTTAAATTCCCGAAGGAATACAGCGAAAAAGAACAGCAGCTATTGGAACGCGCGGCGTTAACCTGCCCGGTTTACTACAGTGTAAATGAAGATTTAAAAAAGACGGTAACGTTTGGGTGGGAAGAAACGGTAAGAGCGTAATCGAAGGTGAAAGGGTAAAAGGTGAAAGGTTTTTCGCCTGTCTTTAATTCTATCATTGAGGTACAACTTGCGAAGTCTCCGAAAGATGATTTCTATACAGCTCGATAAGTCATTTTACAATCGGTACCCCGACTTCCGCATTTTAAGCCATTACCGACAAAGCCTCTTCAACAGAAACTTTTCCATGAGAAAGATCAAGCACGCATTCGCCGTCCTTTATTAAAAGCAATTGAGGTGATTCATGATACACCTGGAAATCGCTGGCTACCCGGCTGGATAATTCGCGGTATTTTATAAGGTCTAAAAAGTATACAGGTACATCCTGGGGTATTTTATCCCAATCTAACTCGAAACGTTTTTTTACCATCAAACTGATGGAGCAACGTGTGCTATGTTTAAAAATAACACTATAACCCGGGTGCTGTTTTATACCACTAATCTGTTCTGCCGATTCCAGCGAGGTCCAATTCATAATTCAATAAATATTATAACGTTACGCAAAAAGCGTGCAAAGATAGTTCAAAACCGGTATTCGTTTTGAGCGTTGGAGAAAAATGACATTTGCCTGTTAGCGGCCGCTCTTGGGATACGAGCCGTAAGCCGGGCACAGTTTGTTTGAACAAGAAGAAATGGCGCCCAGGGCTACCGCGAAAATTGCTATGTAAATTATTTTTTTCATCGTCGCTTTTATTAACGGTTTAAACGCAATTTAATTGTTTAATGTTTCCGCCAGCGCAGCCATTTTAATGGCTGTTACTGCGGCTTCCACTCCCTTATTGCCGTGTTTGCCGCCTGCCCTGTCAATGGCTTGCTGCAAATTATCCGTTGTTAATACCCCAAATATAACAGGTTTTGAATATTTTACCGCAACATTGCTTATACCATTTGCTACCGCATTGCAAATAAAGTCAAAATGCCGGGTATCTCCCTGTATTACACATCCCAGGCAAATCACGGCATCTAATTTAGTGTTTTTTAATAAAATATCAGCGCCAGACGTCAGTTCAAAACTCCCGGGAACAGAGTAGGTATAAATGTTGTCCGGTAGGGCGCCATGTTCAAGCAAACTTTCGTAGGCGCCCTGGTATAGGGCGTTGGTGATTTCGGCGTTCCATTCAGCTACGACTATACCGAAACGGTACACCGCCGCAGACGGAACATCCGTGTTGCTGAAGTCGGAGAGGTTTTTGAGTTGAGTTGACATATTTACGATTTCAGAATTACGATTTTTTAAAGAGCCATTGATCCAATATATCTCTATAAATCTAAAATCGTAAATCGTAATTCTAAAATATTAGATTTTCGCTTCCACCCTTGCAATATACTCGTCGATATTTTGCGCCTGTGAGCTTTCGGGATAATCGGTTTTTATCCTTTTATAAACATCATCTGCCGACTGGTATTCGTTTTTTGGCTTCGTAAACCAGGCCCAGTTTTTTCAGGTATATGGGCATTAAAAACTTGTTTTCGACTTGTCAATCGCTTTTTTAAAGTAGGTTTCCGCCTTATCATAGTCTTTTAGTTCTACATAAGCATCGGCTGTTCCGCCAACAGCTTCAGCAGCAAGCATGTTGTCATCGCCCCTGTAATTGGTCAGGTTATCAATCGCTTTCTGAAATTGTCCTTTATTTAAATAGGCAATTCCCAAATAATAATAAGCCAGGTTGGCCGCTTTGGTATTGCTGTACTGGTCAATTATTTTAGCGAAGCCCGGGAAGCCTGCATCACCGTTGATGGCTTTATCCCAATCCTTTTTGCTAAAAAAATCCTGGGCAACATACATCTGGTTAGTTGCAGCAGTTTCACGTGGGGCGAGGTACAATTTCTGATAGCCGATATAAACAAGCACCATTGCTATGATGGCGCCACCAATAAAAATCAAACTTTTTTGGTTTTCGCGCACAAACTTACCGGTCTGTCCAAAATCTGTAGTGCCGCTAACAACCTTGGTATTCGTTTGGGTTTTTGACATTTCTATTCTAAAATTAAGTTTGCAAAAATACGGTTTTCAAATTTGTAAGCAAGAGTTTTTTTTAGTCCGAAAGATGGGGCAGTCCGAAAGTCCGAAAAGTCCGAAAGTCCGAAAGACGAAAAAGTATTAAAGCGTTTATCTAGAGTCTTTTACAAAGAGGAAGCAGGGTGAATCGGATTCGTAAAATCGAATTATATACAATTATCCTTCGGACTTTCCGGACTTTTCGGACTTCCGGACTAAAAAGGCTACTTTTGAAACCATGTACCTCCAGCAGTTATCCGTTATCAATTTTAAAAATTACGCCGAAGCCGGGCTCACCTTAAGCGATGGCGTCAACGTTTTTACGGGGAATAACGGCGCGGGTAAGACCAACCTGCTGGATGCCATACATTACCTGTCGCTTTGCAAAAGCTATTTCAACCCGATTGACAGTCAGCAAATAAAACAGGGCGCCGACTTTTTTATTATTACGGGCAATTTCAATAAAAACGGCAACAACGAAGCTGTGGCCTGCTCGGTGAAGCGTAATCAAAAAAACAGTTTAAACGGAATAAAAAAGACTACCAGCGCCTCGCTGATCATATCGGCCTTTTCCCGCTGGTAATGGTTTCGCCTTATGATGTCAGCATTATTATTGAGGGCAGCGAAGAACGAAGGAAATTTATCGATAATGTGATCTCACAAACGGATAATTTCTACCTGGACGAACTCATCAATTATAATAAGGTACTGACAAATCGTAACGCCCTGCTTAAACAAATTGCCGATACCGGCCGCTATGATCCTGCCTTGATGGAAGTTTATGATGAGCAACTAATAGCATCAGGCGCTAAAATATTTGATAAGCGCAAAGCGTTTATGGAGAGCTTTACCGGTATATTTGATAAACACTACAGCTATCTTAGCGACGATGCAGAACAGGTTGAATTATCCTATGAGTCGCAGTTGTTAGCGGATGATTTTGCCGGGCTGCTGAAAAAGAACATGGAAAGAGACCGGTTCCTGGAACGGACATCGGCCGGGATACACAAGGATGACCTGTTGTTTACCATTCATGGCATGCCCATGAAAAAGTTTGGCTCGCAGGGTCAGCAAAAATCTTTTTTAATAGCGTTGAAATTAGCACAGTATAGTTTTTTATACCGGCAAAACGGGTTTAAACCCATTTTGCTGCTTGACGATATTTTTGACAAGCTGGACGATCAGCGCGTAACTAAACTGATGCAAATGATATCCAATCACGATTTTGGCCAGGTGTTTATTACGGATACCAATGTAAGCCGGGTTAGGGCGGTATTCGACCAAATTGGTGTTGAAATAAATTTGTTTAAGGTGAAAGGGGGCGAAATAGATGCGTAAAGCCAACGACAAATTTTTAAAGGAGGCTATTGAACAGATGCTGCAGGTTTACAAGCTAAAACGCCGTTACGAGGAGACCGGCGTGATGGCCCATTGGCCCGACCTGGTGGGCAAATACGTAGCTAACCGCACCAAAGAAATATTCATCAGCAATAAAAAACTGTTTGTGCGGATAGAATCGTCGGTAGTAAAAA